>Ga0075156_10002397_pt1 | contig 10402 bp, 7 predicted proteins | sample JI81AbrownDNA_FD_70966 | JGI IMG/M metagenome (GOLD analysis project Ga0075156, IMG submission 70966) | Wastewater effluent complex algal communities from Wisconsin, to seasonally profile nutrient transformation and Carbon sequestration -... | ecosystem: Engineered > WWTP > Effluent > Algae...
TGGTTGAACAGCATATGAGCTGACTACCCACCATTTATGATCTTCATTTGTTTCAATTGTTAGTTTTAAGTGCTTTGTATCTCAGATGTATTGCATCATTCTGCATTGTTTCTTGAAGTAATCGGTTTCCAGGTTTGTTATTCTTTACATAAATATGCTACTGTCATTTTTATGTCCTGTTGTTTGCGATTTCATAGCTAAAGTAGCTTCGTTAGCAAGTAGTGGAATAGTAAGTATTGCTCTTTACTCTGTCAACTTTTTACATTCTGGTTATTCCAGGACTTTCTGCAATAAGTTGTAATTGGACTTTCTATCCCAAATATATTCTTGAGTTGTGTTAGTATGTGCCTTACTATGTGTTTCTTCACATGTGATACTTTGTGATCAGCTAAGTGCCATATGATGGTGCACTGATGTGCTTTTATTACTGTGTTTGCTACGCATTTGTGATTTTCTTTTAACTTGAACCCCCACTCCTGTAGTTTGTCTGAAAATAGCCTCCAAAAAAGTATTCCAGCCTGTAGAGTGCCGTATAGTGACTAGAGCAACTGTACGTACATCATGAGATTTTTTGTCATTGTACCAAATTTATTTCTTATATATAATTGGATCTGATCTGACTATTAGTGCTGCCATTGCACCTTCTAGTTGCATGTGAATGTTGACATTCATATCTGTGTCTATAAAAGCTCCAGGTATGTCTGTTATTGCAACATGTCTTCTTTCTTTTACATCTATTGTGTACTATAACATCACGGCTTCCGTTGCTATGGTCAGCAAGCTTGTTTTATCCTTTGATATGTATTGTTCTTACAATCTGCCCTCAGCACATCCTCTTGCTTTTATTGTCAGGTAACATAGTGTTGTTCTGCCAGCATCATGTTGATTTTGTACTTGGGTTTTAGTGATTTTCTCGTGTGTAAATGCTTTTGTTACTTGAGTATTGCTTCATTGCCTATCTCACTGAACGCTTTCTTCCCGTTTGTGCATTCATTTGTGTTCGCACTACGTCTTTGTTTAATTTAGGGTTTTTTATTGCTGGTCAACTTGCGTGAGTGTAAACTGTACCTTTTTCTTTGGAGATGGTCTTAAGGCGTATCATTTATTTTCTCTTTCATCCTTTTGTTCTTGTCTTTATTTTTCTCTTGCACTTGTATTCATCTGCGTAACTATATTAATATCTTCTATGGTTATGTGGTCATTTTCTTCTTCGTCCTGGCAATTAGTTCCAGTGTTGTCATGTTTATTGTGAGTCATTGCAGCAATGTCATGATTGTTTCTTCATTCATGTCCTGCACTAAATTAGTTCTGTGGTGCCGAAATGTATATTGCATGAATTGGTCATTACAGATAGGATTCTATTAATGAACCTAATATCCACTTCCAATACCACATTCTTGTTTCTTTCGCTGATTCTGTTCGGTATGGATCGTCTTGAAATTGTTACATGTCCTTGAGTTTTTTGTTTTAATGGAACCTATATTTGGCCAGCACGTGTCTTCTGCATTTTAGATGTACTCTTGAGTAATAGGGCAATTTGGCAGAAGGTTTCTGTCTACATACTTGATAAAAGCCTTTGTACTAGGTCTACTCTATAATATTTTTCAAACTACGAGCCTTTTTGGCATTAGAGTACTGTCTAATGGTGTATTTAATTTTACTTGTATCTAATGTTGTAACAAGAATCGACTCAGCGTCATCTTCTACATCTGAGTAGCATAGCCCTTTTTGTTTGAGAGTGCAAATGTCTATTTTGAAGTTTCACTCTCATGAACATTTAAGATGTTGTCTGCCACACTGTCATAGGTCACACGGAATTCCTTCTTTACAATTTTTAGAGATAGGATGTTAGCTATGCCTGTAGGGTGATACAATACAGTACCATATCCCTTGAGGTCCCCTTTCATAGTTACAGTTGTTTTTCCAGAGTGCAGCATCTTACATTTTCCAGAGTCATGTACATTTGTCAGAAGTATTTTGTTAGAACATATGTCCATAGTTGATTGGCTATCTAGTAAGATCCATGTATCAGGGATTCTCGCTTGCTCTTTTAATTTGCAGACCACCACATCTTGTGTAAAGGCGGAGTTTCTGTAGTTGTCGCTATTAAATGCAGTATCATCATAGTCGTCATCATCACTTTATTCACTTTCTTGTTCTCTGTCAGTATGTCTGCCCTTGTTATCCTCACTGCAAGATTCCTCGTCATCAGTATCAGTTATTTCACTGAGTTGTATGTTGCCATCTTCAACATTGTTGTCTTAAATTTCTTCTTCCTGTCAGACTCCGCTTCTTGGGTTCTGTACCTGCCGTCATCAGAATCCTAGCTCATAACCAACAAACTAGGGCCCTTCTTGTTTCCTACATTCTTGGGAGATTTCTACTCAGATTCATTCAAATAATGCTAATTTTCTTGCTTCTTACACATTTCACATGTTTTTGTCTAACTTCGTTGTAGTTACTTACAGCCATTGCCTGATAGCATCCAATATCTAGATCCTTATCACCATGATATAGCGCAATAGTTCCAGACTATTCAACTTGGTTCGCTACTCTCATACTTGTCATAGTTACAGATCTTGTCTTGTCGGTAAGTGTCACACATAATCATAACAACAGCAAACAAGCCCTTTAGATTCATCTCCAGCTGTTCTCATCTCTTGAATAGGTTATTCAGACAGATCTTCCACATTTGTCTCTTGGCCATGCTTGCATTCTCTTCAAGTTCAGGAGGTTCAAAAAATACACCCCTGTCCTGCATGATACATTCCTTTGTGTCCAATTGTTGGTCGTACACACGTACAGTTCAAGTTTATGCACAAATCTAAGTTATTGGTGAGTACCACTTCTTGAAATTGAGAACCCCACTCCCCTGAGTAGCTCTGGTAAATTGTTGCCCCTGTTCAATTTTCCGGTAATATTCTTCTTGAAAAACTTGGACCTCATCTCATAACCTTGCTCAGACCTCACTTCCTTTGAGTCTGCTGACTCCGCCATGGAGGATATCATATATTTTTTAACTTAATGTTAGGATACACCTATTCTGGTAGTAAAAGTTGCAAACTACTCCATGCTTCCGTGTTTTTATTTTTCATTTCCTGTCATTGACTTGTATTCCTGTAAAGTAATGTTAAGTCCCTTTTACGTGGTTCTTCTTTTTCATATATTTAATGACTTTTTCCTTTGTACTCATTTTTTCTCGTTTTCGTTCTCCAAAAATTATTCCTTCGGAGGAGCAGGCAGCAGAAATCTTACCAAAGCCACTACAATTCCCTGCATTTTCTAAGCTACGTAAAAAGCTAAGGAGATGGTAAGTACACAGAGCAGTTTAAGAAATGACATTCATGTGACACATAGTGACAGGAATGAAAATGGTTCAAGGAAAATCTGAAAGGTATTATTGTCAACAGACAAAAGAATATTTGTGCAAAAAATACTGTGATGGCTCAGGCTTAGGTAAGAACTTTAGTTATTTGTAAAAAAACCACATTATATCTTTAGTACTTGTAGAAAATCAAGGCACTATTGATGAAATATGTTTATTATTGAAGGGAAAGTTGCTCTATGTTGTGGATAGGCTGGACAACTCTGAAAAGTGTCAAGTCGAATGAGGCCAAGAACATGTTTCTAATAAAGAACCAAAATGATCTAAGCTGCTTATGAATAAGAGACCAAGTACACATGGCGTAGTATAACAGGCTTATTTCAAAATTGGACTAGCAGGCATAAGCGAGCCATCGAAACTTAAATAATCATCTGAGGAGGAAAAGATATGGGTTTCGGTTGAGCATCACATTGAAGTTATCACAATTTAATCTTATAGAATTGATCTTTCTTTATTTCTCTGCACACATAATAAAATCTCGAGTGTTCGCCATTCATAAATGGCCCACAATTAAGCGTTCTAAAGAGTGTAAATATATTTTAAATGAATTGCCCAATATTTGTGACCTGATTTTCGCCCTCGAAGTCTGACAAAAAAATCTGAATTTTGATCAAAGCACAAAGCTCTGGCGTCTGGCAATACAAAATTGTTGGTAATGAACAGGATTCGAAGACAGCATTTTAAGGGTCACATTTTTACATCTGTAAATTCAAAGTTCGTATTTTCGAGACAGGCACAGAAATTCTAGCTAATGCGCGTGTCAAGTCTGTTTTTGGCCTAAACTCATCGTATCGGGCACAAAGTGCTAGGTAAAAATACAAAATACGCACATTGATGTACTGTAGTCCTCAAGACTTGCGGTGTTCGGAAGTCACATTGTGACAAATTTATCACAACTCTACGCAAATTTTAGTCCTCGTGTTTTCCTATGTACAAAGATGTACAACGAGAAAACGCCATTCAAATGCAACCTTCAGAGGTCCCATCGGAGTATTTTTAATGAATAGCTTAAATCCGAAGCTCAGTTAGTGCAATAGGAAGTGGCGTTCACTATTGTACGTTATTTTTGACGCATGTTGAAGAAAGGTGATATCGGTGAAATTATGTCGAGAGGTCATTGAGACTCGTTAGATTAAACATTTGTTGAGTTTTATTTGGCGCATTCAGTAAGTTCTCTTATATTTTTAGTCGATTTTGAATTTGAAACAACCTCACAAAAGTTTGAGCGACATGATTCAGATGTATTCATCAAGAAATCCTAGAATTTTTACGCAACATGTTGCATCAAATATGATAAACAATGCCGCACAATTCTACCTTGAAAGGAACCATTCGGCTGCTTTGATATTGTACACTCAGAGCATCTCACTTCTGAATGAGCTCTGCTTGACAGATTTGGCTCAAGGGTACGTTAATGAACAGCAAAGAGCTGAGATTTACATATTCAGCGAAGTCCGCAACGTCACCGCGCCCATATTCGTACCGATGAACAGCACTTACGACGAGAAGCTTGAACCCTGTAGCAACGAGTTTCTGGCTTTCGCTTTGATGTATAATCTTTTCTTGCTATTGAAAAGGTCAGGAGAAATAAGGGATGCTCAGAAATTCCTAGAACTTGCACATGATATAAGCATAAGATGGTTCGATGGTGGAGACTTACATCCAACTATGCGCTTGTCCATGCGCTATCATATCGCTGACATGGTTTACAATTATGGAGACAAAGACCAGGCATTGATCATGTTCGTAGATGCCATGGAAATAGGTCAAGAAAACTTGCAGCTGCAACTTAACTTTATCTTTGCTTCGGTTTGCACTCGTGTGGGAGGACTCCTTTTGGATTCAGGATACATCGCTGATGCATGTAACGTGTTCAAGAAAGCATCAGAAATCTATGAAATGTGGCCAATGCAACAATTCGTTATAAATCGTACGTCGAACACGTACACTCTGGCTCCAGCTGCTTGACTACCGGTAGAGCTGTAGCTACCTTCAGAATTATTTTATGTGGAGAAATGTTGCACATCTATTACAAAAATAGGTTTATTCATCTAAGGATGTAAAATGCTACCAGTGGATTGGTTCGACCTACAACATCTCAAAAGTTAGACTTTGACTCCTTAATTATAAGTTTTGAGCAGCTTACTCGAATTTATGTCGCCTATTCGAATTATTGCCAATATTCCTTTCTTATACGGAATTTAAATCGTCTGAAAAAGAGAAAAGGCCGGATATGTCACAAAAATATATTTTAGAACCATATATATATCACGCACACCGGACATGTCATAAACACTTATTTTTAAATCTTTATATATAAACATATGTCACAATGCGAGTCAAGCCAAAGTTCATCAAAGCTCTTGTCCCAACGCAAGCCATAGCTGACTACCGGTAGGGCGAGTCAAAGTTCGCCGAATTTGGTTGCAACAGCGCTTGTTTGCTTGGGGGAATCAAATGGATCCCCGAAGCTTGTTAGTGGTTTGCAGTTTTCCTACTTTGCCATCACTTCGTTATGGATACATGAAAGATAATAGAATTTTAGTTAGTTACAATACTGACGAACGCACAGAGTCCTTCATACAAACCTACGGAACCTTTGCTATCTCAGTAGGATAGAGTGTTTTATTTACTGTATTATAAATCACATGCCTTAATTGAGTTGAGCAACTTTGACTAAACGAGAAGAAAGTATATTATGAGTCCTAGTTATTATGTATGCGATCGTTAATCGATTTCTCAACACTACTTTATTTGCTTTATATTCTATATTGCTCATGCGCCTTTGTCCAAATTGATTTGTTAAGTAGAGTCATAATCTACAATTTATGTGACTTTTCTTTCTGCACAACTTTTGTTTGCTGTATCGGAAGTTCTCTTGGTATTCTTTTGTTCCGGCGTCTTTTATTTGAACTTCGCGCAAAAGTTATAGAACGTAAAAATAGTAATCAGAATCAATCATGAATTGCAAACATGATCGTTTTGATCCAATAGCGTCAAATATGATAAATAAAGCAGCACAATCCTACCTGGATAAAATTGATTCTGATACGTTCATACTATACAAGCAGAGTATGTCACTTCTAGGTGATTCGATAATTCAAAGCTTTGAGCAGCATAATATCATTAATGAGAAGCAGATAGTCGAGTATTTCACTTTCAGCGAAGTACAAAATCTTACTGACCTCATTTTCATAGCTTGAGAGATGGCAAACTAACCTCTTGTAAAGGAGATTTCATGGCTTTGCCGGTGGTGTACAATTTATTCAATGCTTTTTTGCGAAGGACAAGGGCGATTCAAGGATACCATTAGTTTCCTCGAACTTGCTCGTGAAATGAGTAAAATCGCTCTTGAAACGGAGACTCACACCCAACGATGCGGCTTTCTATACTTATCATAGGGGAGAAATAGCTTACATACAAAGTGATATGGAGGAGGTATTTACTTAGTTTCTCAGAGGGTTTAAAATTATGACAGGAAACTTTGCAATTTCATCTGATATTTGCTGCAGTTTGTACAAGATTTGGAGTTATTCTTCTAGAGGCGGGAATATGAGTGATTCATGCCAGATTACACTGTATTTTCAATCCGAATATTATTTTCGATTGTTCTATTTAAAGAACCATTACATTATTTCTTTAAATACAAACTCAATCATAATACTACCGTAGACTATTTGTACTATGTTCTTTCTGAAATTCTAATTTTTTTGAATGTATAACTATATTCTTTGTGAAAGTCTAACTTTTCTGATTTGTATGTTGTAAATGTAAGAAAACCAGAGTTATCTTTTGGTATTCATAAAGAAAACTTAAATAATATAAGGGTTCTTCAATGTCAATGCATGAAAGTCGCATTATTTTTGGAGTCCCTAGAAGTTACCAAAAAGGGTCTTGTCAAATCAGCGAGGAGCAGATTTTATCAGAATTTAAAACCCTGTTTTAAAAAACAAGCTTAGGAGACGCGAGGTTTCTTATTCAAGGTTTGCAGTTTAAAGTAGTCGTGAGTTGTTTCAAAAACATGTCTTTAAGTTTTCACCCTTGATTTTATTAGAAAACATGATGAAATATAAAGTCAACAACTCCTAATGATTTCGAGGAGTTTTGCTGAAAGTCAGGTTTATGCTCTGCCTTGATGCCCCTCAAGCTGACTTTCTAAATTCAGGAAAATGGAGTATACTTTTGCCGCTTGAACTATCCCAAGCATGCTTAAAGATGGCAACTAGTAAAGTTTTACCAATATGAAAAGTCGTACAATTGTCTCTCATTTACGTTCTATTCACATATTAGTAAGTCTCTGCATTCAGTTTGTCGAATAATCATTCGGATAAGTTTTTTTTCTGAAAGAATCACTATACTGAAACAAACATAAAAGAAACCGAGGGCTACATTTAATTGTAATACGATGACTCACAGCCCACCACCAGGACACCCCAAAGTTCTTCGATGTTAAGAGGTGAATTTTTGAGTCCAACAGAATTCATAAGTCATATTCATATGACGCGCGACTGCATCTCATCCATTTGTGTTTTGATTAAAGAAAAAGATGTGTATTCTTTTTTTGTATGCCAATACAGTTGCTCTTAAGCTTTTTGAAACTCAGGGACCAGTAGTGAATCTACTTACTGATGCATTGTTTCTTGGGATAAGTTGTGGTTATTTTGTTGGTTAGTCTAACACAATGATCAAGGCTTTGGTTTTTCTAAAAGACATTTCTATTATTTGGTCAAATTAAACTGAAAGCAAAGAAATAGCTGGGGCTTTTTATGTGCGCTTTGGGTTTCCTGATTTTTGTGTAATTGTATGTGGCACTTTGTTTCCTTTTGAGTTTATTATGCTCTTCATTCACTAGTTTTTGTGATCAATTAGCAAGAATTCGCCATCTTACGCTTTCTTAGTGATTCTGTTTTCAAGCCATCTAATAGATTGGTATCATGTTTTTAAAAACCAGCGGGCAACAGGCTAGAAAATATTGAGGCATAATTCAAAACATAACTAGCTAGGATTCGAATCAAGTGAGCGGATTGTATTGGTCTACTAAAGGCAAGATATAAGGTTCTTGTGCTTTGATTAAATAGCGCACCTCACTACATTGTGCCAACATGCTGATTTAAGCAGCTTCTGTTTTGCATAAGATGTTCCTGAAGATCTTAATCTTGAAGAAGACATAATGTTGCAACCAGATGATGATTTGAAGCAGCCATGAAACCTAAATCTGATCAATTTTGAAAGCATATTTTAGCATATTATTTGAATGAAGGTAATATGTTCAAATTTAAAACTTGGTATTTTTGAGTAGATGTTAGTAAACAACAAATAAATGTCTACAACAAAATCAGCTAGTGGCTTCCACCACTTGCTTTGCCAATATCGCAGAGGTTTCAATTCTTTGTTCTTGAAGATCAAAAATCTTTATGGTGGTATTAGAGGGGTCAAAGTAGTATATAGCGTCGATTTTATATTAATGAAAAATATCCGTTTTTTTAACAAAATCTGATTGGCCAAGACCAAAAAAAGAGCAAGAATAATCGTATCTTCGAAGATAATGGTGTTTTGATTATCTTTGAAGTTAAAATTATCTTGCTCCTTTTTTCAAAAACCACAAATGGACCATACATGTAAGCCATGCTGGAAGAGTCTAAAAGTAAATGACTAATGTTAATCTAAATGAACAACAACAATAAACTTGTATTTTAATTCCATAGTAAATGATTAATGTTATTCTAAATGAACAACAACAATAAATTGTATTTTAATTAGTTGATAACAAGGTAAGATTTTGCTTTATTGTATGAAGATGATGCCGATAATTTGAAATAAAAATGTAACTTTAGTTTGTGTATAAAAGTGAGCTAAGTTAGTTGGTTAGTTCTAAATTTGGCGTTATCGTATTTTCAATTTGAATTTTGAAATCATGTCATGGTGTCTCGTTATTTTCTCTCATAATTTAATAAATACGAAATATTCTAAATATGTATTGATATGCCAGTATTAAAGCATTCACGTCCTTCACTGGATTGTGCGAAGAAGGGAATGTTGACTTTCTCTTTGAAGGAGCCCTTATCAATTAGGATGCCCAAGGAGAATAGACCTTAATCCTTGAAGTGTTTCTACAATTGACAGCAATTCCAGCTTAATAACTGTGTACCTTATTTGAGCTTCTGACAGTTTGCGTGAGTAGAAGGCCAATGGTTGATTGTCCTGTGAAATCACTGCTCCCAACTGCAATTTGGAAGCATCTGTTTCAATTTTGAAATCATGTCATGGTGTCTCATTATATTCTCTCATAGTTTACTAAATATAAAATATTCTAAATATATATTGATATGCAAGTATTATGGCAGATGAAGCATCCAACACCACACCATGAGCTAGACCTGGATGCACCTGCTTCACAGGGTAGGCACACTGCAGTTTTATTGCAAAATATCGAGCTAAAGTTCACCTATTTAGGTAAAGCATTATTGAGGTACAAGCAATTGCTAAAAGCTCTAGATTAGAATGCAGAGTGGTGAGAGTGCTTCGGCTCTGTTGGGCCTTTATGCCGCGCCACTTGTCTTGCTAGATCTACATTCCCACTCTTGGACAGATGCACCCTGGTGCTAGGACATTTTGAGAGATTACTGTAGAATGCAAATTTAGAGTTGCAACATTGTTCATATGATTTTGTCTATGAAGTTGCTCTTTTCAAGATTTTAGGCATTTTGGGGGTGGGTTCATTTGCTTGTAACAAAGTTGCTCTTTTGTGATTTTATGCATTTGGGGGTAGTCAACGTTGCGCTGATCTGATTGGCTAATCCGGAAGTTTCAAAAATTAAAAAAAAAGAAATAAAAAATCGACGTTAGATAGAACTTTGAAACCCACTATTGTTCCATTTCAAGTTTTTTACTTGAGTTTTTGCCAATATCTAAGAGTTTTCAATTTCCTTGTTCTTCAAGATCAAAAACTCTCTAAAGTGCTCTTGTTCCATCTCAATTAGGTTGAGTCGCATTTTTAATAGCCAGAATCTTCGAGTG
>Ga0075156_10002398_pt1 | contig 10401 bp, 7 predicted proteins | sample JI81AbrownDNA_FD_70966 | JGI IMG/M metagenome (GOLD analysis project Ga0075156, IMG submission 70966) | Wastewater effluent complex algal communities from Wisconsin, to seasonally profile nutrient transformation and Carbon sequestration -... | ecosystem: Engineered > WWTP > Effluent > Algae...
CATATGTCCTGTTCACTAGTGGTGCTTAAGTACGACTGATGTACTTTAGTAACAGACGGACATTGGACAAAGGACAGTAACAGATGCACACACCGGTTGTCCAGCTGTGAAAAGTCATTAAAGGACATTTGTGCAAATGAGCTCTGAAAATGCTGCACCAGCAGCTACTTCTGCTGCTAATGATGAATCTAACACTGCTCCCCCCATTATTACATTAGATGAAGATGTTACAACAAGTGGTTCCCCTCAAATCTCCTTTATTTAACCCCACCAAGGTCCTTGTAAATGAGTACTGGGAAAAAATATCTGTTGTTGTCCCATGTGTCGATGAATCAAAGGAATTGAAGACAAGTGATGCAGTAGAAGCATATTGTATGAAATGCAATATGCCAATTGCGGGTAGTACACCAAATGAAGATTCATTTGAGCAAAGATGAGATGCTACAACTGATTGTATGGAGATAATGTTAAAAATTCATTGAAAACTATGGAACAGAGACATTTATGCCACCCTTGCTATCTACTTTAGAAACTATTCATCAAGGAATGTTAGATGAATTCAAAAAGCAGTTCACAGGTATGACAATTGATATTCTTTGGACAACCATTTTGGACCCTAGATGTCAATCATTTATACATCTCAACGGGAATGAAATTTAAACAGCGAAGAATAAACTCATCAAGTAAGTTTTTGGTGTACCCAGAAAAGAGAAAGAGTGGGCAGAGGAAGTCAATGGTAGCAAAATATAACCATCAAGGGTTTTGATATCTGACGCTCCACAGATTACAATGTCAAATTCAGCAGCAACAGCAAATAATTCTGAACTACCCAGGAGGACAAGTTGTAACAACAAAGAGAAAAATGAAACACAATTGAGGCCAGAAGATGTGCGATCTCCCCATTGCTTTGAGAGTACACAACCAAGGTAGACATAAATTCACCAACAGTTTTTTTAAGCCATGATTGAATTCTGCACAATATGCATGGAGATTTTCTGCATGGCAACATGGCTTAGCTGAACACATGCAATCAAGGGGAAAATTTCAGTACAAATCATGTATGGAATAACAACAAAAGAACACGTATGCTGTACAGTTTAGGAAGAAACTACTATAAGGTACATTTTAATAAAAAATCCAAAAGTTTCTGTAAGAAACGTAGTAGGAAGGGGCTTCAAGATTTATGTGTATGATCAATGTGTTGGGGACAAAATGATAAATGGAAAACTAAAATTCTCAGATCTTTGCATTAGATTGCTGAGATGCCTTATATTTCTTGAACACTAAAATATAGCATTCTGTGCCAGTTATTCTGGTGCTCTTTTGACTTGTATCAATTTTTATGACATGCAAACAGAATCCGCTTATGTTTTATCAGTTATCACAGTTCAACTTTCTTGCAATTCCTTTGAAATTACATTTTACTTTTCAATAATTCTTTAGCTAAATCAAGTTCCCTTTACAAGTAATCCTTCAGCTTTTGCCTCATTACAATCTCCTTAAGATGATTTCTTTACTTATTTTTCACTTGCTGAGATATTTCTCCGGTGCTGCTATAATAAACTATCTAACGTTATTTAGATCATCTTCATGAAACAAAAGTATTTGGTATAGCAAATAAATTTACGGCCAACAAAACTCTTTTCGCTGCGAACGCGTTTGATCTGTTACATGTCAAGCAAATTTGCATAGTTTCCATTGAAACTTCAACATGTTACCTGCGTGCTAGTCGTGGCACATGTATTAACGATTACAATTTTAAGAAGGACTAATGGTAGCGGCAGACAACCAAAGGCAGAGAACTGAGGATATCTGAGAAATGAATCGTGGATGCTTCTCGACAAAAATCAGACCTACAACCAGGGCCAGTATGAATAACATTTATCTTCCATGGTGCGGTTGGCATCCAAGTTCACCTCTGGCCATGCTTCTTCGGACAAATTATTGACATCTTTAGTCATTTTGATGATATGCGTTTTGAATGTCATCAAGTCACCTTTGAATACCATACTACGCGAAGGAAGCATTGCCTCTCCCCAGCAGCTTTCAATCTCATCTTGACCCTCGTAGTGAGTCACGATCCCTGCAACACTTATTTCCTTATTAGAGATATCAATATTGTACACAACGAAACCATCAAACACAACGTAACCATCAAGATAGTAGTTTTTCCAGTCGTATACATAGAAAGGTATGATGAGTTTCTTTGCTTCTTCCAGATAACGAAAGGCGTAAAAATCATACGCCGCATCACTCCCTGACCATCCATCTAGATTGTCAATTGCATAGCTAGCCACTTCAAGGGGTTTAATGATGTCCCGAACATCGAGCAGAGATATCTTTGTTTCATTAAATTCCCAACCAATTGTCAACAAGTAGTCTCCTACTTGTGTTCCATCGCCACCTGATATGGGATAGATCTGCCCTACAAAACCAGTAATATTTGATTTGCCCATAACTTTTGGTTCAACAGGATTCGAAAAGTCCAACAAATACAAGGAGTCGTCAGCACTATATGTGACATAATAGCCACGATCACGGATGAAACGGAACAAAGAGAAATTCTCTGCGGGTCCCAGGTTTCCGATCATAGCAACTTGAGTGAGTTCTCCATTTCCATGGTCTTGAAGAATTGTTACTTGGGATGTTGAGTTGACGGTCAGTTCCCATGAAACATCTCCAGTTAATTCATCCTCAACCTTCTTCCACTTGTCGTACGATGTGGTGGCCATTCTAAACGAGTCTTGATAGATGTCAACACCTAGTTGATTCTGCAGATATCCTGTCACCTCTCCTACTGTCTTAGGCACAGCCATGATACCGTTTGACAAATCAAAATTCATCAGGTATGTACGTTGGTCCCATTCGCTGATTCTGTCATAGCGCCAACCAAGATTAAGAAGAGTCAAATCTTCAGAATTGACGTAGACACTGTATGAAGTAAGAAATGCACCCGCGGCCTTTGCATCAACAGTGCCAAGCTTGTCAGAATTGGTGGAAGTAATCACACTTTCCAGGTCAAATGACGTAATTTGCACAAAATTTTGAAGAACACCTGAACCATAGAAAAGTCTCACAGACCTCTTTTGCTGAATTGTCAAGTCTTCGTCACCGGTAGTCATACTTGAAATTTGAACTATGTGCTTACATGCATTGCCAGAGGTATTATCGGACGCCGACAAAATTCCGTTCACAATGTCCTTAGCATAAGATGCTACAGTTTCATTCGCTATGGCGAAAGCTTCTTTCTCATATTGCTCATAAGTCATGTTCCAGCCCAGACTGCATCTGTCTATAGTACCTGCAAATGACCAAGTGTCAATATATGCATAAGTGATAATGTTATTCATGCTGCCAATGGCTCGCGCTGTGTTGTAACTTCCGTTTATATCTTGACTAGCGACCAAGTTCAGTCTACTTTCCGAGAACTGGTAGATGAATGCAGTTGTCAATTGGCCACACAAAGACATACAACATGTCCAGTCATACGAAGTTGTGACAACATTCAACATGATCTCTTCTGTAGCTTCGTCTTCATACATCAACAGAGATACAACGCTCCGATTTTGGGGCATTTGATTTTCACAAGACCAAAAACCCTTTCTGGCGGTTGAAGTGGAATTCTCGTCTTCTTCTACAAAAAGCGTTTGAGTATCACTTGGTATTAGAGGAACCTCTACGCGATCCACCACATTGCCCATCAAATCAAGCACAACGACTTCTCTGCCGTACCCCATAAACACATACTTGCCATTGCTCTTGATATTGTCTGCCTCCTCTACACCCTCCACTTGGTTATAGGTTCCAAAAGATTCTTCAGAGTTAGCAGGGCTGGCGGCTGCTTCATTGTTGAAAGCAGCACTGGGAGCTTTTTCCTTCATAGATCGCATATAGTATGTGCTATTATGGTCCGACCAACACTGCGTATTTCTGCTTGATTCAATTATCTCGTTGGCAAGTGACTCAAACGCATGCTGCACATCTTCAATCAAGTCTCCACAGGAACTATATCCAGCCATGACGTTCTTACTGAAAGGCTGAAGGTGCTCTTCAAAGCGAAATGGTAAGGGTTTGGCTTGTGAATCAGCTGGAATATTTGGAAATAATTTCATCGTGGCACTTGTGCCTTGAGATGTATAGCTTGACTCTTCTAGTGTAATTCTAGTAATTTCGTGCGCTTTACTACTGGTAGTATTGTAGGCAAGCCTGACGTTTTTCCTGACGTTAGTGTAAGGAATTCCAACCCCAACCCTAAGCCCAACAGCAATTACAGCTATTGCAGCCATGATGAATCCAAAACTCTTGAGATTATTTTTACCCATGGGAGCCTCGGCGGTTTTACATGAGCTGATCGAGACGTGCTCATCGGGCTCAGACGGCTTTACTGATTCTGGGTCAGTCATATTCCAGTTGTTTCGTGTTTTTTGTTGTTGATATGAGTCTATTTGCTTCGAAAGACGGATTTATGATCTAAGGTGAGTGATTTGTGAACCATGATGTGACACTCTCTTAAACTGCTACCAGAGGTACTATCTGCAGAGATATTGGTTAACGTGAGTCAACTCGTTGGAGATGATGTATTAGAAGGAGTTTCTTTTTAGTTCTTGCTCTAATTTACCCAAGATTTATTCTCATGGGACTGATCAAAACACAAATTGATATCATGTGTTTATTTGAATAGTTGCTTGACCAATTACCAATTCAACCACGGCCCGAAGAATTTTCTAACCGTTTCAATCTTACAAGATCGAAATCGACTATGTTTAATAAATATGTAAAACTAACTTTTGTTATACCTGTAATAGACCGGGTCATGTATTTAAATGAAAAACGGCTTGGCGCATGCTTGGTATGCACCCTTTCATTTTACGGTCCGCTTGGATTTTACCAGTTTATAAAGCTTCGTTTCAATTAAGAACATTCAGAATATTAGTATTTATTTAAAGCATTACAGGAATAAGAGCGGTTGTTTTCAGGATGGGTTTTATCGCGTTTTCACTTACCGGTATAGATCATACAATAGGGGTTGTCAATTTAGGCTCTCTTCGAGTTTTTTTTCTTGCACGTGAAAGATTTTTTGTTCAAGAAATCTCATTGGCTAATCGAAAAAAACCCTTCGTGAACGGGACTGCCTGAGGAGAATGGTTTTTGATTCTCCTCGATGTTCACGAAGGATTTTTTTTAAATCGTCCGGCTTCTGGCTACGACTTCTGGCTACGACTTCTGGCTACGGCTTCCAAATCTTTTCGCAAGTTTTTTTTCTTGGAGAGTCGAGGCATTTTGGGGTGGTCAATAATGGGGTGGTCAATAATGCTAATTACAGATTGGCTACTCTGGCAGTTTCTACCAAAAAATGAGTCGGGAGAATTGTAAAGAGAATTGTGCTCGTGAATAAATTGACAACCCCTAAAATATGTCCGACAGTGTCCATCTTTGTTCAGAGTTTATTACTGCGGGTTGTTGCTATCCAGAAAAAATTACTCATCCACATGGACATAGTAGGGGTTGTCAATTTAGCTTCACATCGAGTTTTTTTACCAATTTCCTTCAAACCTGAGGTTTTATGGTTTGTATTAGAAAACACTCTGGGTAAGACAGTTTCAGAAGGTATCCTTGGTCAAGAGATATATGATAGTTGTTATAAAACTTTTACAAGCAAAACTCATGATCATAGAGGCCGTTTGTGAAAGTAAGTTCCTTTTGAAATTTTCATCTGAAATACAGCACTGCTGTATTCACCATAAATTTGCTATAGAAATTCTATTCAGATAGAAAAATGATTAACTGCAAGTCTCTAATTGCTACTTTTTTGTTCTAATAAATCTTGCGCGAATACTGTCTCCTTCATATTTCACAGAATTTTCTCTTGTCAAGTCATTGTTTCCACAACGAAACCTTAAATCATGAATACAACTTGCAAATGGATAGACGAATCAAATGGGGCATCATACTCGTGGTTTTGTTACGTCGAGCCGACGCTTCAGAAGTTGAACAAGAGCCATCACATTGATGTTGGCAAGTCACGCGCCAAGACTTTCCAATCAGGTTGACTGCGAACAGATACAAAAACATCATGTTGCATGTCAGATCTTCATTTTGAACAACGGCGCCCCAAATCCATTGACCTGTTTCACTTCCAGACTGAGGTGGCTCCGAAAACAATTGTCTAGTTGAACTTTTTGCTCACAAGCCAGACATTGTTGGTGACATAGAAATAACCTAACATCAACTTTGATAACCTAACATTAAGTTAAAGTTAGATCACGTTCTAATAAAATTAGAAATTATGAGCTAGTGTGAGAAGCATGATCTTGTAATTTTAGTTTCCTATCTTTTACCAAAGACATTGCTTTTTCAATTCAGTCTTGGCACTGGCCCAAAGTCCCTAGTTTGCTGCTCCAGAAGATGATATTCTTATGCTGCTACTCTGATTCTGATCTCTGGGCCATCTTATTCTTTCTTTATCATTAACATAAATGCAACTCTTTGAAAGAATTCATGGAAATGTAATGCATGGGCGGTGTTAGTGATATGTTGAAAATCGACAAGCCAGAAGGGCCATAGAGCAGAGGACGTTAATAATGGCATTGTATTTAACATGGATGTGTACAAAAATGATAAAACTAGTAGAGAGTGGAAGACGTGGAGCCAAATTAAAATTACAACAATGAGCAGCAGTGACTCCTCGAAAGATCGGCAAAGCGCATTTAAACTAAACATGCAAAATCTGAAATATTAAATTGTGTCAAAATCTACCATGAATTCATACCATGGCTGCATATAGAGTGGGAGTTAGATGAAGCTGGTGCAAAAAAAGAACAAAGAAGTTTGATCTTTAACTACTAGAGACCAAAAGCATCACTTCACAGGCATATATCATTGATGATTCTTGATAGAGTGATTGCGTACACAATCATTCATCTGGAAAACAATTCATGCTACATTTACCACAATTTTAAAGGTGATCATGACGGTGACTCTCCCTACTTGGCATCAAATCTACTTATGACTAGGAATCTGATGGTATTCTACAACGAAAAAATAGATTTTTATAAAATGACTTTTAGGAATATAAATCAAGCAGGAGACAAAGTAGTCTCAGCCATGTAAAATCTCCAAATTTGGAAAAATCATGCTCTGAAAAAATTGCCGTAATGGAAGAATTGAAACAGAGAACCAATGTATAACAGACATTCTGAGTGGCATTACACACTCAGGGTCAGATTGGCACAATTGGCCAATAAATTAATCAAAGAAATCATTTTTTCTAAACACTGAGAGCATTTATGGGCACTCTATGATCAGAATATGAATCCATCCAAATTGCAACTGCACCAGATAAAAAGGATTAAGAAGTGAGAGGGATATTGCCAAGTTCATAGCAGCAGCAGAACATTTCCGAGGACCTGAAAAAATGTATTGATTATTTGCAGCAGGTTTTTCAGATGGAAGCAAAAACATTTATAGAACAGTTAAATTACTCTTACAGTGGGCAAGGCATGGAGCTATTGTCTGAAACTCTGCCTCAATTATTTGGCCATAAATTTTTATGTCGTTTGAAGGTCACTAAGTCAGTAGCAAGTTAAGACAATAAAGATGATTATTTCAATGATGCAATTGCTATACACGTCAAAGTGGCCTACGGCGCTCCGGTGTTAGTGGGAGAGTATCTTTACAAAATCAACAGTGCAGAATCTACTCCATTTCTTCTTTGCACAAAATTTGTTTTGTTCCAGATGCCAATGTATCAGGGAAGCTACCAGCAAACAAAGGATTCAAAACCTCCATCAAACGCGAACTCGGATTCGTAATCGTATGGATTTTATTGAAGCACAATTGATTGCCGCAGTTTATATTCAATGAAATGAGTCAACTTTGTCATTTCACGAAGTCCCAATGTAGATGGTCAATGACTATTCCACAGCATCAAACCTCTAACAAAAGCTATTTCAGATTTAAGACTTGCTTTTGCTCCCAAAGTGATCTAATTGGCTGAGACCTTTATGGTTTTCGTTGTGTTCATTAAATTTCTCGTGGGGTTTCTGCATACACAGAAACAGCGGACTCCTATTCCTGGTCTGTAGAATATTCGGAATTTATTTTTAAGATCGACAGTTTCATTGATGAATTAGTTAATGCTTATGAAGACAAGGTTTGTTCTTTACTAAGAAATATGTCACAGTAGACGTAACAGAAAGGTTTCCTCAACCGAATAGTTTGGTCACGTGGGTTAAAGTGACTCGCAGTGTATTTAACAGAGGCAAAGACAGCATTAAATCAATAGTAGGAGTTTCATGACAATCAGGCTCATCTCAGGCTACAGAACCCAGAAGCCGAAAAGGTTGTAATCTGTTTCGAGTCAACACCAACAATATTTTAACATAAGCTAATGGCCCCAATCATATAGTTTAGGATTTGTGAGCTTGTGCTTATACTCCATTTGTGTGACCTTGTTGCACAGTCCAAAAGCTTTGCAGTTGAAAAACTTACAGGAAATTTGTAATGTTTTTCAGCACCAGAGATCCGTTTAATACAGGTAAAGCATAGCCAATCTGTATTATCTTGATTAGATGTTGAGTTCCAGTAACACTTTCGGTAAAGCTCTTTCCATGATAAGAATGTATTGATAGAAGATACAAGGTAAATAAAAGCATGACAAGCCATAATCAATAGAAGATTTTCCTGATAGCCCTTCAAATAACCAAATACAACACAAAAGTTTGATCTAAATAAGTATGAAAAGCGGGACGCTCTACCAACAGACGTCCAACTGAATCAAATCAATTATTTAGGACTTCCTGAAAACAATCGTTCTTCAGCGCTTGCAAACATATATTTCACAGTATTAATTGACAATTATCCAGTTATCTAATCACGATTACTTGATTATCGATGGCATAGGCTTGTTTTCCAAGATCAATTACAAGATTTTTCAAAACTTGCAGAAAATTTCTTTATCAAACGTGATATCAGTCCATTAAACAGGGTTCTAACCCTCGCTTAAGCTTCAAAACAGATGTGGCTAAGTATGCCGCTGATATACGTTCGATATAGACATCGAGGACCAAAAACAGCAAGAAAACATACAGATGAACAAAAGTGCACAACAAAGAAAAGATGAATAAAGAGAAGAATGAATAATATTACACCAGACAAAAACCAAGAAAAAGCAGTGCAATGTACAATGATGCAAAGGGACGACACTTCAACAAATAACTATCCAAAAAACATCACATGTCATGTAAATACAACGCTTAATGTCCAAGAGGGACTAAAACGTATCGACAAAATGAAGGGAAGGCAATAATAAAAAGAGTTAGAATGACTTCACACAAGATATGCTTGTACCTACAGACAAAGATGACCTATCATACAATAAAAGAAAGGAAGCGCTACAATAACTAATGTGTCGGAAGAAAAGACAGTACAAATAAAGCGCGCAGATAATTAGATGGGTTCCCACAAATGAATTATGCAAAATGAGGCAATGAGTTTACCAACCATATCTATAGAGGTGATGATATTATCATGCATAATAGGGGTTGTCAAAGTTCTATCTAACATAGAGTATATTTTTTCAAAATTAGGCAATGTTTGATAACTTCTGGCTTAGCCAATTGGAGCAGCCCAACTTTACTACCCCCAAATGCATGATAATATCAAAAGATTATCTTTGTTGCATTCGTACTCGAATGCACCCTTCCATATTCCAAAGAACCCATCTGCAATCAAAAGAACCCATCATGCAGAAGCTTTCTAAAAAGGCAATCTTCATCAAAGAATATGAAGCCATGTTAGCAAGTTGGGTTGTAAAGGCTTATATATGCTTTTGTTTTGATGATGATGATTGCTTTAAAGATGAGATTGATGATTCTATCATTGCAGAGCTGGCTGTGTTGAAGTCATCGCAATACATCTTTTGGTGTTCATTTAGGCAATGGGATAGCAATTGGGAACGCATGCTCTATGATGGCAAGTACCAGACAGATGAAGAGTTTTTGTCTCACTTTCACATGGATCAATCTTGTGTCATGCAATTAAACAGGCTGGTGGAAGATGATCAAGAGTTTAGAAGAGTTTCTGGAAAGCTGGGCAAAATATCATCAAGGCTTCATATCATGGTGTTGCTGAAGTTCTTAGGTAGCTATGGCAATGAGGCAGCATTACAGAAGCTTGGTCTTATGATGGGTATTTCCAAAGGTACAGTAAATGACTAGGTGAGGCGGGAATGTAATGCAAACTTGAAGCATTGTGAGCAGGTTATCAAGTGGCCAAGCATAGAGGAACGATGGAACATCAGTGGCAGGATCAGAAAGGCACATGGTTTTGTTAATTGCATTGGTTTGATTGATGGTACATTGTTTCCTTTGGCTTTTGCACCCATGGTTAATGGAGAGGATT
>Ga0075156_10002399_pt1 | contig 10400 bp, 9 predicted proteins | sample JI81AbrownDNA_FD_70966 | JGI IMG/M metagenome (GOLD analysis project Ga0075156, IMG submission 70966) | Wastewater effluent complex algal communities from Wisconsin, to seasonally profile nutrient transformation and Carbon sequestration -... | ecosystem: Engineered > WWTP > Effluent > Algae...
AATGTAATCACCATTGGGCCATACAATGTTTGCGCCCTGGATTGTTTGGCCACTGGTCAAAAAGTGTCAACAGAACTCACAAAATACAATCTAAAGTGGAAGAACCTAGTATTCTGTTGAGTGATGGTGAAGTGTTGCTCACTGACTTGCAAGGAAAGTTTTTGGCACAAGAGATGAAGGCAGAGTACACTACACTTACTTCAGGAGCTTATCAAAAATTGCTTGTAAATGGACGCATTTTGATTCGAAAAGAATTAAAATCAGGCAAGATTTGCGCATTCAGTGGTCCACTCCAGGTATACTACCATCTAGCTTAGTTTTCAAAAATTCCTGTTTCAAGCTTCTTATTCATAATGTTAGTCTATCTGGTTTTCTTGTTGCTCTAATTTGTCTCTGGGATCTAGTTCCGCAAGCAGAGTTGAAACAGGTATCAATAAGAATTAGATCCTTTTCATCCACTGCAGGATTAACTTCTCCACAAGCCTCACACACAAACGCTGCAGTTTTGCCTGTTTCATCCTTCTCAAAAGGAGTCTCAATTCTAGTGTAAATATAAACTTCCACAGTTTTTGTGTCTGACCATGAAACAGAGCTCTCAGGCAAGACAAAAATGCGTTTCTTGAAAAAAGTGTAAAATGGTCGAATGTTTGTTCTGCTTATTTGCCTTTGTCTACACTCTTCTTCACTTGCATTTAAGCAAAATAGCTGTTGTAATGTTGCCAAACGGGATCCTGGTTTCATCAATGCAAAGATGGCACCAACACGCTCATCCAATGATGGATCTCCCTCTTTATCAGCGCCAAAAACATTATGTGCATTATTAGCCAAAGCAACTGTCTGGTTGATGATATCATGACGAAATTTCAAGTCTTGAATATCCCCCTCTTCAAGACGGATAAATCCTTTCTTTATTACCTAAAGAGAAAAAGAAATTATATCACAATGCGACGACATTCTATACAAGCAATGACCACTTACTTCGGCATGTTTTCTCTTCCGTAGATCATAGGCAGAATTCACAGCTTCCTTTATTTCATTGGCTATGAGACTTCTGCCCTGGTCAATCTCAATGCCAAGAGAGTCACATCCAAATGTGCAAGCTGCCTGTATTACAGCAGTGCCAATTCCTGAGCCAATATCAATGAACCGGTCTTTAGAGGTTAGGTTCATTTCCCTAAGAAGAATCTGTTGAAGCATGTGAGCCACACAAATTATTAGTCCCTGTTGAAATTTTTTTGTGACTTACATTTGTAGCTGTGAATTGAATCCTCCCATATTGTGTCCTCCGACTCTTGCCAATGTTGCCACCACGCACAAGACTCCCACCCTCAAAATCTAGAATCCCACCAATATTTCCTTCTACTTCATTTTGGAAGAAGTCCATAAACTCTTCAAATGTGAAAAGTCTACCTTCATCTACCCACATTGATTCCATAATCACCTCTTCGAATTGTCTTTCTGCTTCCTCAGCATTCTTTGGAATTAGCTCTTCCCATTCGGCAGTAATTTTTCCATGAAAGTTAGCAGCATGATCCAGGTCACTTGTGAAATCACTTTCTTGTTGCATGTTTAAATCTACCACTTCAGTTGAATCCTCCTGAAAAGATAAATGTTGTGGACTTATAGATGTCCGTAAAATGTTTGGGCTGTTTGCTGCAACATTTGGGTGATATTTGGTAGATTGAAGGGATGATATTTCATTCCTTTGATAATTATAGTGATCATCTGCACTTATTCTTGGCATCCATTCTGATTCATCCCTTTCTTGAATCCAGTTTGCATTCTTTAGATTTTGCTGAATGTGCAGAGCTTGCAAGGACCAATTGGATGTTACTGGCTCATCGTCACTTGAATGTTCTATAAAGGGTTGTGGTTGAAAGAAGCACCAATCAATGGGAGTGAACTCATCACCTGTTGAATGCTCTTCAAAAGTCTCATGATTATAACCAATTGTAGGCCTTTGGTTGATTGTTGCTTCTTTTGTTGCTGGTATCAGTGTGTCGTTCTTGTGAAACTTTGGCTTCTTGTTCCACAGAAGCCTCTTTCTAATAATGTTGTATTTATAAATGCTCTCATCAGAGGGACTTGATGATCCATCATGGAATGTTGCATGGCTGTTTGCCTCAAAAGAATTGTTGTGGCTACTAAACAGCAGATTCTCATTGCTGTTTCCTGAAGTCGTGCAGCTATTATTGTAGGAAGCATTTTGGACAGAGTGTGCCCAGGGTAGTGTGCCTTCTTCTTTGCATGATGAGCCCTCACCACTTGAATACATACAATCACTTGTATTTGGCTGCAAATCATTTGGAGTTGCAATGATAGAAAAAGAGCCCCAACTGTCTTTTGTTTCAACTCTTGGTGGAGACTTGGTCGAAATTGATGTATAACTTGCATGGCAATTTGAATCAGTTGTTTGGGGGGGCATGTTTTCTCTTGGTTGCATTTCGCTCTCAGATGAAGAAAACAAATCACTCTCGGAAGAATATTTCTCTTGCAAAATATCTGAATGTTCATTCTTAGCTTCTGATTCATTTTTAGAACATCCAGGTTTCAAACATGTATCTGAGTTGTTGGGCTTTTGAACAGTGTCCTCTGAAAATGGCGATCGGTCCATTGCACGATGTGAAGATGCACTTGAAAAACTTCTTTTCATGGGATGTGTAAGATTCATGCCATGACTTTTTGAATTTTTTCTTTTTTGTGATTTCTGCCTGAAAGTCTTACTGGCCTCTTGTGTACATTTTCTGCCAAAAATATTGTCGTCTAGATTCAATGCAGTCACAGAACGCGGTTTTTTTTTCATTCCATGTGTTGATCTTCTGGTTCTTGGTAGATTATTGCGTTTTTCCTTCTTGAATTTACTTACTGGGACAAAGGTTGGATCATTCACGTCATCATCATCTTCATCTGAAGAGGTGGAAGGTGGGTCAGATTTGTAAACAACACCACTATCTGTATCTATTTTGGCCTCATTTCGACTGTTCCACAAGACTAGCTTATCATTGCCAAGCGATGAATCATTTCTAGAAGATTCATCAGAGCTTGCATCAGAAGAAGATGTAGATTGCGTTTGCCACATCCGTTGTAGCCTATCCTGTTCGTTAGTTTTGAGATGTTGAAGAGAAAGATTGAGCACATTCTGTTCTGTATTGGAAAGAACAATAGAATTAGTCCTGTTGGCTGAATCTTCAGCTTTACTAGTTCTGTGAGCACCTATTGGCAAATCGTCAACTTCGCTGAATTCTGGCAACTGACATCTATGGCTTGTATCACCCAGGTGTTCTAATGTATGTCTATTCAATATAGAAGTGGAATCCTCCTGATTCTGAAAGCCGGTGTCTCTGCAAAAAATTAGTTGAACATCATCATCGTCATTTGTTGATCCAGAAACAAAGCATTCTGGTTCTGAATTTGGAGAATCAATCTCAAGAACTTCGGGAGGTGTTCTTGCTGAAATCTTTTCCTTCATGAGATGTAAATGGGCCATGAGTTTGGCGTGAGCATCCTTCCTCTGAGCCTCTGATATTACGGTTTTATTAACAGGGGTGGATCCGCGTATCGAACTCTGTCGCTGACCCGATTTTGCCCGCGCCATTGTCACGTTAATAAAAACAGCCTTACGAAATCACACCAGGAGGAGACACACTCCGAGGAGATATTCAATTGAATTCATTGCGAACACATAATCAAAACGATCTACTTGATTTGGCGCATGCGACATTCTTTTACGTACTTGTCCTACAAATTGAAAGTTCAGAACAACCAGAAAGGTGTGTGTATTTACCTCGGCGTAGAATTCGACGAACGAAGAGAATTGTAGGCTGCAAATAACCTGAAAAAAAAGTAAATTTTTTGCACCAATTCTGCCCGTGCGAGTTTCTCGACAATTTGATCATTTTAACTTACGTTGTAAGGATATTAACACTCTTGCCGTCTATCAGAAGATGAAAAATAAAGAAGGAGTAGGTGGATCTCGAGCCGCAAAGAAGCGAGCAAAGAAGCGAACAACTCAAGAGCAGCCAGAAAAGTCACAGAATGAAAGCTCTACTGAGAACATGCCGGAACCGACAAATAAATTGTCCATAAGTTCAAAAAAGCTTAAGGTTGATAGAAAGGATTCAACAAGTAGCTTTGGAACTTCACTAGAACGCAGGATAGCTGATAAATCTCACAATAAGAAATCACGCAAGACGTCGAAAAAGAAATTGGACTAGACATGGATGATTTCTACCCTTTAGTTCCTGATATATTGAAGTTGAGGACAGAAAAGGATGAATCAAAAGAGTATTCAGACGATATCACGACTAAGCAAGCAGCTCACATGATTTTGCAGTCACTGTTGTACCCCGGAGGCATTTCAGTAGAGGATTTTTTCACAAAATATTGGGAAAAGGAGCCACTTTACATTTCAGCAGCCACTGAAGATGATAACGAGACCACCCAAACTAAGTGGGTGAATGGAAGAGCTAAACACCGCACTAACGACCGATTTAAAGGAATCTTCTCTAGCGAAGATATGAAACAAATGCTGAACGAAAATGGAATGCGATACACTTATGATGTGAATGTGACTAAATGTGACGAAACGACTAATATGATACGTATCAACTATGACAGCAATGCAAAGAATCCCTATAAAGCCGGTCCAACAGATGAGCCTCAGATAGCGGACTGCAAAGTGGTTTGGAATCGATTCAGTCAAGACGGATGTACAGTGAGATTTTTGTGTCCTCAAAAATACCATGACACCATCCACTCTTTATGTTCCACGTTAGAATCAGAATTTGGATGTATGGTAGGATGCAATGCATACTTGACGCCAGGACATGCCAGCCAAGGCTTTGCCCCACACTACGACGATATTGAAGCATTTATACTGCAAGTTGAGGGCAAGAAAAGATGGAGAGTATATGCGCCAATAAATGGAGCAGAGACCTTACCTAGATTGTCTTCGGACGACTTCGTAATGGAAGACCCTTCTCGGGTAGAAGTTGAAGACTCGGATGATCCCGAAGCAACTGCTGATAAATATGACGGTCGAAAGGTGAATGACGCCGGCCGAAGAAAAGTTTTAGATGACCCTGTTTTGGACGTGGTCTTGGAGCCGGGTGACTTGCTCTATATGCCACGGGGATGGATACATCAGGGGAAGACTCTTGATCGTAACAACGATCCTTCGCTTCACTTGACAATCAGTTGTATGCAATCATGGTCTTGGGCAGATTTAATCGAGTTTGTGCTTCCTGATGCGATGAGGGCAGAAATAGACAGCGATAAGTCAACCATGTTACGAGAGGGCCTCCCTGTTCGATTCTTGGACTACATGGGGGTAGTTCACGACACCTCTGATGCCAAGATTGTGGATAAGCTGATATCTTCGAATGACAGCAAAATCGCGGAATCTGATGAAGAGTTGAGCTTGGAACAGAGAAGGCTTGTACAGGCTAAAAAATCAGCGAGAAAAGAATTTCATGAACGATGCAAGCAATGCATACAAAAAATCTGTCAAACAGCACTGACTTTGGTTGATGCTTCATGTGACGAGCTGGGTAAGAGATTTTTGTCTGAAAGATTGCCACCGGTCTTGACGCCTGCAGAACAAGAGACATCAAATGACAAGAAATCTGGCTTCAAAATCAAACCAAACACTCTTTGCCGGATTTTGAGAGATGGTATTGCACGTCTCGTCATTGAGGATGAGAAGGCAGTTGTGTACCATTGTATAGACAACAGTCGTGAATTTCATGGGAATCCAATTGTTCCCTTGGAATTTGAGCTTGATGATGCCCCTGCCTTGGAAATGTTGCTAACTACGTGTCCACCTCATTGGATTTCTGTCCACGATTTAATCCATGATGATATAGAAGACAAAGTTGGAGTTGCTCAGGCCCTGTTTGATGAAGGGGTGGTTTCTGTTTTAGAAAACTAATTACATCTGTCATATTTATTGTGTAAAAGCACACCAACAAGAAAGTCATAATTAAATCATAAGTGATAAATTTTGCCTCTCCATTGTTGTTCATTTTTATTCCAGTTAAAATGCTGCTGTCATAAGGTCACTAAAAATATGATTCTGTTGTTTATGCTATCGTGCATTCTCACCACACTAAGTTTAATTGCTCTAATCTGGTCACACATATGGATACAGAATCAGTCACTTGAAAAAGTTTAAGTACAATTTTTGATGAACTTGCGTGTCTGTTATGAATAAACTGTGTTCAATATTCATAGCACCTATGATCTCAGATTGATTGTCGCGGTATTTATTTACTATCAGTATTCAGATGAACTTGTGGGGCCTTCGCCATTTTGTTGCATTAGCATTTTCTCCCATGTCGCAAAAGCCGTTTCAAAACTCGGACGAAACGATAAAGCATGTATTACGTAGCTCAAAGACCATTGCCTTGGTTGGTGCATCGCATGTGAGTACTTATCCTTTTGCGCCATAACATGATCATGTATCTTCGTAGGGTTCAAGCTTTGAATTGCAAATTTTTCACAAGAAACCAGAACGAGCATCCAATTATGTTATGAAACACTTATTGAATAGCGGATATATTGTATATCCTGTAAATCCAGGACTGGCTGGTAAAATTTTGCACGGACAAAAGGTTTACAGTACTCTAGAAGATGTCGCAGGGGTTGAGAGAAGCATTGACATGGTAGATATTTTTAGAAACTCAGAGGATGCTGGAGGAGTTGTGGATGTGGCTATTGCTTGCGGGGCAAAGTGTGTTTGGCTGCAAATGGGAGTCATAAACGAAGATGCTGCCTCACGAGCTCTTGAGGCTGGTTTACAGGTGGTCATGGATACCTGTCCAATTCCAGAAATGTCACGGTTAGGTATCCCAGGACCAGAATGAAGCCGCATGTCGCCCAAAGATACACAATGGTTTAGTATGATTTAAAACAAAAGTCAAGCTGTTTCCCATACACATGAGTCATATGTTAAATTGTAACTACGCTACTTAAGAATCAAATACTCATCGTCTAGAGGATCTTTATATTGCTTCATTATGAAAATTTTATTGCTTCTTTTTCAAGATTTTTCCTTCCATCGGTACAGATCTCCTTGTCATGCGATCAACAAGTTTTGAACAATTTAGGCAAAGTTGGACGCTTCTTTGTTTAATCAAAACAAGCGCTGCCTTTCCAAGGTTGCGCATACTGCCAAGCTCCTCTTGGTAGATCTTAATTTGGGCCTCTTTTTCATCAAGGGCCTCCTCCGATGCTTTTAAAATGCTTTCCTTCTCCAGCTGGGCTTGATTTCTGGCATCTCGCAGTTCGCTGGAAAATTGGGCTTTCATCGACTCCATTCGTGTTTCGAAGCTGTTCTTTTCTTGAACGCAGCGCATCTTAACGGTTTGTAGTTCCTTTTCCATTTGATCTAGCTTGAAATGCGCTCCGGCGGCTTCTAGCTGCATAGATTTTTCAAGCTCTTGAATTCTGGCCAAGAGAACTTGACGAGAATTATTGGTGGTAGAACCACTGCTGGGCATTGCTTCTTGTTCTTCTCCCTTCATGTACCAAAGTGGAGGACGCACACCAACCATGTCATAGTAAGAAACGTGCTTGTAACGACGGTCGGTGGAGGACATGCGCAAAATCTTGGGCGCAACAGAAAACCCCATGGAGTCTCTCAACAGGAGGTTAATGGCCAATGCAAGGGAGGCGATCCACGTGATGCCTCTCTGCGTCATGATGCCATAAGATTTCATCTGAAATAATATTGGATAAACAATGTTCCAAATACAAGATAGTTTACAACTTGAAATTTGAACTTAATTATTTTGCAACAAGTGATCTTGACCGCACATATCAAACGAAGATTTAAAAGATTTGTATCGGATGACTTTTCTTACAGATTTTTTGCGATAATGAGATCTGATCACGGGATCCAATCTTTCAAATTTGATGTGTATTATTGGCCGTCCGACAGTTCGTATATTGTGTCTTATCAATTCAAAGGACGTATTGTTAAGTCTCGACGCTGGGCATCTGTCAAAATGATGCAAAGTTTCCTCTAATCGTTATTGAAGTAGCACCCATGAGGTTGATTCATTTATGTGGATGTAAAATATTTTAAGTGCAGCATAAATCATAGCATGACTCTATCCAGCAAGAAATCTAATGTCAACTAACTTAATTCTAAGAGATTACTCTAAAAGGCTTTTTTAGAATTACGAAGTAAAGAAGAATTGACCAAACCTGATATCTCGTAAAGAAATTTTCTTGATTATGTTTTCTATTTTGATCATATTGATTGCAGCATAGGCTAGAAATATTGTTAGAGTGTGCATATAAATGGGCCAGATAATCATTCCTAATAAACTCCGCTACTTTTCGCTTCTTTTTTTTATTGGTGTGAAATGGAGCATAACTTACTACTATCAGAGTTGGGATATCATATAGATATTTTAGGAATAGTAAAGATATGAGGAGCCTATACGAAACGACAGCTGTGAGAGTTTGACAAGCGAGTGACATCGTGCCGCCCTATAGCGGTTCAAATTGCTCGCAAAATTTTTCGAGTATTCGGCTCAAGCTTATTTCATCTATCGATTGAAAATAGCCCACATGGCTTTCGTGTTTGCTAGAACTGTGCAAAATCGGGCTCATCGGGCTTTTAACCGATGCACAATGACATTTCATACTTCCGAAGATACGATACGGTTCATTTTGAAAAAGTCCAATAGTGTTGCTCTTGTTGGAGCTTCAGAGGTAAGTTAGAAGTAAGATGACACTTAGACTAGATCACGCAAATAACAAGTTTATTGGTTGAATGTATACCTATAGAAACCAGATCGTCCATCTTATCGTGTAATGGAGTACCTGGTGCAAAGCGGATATCAAGTGTATCCAGTAAATCCAGCTCTGGTGGGTACGAAGTTACATGGTCAAACTGTATATGACAGCCTGAGCGATGTGGCTTCCGCAGTGGCACCGTTAGCCATTGACATGGTCGACGTATTTAGAAACTCGGCGGACGCTGCAAGGGTTGTGGACGAGGCCATTACCGCTGGTGCCAAAGCTGTTTGGTTACAAGAAGGTGTGATCAACGAAGAAGCGGCCAAGCGCGCCTCAGACGCTGGATTAATGGTGGTTATGGACCGTTGCCCTCGGAAAGAAATGCCAAAACTTGGAATCACAGGACCGGATAGTAAATTGTAACGTTTAGGCAATACCATGACCAATTGTTTGATAGATTTCCACGGGTCCTTTGACACGGACTCGTGAGACTGCTTTTACATGAGGTGACTCCTCCATGGCGGACACAAACTTATCGACACCATCATGATTGCGTCGTTCGCAACTTGATAGAACTGTAGCCTTGGGATTCAGTCTAAGTAATTCATCTATGCATTCCACTAGGGCCACCCAACTCTTTCCATATAGAGGCTCATAGACACAATCACAATTCAAAACGTAATCGAATCCTTGAGAAAAATTCAAGTCTTCAGTCAGTCTAATCACACCATTACGTGACCATGCAAGGGTTCTAGCTTCGATTTTGCGACCATCTTTCTGGGCATTGAAATTTAATTCTAAATTTCTCTTCAATTGTTGTAAAATTTGTTCTTGATCGGTAAGCACCACATGCTTGGCCCGCATACCGAGGAAACTAACCATTCCTGGAAGTCCAAGTCCACATCCCAACTCCAAAACGGTTGACCCCTCCAACATTCGCAAGGGTCGATCGTTCGCAAATGTAGTATTGCGAAGATACTCAAACAAATAATGTATACACTCGACGGCTGCATCCCAGACTCGCGTGCCTGCCCATTCTGCGCCACTGAACAAAGGCGCCATGGCATCTGGTTCCAAAAGTGTAGAAATTCTTATTGTAGAAGTGGCATCGGGAGGATATTTCCAGTGCACTAAAATTGATTCCTCCAACATATTTGTGTTGCGAATAGATTGCAAATCCAATATATTACTGCTAGAAATGAAATCCTCAGTGTCAATTTTGTCGTCTTGAGCTACTGGCACTGAATCGTGAAGAACTTTGATTTGCTCACAGTGCTTCCAGTCATTGCGGAAAGATTCAGGAATCTCTTCGATCTCTTCTCCGTCATTGTCCTCTTCAACTTTAGCTGGAACGTATATATAACCATCTCTAAGCATTTTCTGAATCTCTTAATGTATCGTGCTTTTTGATACCCTGTTAATAATTCACTGCATGTTTTGACAAAATTTTGTACGGCATATGACAATTGAGGATATGAGTAAAAAAATAAATCGCTCACGTCACTTTGACTCTTGCAAGAATTCATGACGCCCTATTTTCCGCATAATAGCCGCAAATCTTGGCAGGCAACCAAATAATTTAATTAATTAATCGCAATTGATATTTCGCCTTAGATCGGATGTCGATCAAAGGTGCTTAAGAAAAAAATCTT
>Ga0075156_10002400_pt1 | contig 10400 bp, 6 predicted proteins | sample JI81AbrownDNA_FD_70966 | JGI IMG/M metagenome (GOLD analysis project Ga0075156, IMG submission 70966) | Wastewater effluent complex algal communities from Wisconsin, to seasonally profile nutrient transformation and Carbon sequestration -... | ecosystem: Engineered > WWTP > Effluent > Algae...
GCTGGTCACCGACGCGTCCGGCGGGCAGCCAGGCGCGCGATGAGCGCCTCGTAGTCGTCGGTGACGGCGTCCCACTGGTAGGCATCCGCCACGCGCTGGCGGCTGAGGACGCGCAGGTCCGCGAGCCGGTCGTCGAGCTCATGCGCGGCGATGGCGTCGAAGACCCGCGTCAACGCTGCCGAGTCGCCCCAGAAGAGGGCCTCGTCAGCCGTCACCTCACGGTTGAACTCGACGTCGAACGCCAGCACGGGCGCACCGGCGCCCATGGCCCGCAGCAGCGAGGGGTTGGTGCCGCCGACCGAGTGGCCGTGGATGTAGGTGATGGCGTTCGCGTAGAGCTGGTCGAGCAGGTCCTGGTCGTAGAGCGATCCGGTGAACCGGATGCGCGGGTCGTCACCGGCGGCACGGCGCACGTCCTGCACGTAATCCTGCGAGTACGGCGCGCTGCCGACCACGACAAGCGGTCGCGTCTCGGCACACGCACGGAAGGCCCCGACGGCCTCGAGCACGTGGTTCTCAGGCTCGAAGCGCGCCACCACGAGGTGGTAGCCCTGGGCCTCGAGGCCGAGCTCGCCGAGTCGAGCCGAGCCCGGTTCGATCACCTCTGCGCCGTAGGGGATCACCACGCACTCGCGTCCGTACATCGCGCGCACGTGATCGGCGATCGCCTGCGCATCGGCGATGACCTCCTGCCCCCAGCGGACCGACGCGCGCTCGGCCCAGCGGTAGTAGCGGGCACCGGCCCCCCGCCACTTCTCGCGCCGCGACTCCAGGCCGTCGAGATGGATGGCCGTGGGGATGCCCGCCAGAGCGAGCGGCTTCAGCAGCGGGGCGTTGCCCGCGTTGAGGAGCAGGACGACGTCGGGGTGGCCGCGGACGATCGCATGGGCGGTGCTCGCCGTGGTGTGCGACAGCGTCTCGGCCATCCGGTGGCGGATCGCCGGTGCGTTGACCAGGTGCATGCCGCGGTACTCGGTGATGGTCTGGCCGGGGTTGCGGCAGTAGACCGTGACGTCGTATCCGCGCTCGACGAGCCGCGTGCCGATCTCCTCGACCGCGGTCTCGAAGCCACCGTACTGAGCAGGCACGCCACGGGTGCCCATGATGGTGACCTTCACTCGCTCACCGTACTCGGACGACCGCATGACCGATCCCGGACTGATAGCGTCACCGCCGTGCAGGTGCAGCCGCTGTCCATCGAGGGCGTGTGGGAGATCACCCCGGTGCTGCGGCCCGATGACCGCGGCGTCTTCCTCGAGTCCTTCAAGTCACAGGCACTCGAGGATGCGATCGGCCATCCGTTCACCCTCGCCCAGATGAACGTCTCCGTCTCGCGGATCGGCACGGTGCGCGGCATCCACTTCGCCTCCGTGCCGCCCAGCCAGGCCAAGTACGTCCAGTGCCTCGCCGGACGCATCCTCGACGTGGTCGTCGACATCCGCGTCGGGTCCCCGACGTTCGGCCGCTGGGACGCCGTCGAGCTCGAGGACGTATCGCGCAATGCCCTCTACATCTCCGAGGGCCTCGGGCATGCGTTCTGCGCGCTCAGTGAGTCCGTGACCGTCGGCTACCTGTGCTCGGAGCCGTACGCGCCCACGCGCGAGCATGGGATCCACCCTCTCGACCCCGCCCTCGACCTCCCATGGCCGTCCGGCGCCGGGCTGCTGTCTCCCAAGGATGCTGCGGCACCCAGCCTGGCCGAGGCCGCCGAGCAGGGGCTGCTGCCCGACTACGCCGCGTGCGTCGACTTCATCACGGGATTGGCTCGCCCAGCCCGAGGCTGATGCCCTTGTAGGCCGTCGTGTCGACCCGCATGCGCAGGCCGTCCTTGACGGCACCGGCCCACCAGGCGAGCGACATCTGCTGCAGCGCGTACTCCTCCTTGCCCAGCCTGTAGGAGTCCTCGACGGCGCCGTCGGCGTAGATGTGCCCGTCCGACCACCGCAGCTGCATGGCGCGGGCATCCGCAGCGTGGGCGGCGAGGAACTCCCCCGCCCGGACATCGGGCGCCGCGTACGCATTGGCGAAGCCGTCGACGCCCACGAACGTGGCCGGTCGGCGGACTCCCCAGCTCACTCCCATGGGGTAGTAGATCTGGCCGAGGGGCTGGTAGACCGTGCCGCCCGGGGCCGCGTACGGCGGAGACGGGAAGTCGACGACGGCCAGGGCTCGGTACACGATGTCGGCGTTGAGGAACAGCGACTCGGGAACGGCGTGGTCCCCTGCGCGCAGCAGGCTCGCCGCCCACCACAGGTGCTGGACGTTCTGGATGTAGTCGGGGTTGACGATGCCGTGATTGGTGACGGTGCCGTCCTCGTTGGCATTGGTGCCCGGCAGCCGGATGTCGAGGCGGACGCCGTTGACGACCTTGTCGTCACGCAGGTCGCTGGGTCGCGCGAAGGCCGCGATCGACATCCCGATCAGCGCGTTGCGCCACCTGGGGGCGCTGCCGTACCGCGGCATCATCGCCAGGGCCAGCGCGGGCGACATGAGATCCCAGGACACCTCGTCGGACTGCGAGTCGCCCGGCGTGATCTGCTGCCCCAGGCGATTGCGGTAGTAGCGGGGTCCACGGGCCGACGCATACTCCGCCTCGCTGACGACCATCGCGGCGACGTAGGCGCGCTCCTGACGGCTCAGCTCGGGCCAGAGCAGCCAGCCGGCCTGGCCGGCCGTCACCGCCCACAGGGCGGACTGCCAGCCGTTGCCCCAGCCGCCCGGCGTGATGGCTCCGTGCTGGCACGCCAGCGACCGGATGTGCCAGCGGGCGTAGTCGAGGAGCTCCTGACGCGACACCCCGCTGACGCCGCGGCCGTCCGTGGTCGTCAGCAGGATGGCGGCGGCGAGGGCGGAGTTGGCCGAGCGGCGCACCGACTCCTCGATGGTCCGGTGCGTGCTGAGCGGGTCGTAGTAGGGGCGGTCGACCCGGCCGCGAAGCCGCTTCGTCAGGTCGTTGGTGATGGCGAAGCGCAGGCCGTCCTGCATGGTCGCGAGCACCTCGGCATTGCCCGGGATCGCGAGGTCGCCGGCCGGTGTCTGGGCCTTGCGCACCTTCGCTGCTGCCGCGAACCCGTAGCGCTCCCCCGCGGCGGACGCCGACGGGCAGTGCCCGGGCGCCGTGGCCTGGTTGCCGACCAGCGGCACCTCGTCGCCGGCCAGCGGATGGGTCTGCCGGCTCGTGCGGCGCACGTGCCCCAGGCCGTCACCGAGCACCCACTCGCTGCGGTTGCGGACGGCACCGGGGTCACTGCGGCCGTCGCGATCCCAGTCGCCCACGACCGGGATGTCGCCAGCCCGGCCGAAGGTGAACTGCAGCACCGCCGCGCGGACGTCCGGCGCCATCGTGACCTTCACGTGCCTGCCGACGAAGGACGGCCGGCGCGCGACGTCGGTCAGCCGCAGCAGCCACGTGGTGCCGCGCACGACCCCGATGTCGTCCCTGCCGTCGCCGTCCCAGTCGCCGACGACGGGGATGTCGCCGGCCTGACCGAACTGGTCCGTTCGCGACGGCTTGCCGTTGGCGCGCTGCCAGTGCCACGACCCGGCCCGGAAGACGCCGATGTCGGCCCGACGGTCCTTGTCGATGTAGCCCACCACGGGCACGTCGGCGGCATCTCCTCCGAAGGCCGTCTTGCCCTCCCATGCGGGCGAGTCCGCGGCCGCGTTGGTGACGAACCACTGGCCGGCCTCGTAGCGCCCGGGGGTCGCGACGCCGTCGCCGTTCCAGTCGGCGAGAAGCGGTACGCCGCCGGCCGGCGGCAGCGAGATGATCGTGCCCGCCTCGCGACCGTAACCGCTCGACCAGATCAGCCACGAGCCCGTCGTGGCCGACGCGGCCGCCGGCACTGACCCCGGCATCACCCGGCCTGCGCGCGAGTCGGGCACCCCGGGAAGTCGCGGCAGCGCGGGAGCGCGGTCGACGGCGCGTGGCGCGCCCGAGACCGTGACGCCCGCGGCGGTCGGCAGGCTCGCCCCGCCGAGCAGGGTCACCGCCGTCGCGGCGGCCGCCGTGGCGGCACCGGCAGTGACGAGAGGGCCTCGCCTCACGGGGCGCATTCGGGGCACAGCAGGTTCGCGGGCATGTCGACCCGCACGCTCGTGACCCGGTCATCGCCGCGCGCTGCCGCATAGTCGTCGAGCAGCACGCCGGAGGACGGCCGGAACCAGAGGGTCACGAGATCCATCGCCGGGTTCACGCTGAGTGACAGGTCGAGGTAGTTGAGCGTCTGGTCGTCGTAGGGGAAGGCAGGCAGGTCACGGTAGAACCGGTTGTCGGCCTTCGACATGACCCCGTGCAGTGACGACACCCACAGGTTGGGCAGCAGTCCCGAGCCGTCCCAGAGCATGGTGGTGCGGTCGGGGTACGGCACCGCAGCGGCCTGCGCGCGGATGATGGACTCCCCGATGAGCGGGTCGTTGACCCCCCGGGTGCGGTCGGCGCCCGCCTGGATCCCCGGTGCCGCGGCGAAGCCGGCCGCCAGCTGCCCCGGCAGGGCGCCGGAGTAGCCGAAGAGGCCGATGAGGATGACCGCGCCCAGCGCCGCAGACACCAGGGCTCCGACGCGCGAGACCCCCTCGAGGGCCCGGGTCAGGGCAACAGCGCCGAGGGCGGCGATGAGGGGCACGACAGCGAGCAGCATGGCGTCGAGCGGCTTGAGGACGTAGTACGACTGCAGGCGACCCGTGTCGGCCGAGTCGGCACCCGCCGCGAAGACGAGGGCCACGAGCCCGGCGCCGGCGATGGGCCCGACGACGGCAACCGCCATGGGCCAGCGTCCTGAGCGGACCAGCAGGACCGCCAGGAGGGCGGCGATGACCGGCGAGAGCAGCGCCAGGCCGAGGTTGAACGGCACCATCCCGGTGCCGACGGAGCCCAGGTCGGCCGTGAAGTCGCCCGTCGACTGTCCCGGCTCGACGCCGAGGATGGCCGCCGTCTGCGTGAGGGCCAGGACGATGGCTGCGGAGATGCTCGCCACCAGCCAGGCCACCCCGAGGAGGAGCCGGTAGCGCAGCAGCGCGATCGCCACGACCACGCCGGTCGGCACCAGCCCGAGGGCCAGCGGAGTCCACAGGCCGAGGACGGCCACCGCGCCGAGCGGAACGAGGAACCAGCCCAGTGTGCGGGCCGAGCGCAGGCTGCGGGCGCCCAGGTAGGCCACCACCACCACGACGGCGACCGCCATCATGAAGTTGGTGAAGCCGGCGTTGAAGAGCAGGGCCGGGCTGCCGAGCAGGGCGAAGACCGCGAAGGCGGACACCGCCAGCGGGCGCGTCCATCGCTCGCGGTCGCGTCCACCCATGCGAGCCGCGACGTCACCGGCGACCCACGCCAGGGCCGCCAGGCAGGCCGCGAAGCTGAGCGCACTCCACAGCACGTAGGGGCCGAGCAGCCCCGTGCGGTCGAGGGTCTGCGACCAGCCGCTGGAGGCCAGCTCCGCCAGGGACCACAGCGTGGTGTGCAGCGTCGGGTACCACTGGTTCCAGGCGATGGAGCCGTCGACCGTGGGCCACGTCGTGCTGGCTGAGGCGTAGGTGTTGGCGAACGTCGTGAAATGGCCCTGGTTGTCCCAGCCGCTGAAGAACAGCCCGCTGACGATCTCGTAGGACGACCGGCCGATGTAGGCGGCCATGAGCCACAGCCCGGACACCGCCGCCAGGAGCAGGGTCAGGCCGTCGGCGAGGGTCGGCCGGGGGATCCGCACCTCGCGCAGCGCAGGGACAGCCCGCAGCGCCAGCACGAGCAGCACCATGGCCGTGAGCGCGAGGCGGGCGCTGACTCCGGTCACCGGAGTGCTTCCCGCCCGGGGGAAGACCAGGGCGGCGGCGCCGACGACCACCACGCCCGAGATGATCGCGCGCTCCGTCAGGGTGCGCCCCCACGGTGGAACGACCACCAGGAGCACGACCACGGCGACGAAGCCCACCGGCGGGATGATCCAGAGGGCCAGCAGGCTCAGGCCGGCCGCGACCCCGATCGCGGCGAGCGGCCGGTTCATGCGGGCCGCTCGAAGCTGATGAGCGCGTTGACGGTGCCGGACTGCACGGCGCTCAGCGTGGCCGTCGCGCCCTGCACCGTCATGCCGGCCTGGGGAACGGGCACCCAGCCGTCGGGTCCCGTCACCTGGACGGTGATCGTCGAGTCGACCCAGAGTGACTGGGGCTCGGCCTGGATCATGTAGTCCATTGTGCCGATGCTGTCGCCGGTGAAAGTCCCTGCCGGCAGCTCGTACGACACGGACACGGAGTTCTGGCCGCCGGGCTCGGTCCACCCGACGATGCGGATGAGCCGGTGCCCGAAGCCGTCCTCGACCCACCCGCGGCCGAGCTGCGGGTGGTTGCGGAAGGGTCGCACCGTGAAGCCGAGGGGGTACGAGGCTGTGAAGTCGACGGCCGCGTCGGGCACGTAGAGCATGTACGCCGACTTGAGCCATGACGTCTCGTAGCCGATCCGCTCCGGCGGTCCCTCCGGGCGATCCGCCGGGGTCGCGTTGGTGACCGTCATCTGCTGCGTGACGCGGGCCGAGCCGTCGGCGGCGAGCTGCGCGGTCACGAGCACGTTGCGCTGCTGGAACACGTCGACCTTGCTCTGGTTGCCGTTCTGCGTGTACACCGCCGACCAGTCGCCGGTCCCCGGGTCGTCGACGACCCCGGCGGCGCCGCTGTCGACCGCGAGGCGCTCGAGCTCCGGGCTCCTCATCCACAGCTGCGCGTGCCGCCCGGGGGCGGTGCTGGCGATCGCCTGCGCGGCCGCCACCAGGTCGTCGCCGGACAGCAGGCGGGTGAGCAGGTCGTCGAGCAGCTGCTGGTTCGCCTGCTGCCGCTCGACCGCAGCCTCCTGGCCGAAGGACTCGTACGCGTCGATGAGCAGGATCTGGCCGAGCTGCGATCCGTCGACCGTGCCGTAGGCCGCGGACTCGATGGGTCCGGTGGCGTCGAGCACCGCGGCGATGGCGGTGAGATCCAGGGTGATGACGCCGTCGACCTCCGGATAGCCGCCTCCCACCCAGGCCCCGGCCATCTCCTTGGCGGAGAAGTCCAGGTTGGGGTGGGTGTTGGTCACCACGAAGGGGGCGTTGCGCGGGTTGCCCGGGAAGAAGGGGTTGGCGCCGGGGCCCCACCAGGTGACGGCGGCGTTCAGCGGCGGGAAGAGCTGGGTGCTGGTCTGGCCCTTGATGGGGATCGAGATGCGGCCCTCGTTGAACTCCACGAGCACCAGGCTCAGGGGAGCACCGCCGGCCGCCCGCATCTCGGCCTGGTTGCCGATGGCAACGAGGTAGCGGCGGACGCCGTTGGCTCCCAGTGCGTCCGGCAGGACGGGCGCGATGTCCTCCAGCGCGCTCGCCGCCTCGAGCACCGGCTCCATCTCCTTCAGGGCCCGCACCCGCACGCGGTCGAGCAGCGACGCGGGCCAGGTGTCGGCACGGATCGCCATCAGGTGGCTGGCGGCGTCGTCGAGGTGGGTCGCGGCGACGTCGACTCGCTGGGGCAGGTCGGTGAGCAGCGCGAGGTCGATGGCGCCGTCGCTGAAGATCTTCGGGCCGCCGCCCTTGCCCGACAGGTCGCCGTAGAGGGAGAGCAGGTCGCCGGTGGCGGCGGTCACGTCACCCGCGGCCGCGGCCATCAGGCGCCAGTTGTCGACGGCCACCGACACCCCGGGGACAGCACCCATGAGGTCGATCTGGCCGATGCCGACGGAGCGGTCGAGCTGCAGGGTGGAGGCCACCGCCTCCTCGTACTCGGCGCGCGCCGTCTCGTAGTCGCCGGCCTGCACCCCGTCGGCGGCGGAGGTGAGGTGCGCCTGAAGGCCCAGGCCGCCCAGCCCGAGGCTGGCGACGGAGTAGATCAGGCCCGCCTGCAGCCAGAGGACGAAGCCTCCGACGACGGCCACCAGGAGCCCGCCCAGCACGAGGCGAGGGCGGCTGGCGTTCACTTGCCGAGTATAGATAACGCCCTAGTATGCGCCGCGTCCCATGAGGACCGCCTTGACCGTCTTGGCCACGATGACGAGGTCGAGGGCGGGCGACCAGTGCTCGACGTAGTCGAGGTCGAGGCGCATGCGCTCCTCCCACTCGACGGTCTTGCGGCCCGACACCTGCCACAGGCCCGTGAGGCCCGGCTTGGTGAGGTGGCGGCGATGGTCGGCATCACCGAGCAGGGGCATCTCGTCGACGAGGACCGGCCGCGGCCCGACGAGCGACATCGACCCGGCGATGACCGTGACGACCTGCGGCATCTCGTCGATCGACCAGCGGCGCAGGACGCGACCGAACGGGGTGATGCGCGGATCGTCGCGGTAGCGGTCGACGATCGCACCGTCCGGCGCGCCGATCACGTCGGCGCGGATCTGGTCGGAGCCCACCCGCATGGTGCGGATCTTGGGAACCCGGATGATCTGCCCGCCGCGGCCGACCCGCTGCTGGAAGTAGAGCATCGGTCCCTTGCTCGTGAGCTTGGTGCCGATCGCCGCCACCAGCATGAACGGCAGGAAGAGAACGAAGAGGATGACGCCGAAGACGATGTCGAGGGTGCGCTTGATCGCGCGCTTGGGGCCGGTGAGGTAGGGCTCGTCGAGGTGGAGCAGCGGGAGGTTGGCCGCCATGCGCATGGTCACGCGCGGGCCGGCGACATCGCCGATCGTCGGGGCGACGAGCAGGTCGACCCGTGGGCCCTCCAGGCGCCACGCCAGTCGCTGCACGACCTGCTGGCCCAGGGCCGCCGAGCCTGCGACGGCGACCGTGTCGGCGTCCTCCAGGGAGATGCGGGTCATCACCTCGTCGAGCCAGCGGTCGAGTGCGGCCTCGTCGACGTCGGCGGCCGGCTCGTCGACCACGTCGACGACGGTGAAGCCGGCCACGGGATCGCGATCGAGCATGTCGACGATCTCGGACTTCATCGGCTCGGCGCCGACGACGATCGTGCGGTGCAGGAAGTGCCCGTACCGGCGCTCATGGCGCAGCCAGGCGCGCAGGCTCCAGCGCACGCACAGGAGCAGAGCAATGCCCACGACGAAGGTGATGAGGACGAAGCCGCGCGACAGGTCGAGCTTGAAGGCGAACACGACGATGGCCACGGCGCCGAACACGGTCGCGGTCGCGGCGACGACGCGCTTGAACTCCTCCGAGCCCACGCCGAGGATCCGCGTGTCGTAGGCGCCCCTCAGCACCAGCACGGTCATCCACGACACGACGACCACGACGACGAGCGAGACGTAGGTGGGGTTGTTCAGCTCGACCGAGTACGGGATCGCCCAACGCAGGATGAAGCCGACCACGCCGGCCACGAACACCGCAGCCATGTCGAGGAGGAAGGCCCGGGTGGCGTAGACCCGCAGGGGGTCGCGCCGCAGGTGCGGCCGGTCGCGGTGCGAGTGGGCCTCCGCCCACCCGATGCGGGTGGGCGTCATGAGGGGCACGGTGTGCTGCTCCGCAGCGTGGTTCACCGCGACGGCAGGGTCCTCACGCTCCTCGAGCGACACGCGCACCTCCGGTCGGCCTCTGGCGCTCACACGGTAGCAGCGGCACGCGCCGAAACGGCCGTGAGACGTGCGTCACAGGAGGATTCCTGCGGGCCGGTCTGCGCTGCTACAGCTGGGTGAAGACCCGGATCGGAACCTCGGTGAGCGTGATCTCGGAGCCGGGAGTGACCTCGAGGCAGTTGGCCAGCGGGTCGCACACCAGCTGGGCGCCCTCGGGCGCTGTGAAGGGCACCTCGCCGGTCTGCGCCCAGGCCACGACCGAGGTCTGGCCCTCGCGGGTGAACGAGCAGGTCACCGCGCCGGCCTCCTCGGTGCACCCGTCGAAGACCGAGCCGATGACCCAGTTCTCGAGCGCGAAGAAGCCCTGCTCGCCGTCCGATCCGGGGTAGGCCTGGATGCCCAGCAGCGGATACGGCTTCTGCGTCCAGATGTACCAGTACGAGCGCTCGACGCCGTAGCGCAGGTCGTCGATGTAGGTGCGGACGATCCAGCCGGCCGCATCGACCCCGGTGATGTCCTGCTTGGGCTTGTCCGGGCCCGGGCCTGCCAGACCGTAGTTGAGCTCGGTGTCCCACAGCGGGAGGTCGCCCGCACCGGCTGCGGCCAGGGCGTCCTGCACGGCCTCGAGGAGCAGGCCGCGGGCGACGGGGTCGCCGTCCGCCGCCGGGTAGGTGTGGATGCCGACCACGTCGATCGGCCAGTCCTTGGCGGCCAGCGCCTTCAGGTAGGCCGGGAAGAACTTGTCGAAGGACGCCGTGAGCCGGGTCGACGGCGAGGCCGACACGACGAGGGCCGCGGGGTCGATGGCCTTGATGATGTCGTAGGCCCGCTTCGTCAGCTCGGCCATCTCCTCAGGCGTTCCGGCCCAGAAGTTCTTGAGGTTCGCCTCGTTCCAGATCTGGTACGACGTGATCCGGCCCTTGTA
>Ga0075156_10002407_pt1 | contig 10390 bp, 4 predicted proteins | sample JI81AbrownDNA_FD_70966 | JGI IMG/M metagenome (GOLD analysis project Ga0075156, IMG submission 70966) | Wastewater effluent complex algal communities from Wisconsin, to seasonally profile nutrient transformation and Carbon sequestration -... | ecosystem: Engineered > WWTP > Effluent > Algae...
TCGCGCAAGGCCGCCAGCTCGGCGGCACTCAGCGTCAGCCCCGGCGCCAGCAGGGCCTGGGCCGCCACCAGGGTGTCGCCGGCAGCATCGGCATGCTGCTGCGCGTACGCCGCCAGCTCGCCGGCATGCTGGGCCACCGCCTGGTGCAGATGGGCGATGGTGGCTTCGTCGTGTATGGCCGGCGCCCAGGTCCAGTTCAGCGCCAGACGCGGCCTGCCAGCCCCCTCTTCAACGAAGGCATTGAGTTCCAGCCCGTACAGCATGGCCATGTCCGGGTCCATGTCCACAGCAAAGGCATCGGCGAAACAGCCTCCGTCCCGTTGCGGCATCCAGTCGCCCTCGCTGGCGCCGAAGCGGCCCAAGTAATTGAACAGCATGGCCGGCCTGTGCAGCGCCTCCACCGCTGCCAATGCCGGCCCATGCTCATCGTCGAGATAGCGCAGCACGCCATAGCCCAGGCCCCGGTCAGGTATCTGCCGCAAGCCCTGCTTGATGGCCCGCACCGCCTCCACCGGCGTTGCCACGGCACGCAGATCAAGGCCCACGGGATATTCGGCCGTCAGCCAACCCACGGTACGCCCCAGGTCCACACGCTCATCGTCACTCTGCCGCCCGTGCGATTCCATGGCCAGGCGCAGCTGGGCCGAGCCGAAGACGGTCTGGCATGCCAGGCTCAGCGCCGTCAGCAGTATTTCCTCGACGTTGGCACGGTAGGCAGCCGGCAGGCTCAGCAACAGGGCGTCGGTCAGGTCGGCGTCGAGCAGCGTGCGCTGCTGTCTGGCCGTGCCATAGTGATCCTGGGTGGCATTGAGCGGGCGCCGGCCCCAGGCAGGTAGCGGCTCGGCCAGCATGCTGCGCCACATGGCCAGCTCGGCGCGGCGGCTGGGCACACTGGCGGCCAGGCTGCGCGCCCAGTCCGGCAGTGCCGTCTCCTCACGCGGCACCATGGGCGTCACACCGGCCATGGTGGCCTCGCAGGCAAGGGCCAGTTCGGACAGCAGGATGCGCCAGGACACCCCATCGACCGCCAGATGGTGGATCACCCACAGCAGCGAAGCCTCGCCTGCGCTACTGGTCAGGCGGGTCGCCTGCATCATCAGGCCTTGCGATGGCGCCAGGCGCGCAGCGGCCTGCCGGAACAGCGTGTCCAGCTCGCCATCGGCCAGCGCCGCTTCATGCAGGATACGGCTATCGAGTTCGGCATGGAACTGACCAAGCACCAGACCATCGCCTTCCACCTTGCTGCGCAAGGCCGGGTGCGCGCGCTGCAGGGCCAGCAGCGCCTGCGCCAGGTGGTGCTTGGCCACCCCTGCCGGCAGCTTCAGCAGCACAGCCTGGGCGTAGCGCCTATCCAGCCCGTAGTGCTGGTGGAACCAGCTGACTATGGGTAACCGGCCTACCTTGCCAACCGCGTCGCCCACGGCCGACTCGACGCCGGTGAGCGCCTGCATGGCCCCGGCCATGCGCGCCGGCGTGCGCAAGGCAAAGATGTCGCGTGGGCGCAGCAGAAAACCGGCACGGCGCAGTTCGCTCCCCAGGCCCATGGCCGAGATGCTGTCGCCCCCCAGGCTGAAGAAATCATCGTCCGCCCCCACCGCGGCTAGGCCCAGCACCTTGGCCACGCCCTGGCAGACCAGTCGCTCGCCCTCGTTCGCCGCTTCGCGCTGCATGGCCGCAGCCTGCGGCACGATGGCGGGCAGGGCCTTGCGGTCTATCTTGCCGTTGACCGTCAAGGGCCAGGCCGGCAGCAGCATCAAGGCGGCCGGCACCATATACTCCGGCAACCGGCCGGCCAGCTCGGCCAGCAGGGCCTGTTCCCGTCCGGCTTCTGCCGCCAGTCCATCCGCCAGCACGCAGTAGGCGACCAGGCGGTGGCTGCTGGCCACGGCCTGCGCCAGCACCACCGCACCGGTCACGTCCGGCAGTGCGGCCAGTGCATGCTCAATCTCGCCCAGCTCGATGCGGAAGCCGCGTACCTTGACCTGCAGGTCACCCCGGCCGATGAATTCCAGCTGCCCGTCGGCACGCCAGCGCACCAGGTCGCCAGTGCGGTACATCAGGCCGCCGTCGGCCCAGGGGTCGGCCACAAAGCGGCTGGCCGTCATCGCCGGCCGCCCCAGATAGCCCCGCGCCAGCCCCGGCCCGGCCACATACAGTTCGCCTACCATGCCGGTTGCCACCGGGCGCAACTGGGCGTCGAGCACATGAACGCGGGTGTTGGCCACCGGCCGCCCCACCACGGGTTCCTCGCTCAGCGTGACATCGGCACTCAGGGTATCGACGGTGTATTCGGTGGGGCCATAGAAATTGTGCACCCGCAGGCCGGGGTACTGCCGCACCGTCCGCCACAGTGCCGGCGAGACCGCCTCGCTACCCACCAGGGCCAGGCAGGGCTGGTGCCAGCCAGCCGCCATCAGGCCGCAGTCGAGCATCTGTTGCAACAGCGAGGGTGGCATGTCGATGGCGTCTATGGCCTGGCTGCGTACCAGTTCCACCAGCGCCTGGGCGTCACGCCTTAGCGTCTCGTCGCACAGGTGCAACTCCTGCCCCAGCACCAGCCAGAACAACTGCTCCCACGAGGCATCAAAGGCAAAAGAGGTGCTGTGCATGGCCCGTAAACGGCGCCCGGCCAGGGCGGCCAGGGTGTCGCCATAAAGGCCATGGCGGTGCGATGCCAGCAGGTTGTTCAGGCCACCTCGGCAGACCATCACGCCCTTGGGCGCGCCGGTGGAGCCCGAGGTATAGATCAGGTAGGCAAGGTGCGCCGCCTGCAATGGCTGGCGCAGTTCAGCGTCGGCTATCGGTGCACCCGAACGCGCCACCATGCGCAGCATCACCACGGCTTCGTCCAGGCACAGCACGCTGCCCATGGCCGGCAACCGGCCGCGCAAGGCTGTCGCGGTCAGCAGCAGTGCCGGCCGGGCATCCTCGCACATCAAGGCCAGACGCTCATCGGGGTAATCCAGCTCCAGTGGCAGATAGGCAGCGCCGGCCGCCAGTACGGCCAGGATGGCCACCACGGCCTGCGGGCCCCGCGGCAGCGCGATGGCGACCACATCGTCCGCCCCCAGGCCCTGCGCCAGCAGCTCGCGGCCCAACTGGGCCACCTGCCCGGCCAGCGTGGTGAAATCCAGCGCCATGCCATTGCACACCAGGGCGCGCTCCGCCGCCTGGCACTCGGCCTGCTGCCAGAACACCGCCATGACATCGGCCGCATCTTCTACCCTTGCCCCCTGCGACCACGCCGCCAGCCGGGCCAGCTCGGCCTGCCCCGGCAGTGCCGGCGCCGCTAGCGGCGTCTGCTCGCTGGCCAGCAGGCCGCGCAGCAGGGTATCGAGTCGTTCAGCATGCAAAGCCAGCTCATCGGCGCGGTAGCGGGCGGGGTTGGCCGCCAGCTCCAGCGTCAGCGCGCCGTCTTCCAGCCACAGGCCAAACTCCAGGTCCTCCACCGGGCCGGCGGCCAGCAGATGGGTCAGGCCGCTGGCACCTTCCAGCGCCAGCTGCTGGTCGTAGATCTTGAGATTGAGCGTCGGGCCGTACAGGGCGCGGCGGGAGCCCACCAGGCCCATATCGCGCTGCAGCTGTTCGGCATCGTAGCGCTCATGCCGGCGCACCCGGCGCAGCTCAGCCACCATACGCTGCGCCAACCCAGGCAGGGTCTCATCAGCCCGCACCGTCACCTGCACGGGCAGGACATTCACCACCGGCCCACAAGCGCGAACCGCCACCGAGCCCAGCCGCCGCATGAAAGGCACGCCCACCACGATCTCGGCCTGCCCGCTCAGGCGATGGAGATAGGCCAGCACCACCGCCATGGCCAGCTCAGCGGGACTCAGGCGGTCGGCCTCGCCCAGCCGGGCCAGTTGTGCGACCAGTTGTGCCGGCCATTGCAGCCGCTGCCGCAGTACATCGACGTTGGCGACACTGGCCGGGCCGGCGTCGCGGCTGGACAGACTGATCGGCAGGGCCAACTGGCCCGCGTAGTCCTGCCAGAACGCCTTGTCGCGCTGCCAGGCTTCACCCTGGCGATAAACCTGGCTCTCTTCCACCACGCGGCCGAACGACACAAAAGGGCTGGCAGTCGGCGCCTCGCCACGGCGCAGCGCATTGTAGATATCGACCATGCGGCGGGTCAGCGCGGCAAAGCTGTAGCCATCGACACAGGCATGATGGTAGCGCTGATACCAGAACCAGCGATCCTCCCCCAGGCGGAACAGCCTATGGCAGAACAAAGGCGCCTCACCGTCGGCAGGCAGCGCGTACTCCAGGTCCAGCCGCATCAGCTGCAGCGCCGCTGCAGCCGGTTCGGGCTCGGCAGCCAGGTCCACGCACGCCGGCCCGGGCATGGCTTCCGGCAGCCTGTGCTGCGGCAGGTACTGTACTGGCCCCGCCGCCGTCTCGATAAAGCGGGCATGCAGCGTGTCTGACTCGCTCAGCCCCTGCCGTATCGCCTGGGATAGCAGGTCTGCATCCACCTGGCCGGTCAATTCGGCATAGTGGGCCACGGTATAGAGATTCTTCCGGTCGGCAATCTGATCAGCCAGCCAGATACCCAGCTGCGCGCCGAGCAAAGGCAGTTCCAGCAGGTCGTCGGCAGGCGACTGCGATATTGCGGTATTCAACACGTCGTAGTTCCCTTGGCCTGGGCCAACCCGCCTGGTAGGCAGGCCGCCATGGCGATAGACAGCGGCCGGTTCAGGCGCCGCGCAGTTGGCGGGGGCGGATATCGGCCCAGTTGGTATCGAGGTAGGCCATGCAGGCCGCACGGCTTTCTGGGCCCAGCACGCTATGCCAGCCGGCGGGCACGGCTGCCAGCGTGGGCCATAGGCTGTACTGCGCCTGGGCATTGGTCAGCACCAGAAAAGTCTGGCTTTCGTCGTCAAAGGGATTGGGGGTGTCGTTCTGCATGGTTTTCTCCTTCAGGTCGCCACCCCGCCCTGGGCTGGCTGATGTTTTTTCAGGGGGTCAGCGCGGCGTACCTGCGCTAGCAGGCCTGGTCGGCCATAGGCAGACCGGTGTCCGTACGGGTGCCGCCCGGTGATGCCAGTAACCAGGCCAGCCCATCAAGCAGGCCACCGCGCCAGCAAAGCCAGTCGTGGCCACCCTCGAACTGCTGGTAGGCCACGGTATGCCCGGCCTGGCGCAGGCCCTCATACACGCTGTCGCTCAGGTCTATCATCACGTCCTCGCGGCTGCCCACCTCCAGAAAGACCCGCAGATGACCCGGCGGCAGGGCGCCGTCCGCCAGCAGTTCGGCCAGCCGGCCACGGCTGCCGGGCTTGCGTGGGCAGGCCTCGCCTGGCGGCGCCTGCAGGAGTTCGACATAAGGCCACCAGAACGAGCCCGACTGACTGAGCACCGCACCAAAGCGCCGCGGATGGTGCAGCCCAGCATAGAGGGCAGCCAGGCCGCCCAGGCTCTGGCCTGCCACTACCGTGCGGGTCGGCTTGGAGCTGCTGGGCATGAGGCCGGCGACCCAGGGCAGCAATTCATGCTGTACGGCCTGCCAGAACAGGGGATTGCACGACAGCTCCGCCTGGCGACAGCCGCCGTCGATGACATCGATAAGGACATAGACTGCGGCAGGCAGATCGCCCGCTTCAGTGCGGGCCGCCAGTGCCGAAAAGATGGGCATGCGCTCCGCCCAGTGCTGCCCGTCCAGCAGCAGTACCAAGGGCCGCGCCAATTGCTCGGCAGGCGTCTCGGCCTGGCCACAGGCATAGACCCAGACAGCTCGCTGGTTGCCCAGCAGGTCGCTCTGCCAGTGCAGCTTCTTCAGGTGCTGCGCAGCCTGGCCTTCGCCACGGTCATGCGCGTGCCAGGCCGATTGGTCGGGTGCGCCGGGCAGATGCAGGGCGGACAGCATGCCAGCCCAGCCGCTGGCATGGGGTGGCAGTGGGTTCAGGGCGTCGGCCTGCGCCAGCCCCATGATCGACCGCCACCATTGCCGGTGCCGGTCGCGTCTCTCCTCCAGTGTTCCCTCGGCCAGCGGCGGCAACTGGCTGGCATCGACCGGAATAAAAGCGTAGCTGCCCCGCCAGCTGGCAGGTAGTACCACCTGCCAGTACCACACATCGGTGCCGGCGATACGCTGCAGCGATTCGGGGTCGAAGGCATGGTGGTTGGTCACCGAGTTCACATCGATATAGACCCGGTGGGTACCAGAGCGGGATTCATCCCCCGCCGGATCGCGCCAGAGAAAGGTGATGCAATAGGTATCCTCGGCCACAGGCTCGCACAGCGGCGCCCCCAGCTTGGCAACTGCCTGCCACCAGCGCTCACTGCCTACCTCCACCGCTTGCAGCCAGGCTGCCGTTTCGGGTGCTACAGGGTTCAAATCCTCACTCCTCCAGAATGCCCCGCACCACAGCCAGGCCAGAGGCCTACCCGGGCAGGGCAAATAAGCCACAACACCTTCGTCACACCGCACGGCGGGGTAGCGCCCATCTAGGCTGGCTGCGGCGTTTCATGTAATAATGAGAAATATTATCATTTGTATTCTTAATTGAGAATACGCCGTGACGCTGCACCGATAACCACCAGGGAAAGAAATCACGATGGACAGAGGTAGAACGACCCACCGCCATGCCTTGCTGCTGGCGAGCAAACTGACACTCGCCTGCCTGGGCGCCATGGCCACCATGGGCAGCGGCTGGGCCGCAGAAACCGCTACCGTGCAGCAGCAGTACCAGATCGCCGCCGGCACGCTGGCCAGCCAGCTCAAGCAGTTCATCCGGCAATCGGGCGCCCAGGTGGCGGTGGACGAATCCCTGCTCACGAATCTGCATGGCCAGGCCGTACAGGGCAGCCACACCCCGCAAGCCGCCCTGACCGCCTTGCTGGTGGGTACCGGCCTGCATGTGGCGGTCCATGGCAATGGCCGCTTCACGCTGAACACGGCCGAAGGTGAGCTGGCCACCATTACGGTGACCGGTGAGAAGATCAACCGCTCGCTGCAGGAGACCACCACGGCGGTAACCGTGCTGCGAGGCCGCGATGTCGACCAGGGCGGCTTGCGCTCGGTCTACGATGTCGTCAACCGTGCCCCCAATGTGAGCTTCAACGGTGCCGGCATACCCAATATGCGCGGTGTTTCCGGCACAGGCCCCTCGACCGGCGTGTTCTCCTTTGTCTCCGGCGCCCGTCCGCGCGTCAGCACCTCGGTCGACGGCGTCTCCGAGAGCTGGTCCGGCCAGCGCTATGTTGATGCTGGCCTGTGGGATATCGCCCAGGTCGAAGTCATGGCCGGCCCTCAATCCACCACCCAGGGCCGCAATACCATCGGTGGCGCCATTGTCGTCAATACCAAGGACCCAAGCTTCCAGTGGGAAGGTGCGGCGCGCATCGGCTACGAGAACCAGGATGGCAAGACCCTGCTGGCCGGCGTGGTATCCGGCCCTCTGGTCGAGGACGAACTGGCCTTCCGTATTGCGGCGGAAGGACTGCGCGGTCACGGTTTCATCAACTACCCTGGCAACTGGCCGTGGGATCCCTCCGAGCTCAGCCGCAACAATGTGCGCGCCAAGCTGCTGTGGCTACCCAAGGGGGTGCCAGCCCTATCTGCCAAGCTGACCGTGTCCCATCGCGAGAATAAAGGCGAGTACCTCAACACGGTTGACGGCAACTTCTTCGACCACCAGTTCCGTGGCATCGCCTCGAACACCCGCTACCAGGATTCCGCCAATACCACCGTCAGTACCGACCTCAGCTACGAGTTCTCGCCCGCACTGACCGGCCACTTCCTCTATAGCCGTGGCAACTACGATGCCAACTTCCAGGAATCCGGCCCCGATCGCTTCTCGCTCAAGCTGGATGAAGACAGCAACACCCTGGAGTCGCGCCTGGTCTACGACGCCAGGGACAGCGGCGTTCGCGGCGTGATCGGCCTGTTCTACTACGATCGCCACCAGGATCTTTACGCCGGCCCCGATGGCTTCGAGGGGGAGGACAAGGTCAAGACCATGGCGCTATACGGCGAATCCACCATAGCGCTGGGCAGTAAGCTGGATCTGATACTGGGCGGCCGCATCGAACGCGAGGAACAGGACCGCGACGTCATGGCCTGGCCGGGACGCCCCTGGGCCGGCCATATCCGCACCGACATTGGTGAAACCATGCTGCTGCCCAAGCTGGGGCTCAGCTACCGGCTATCGCCCGAAACCACCCTGGGCTTCACCGCCCGCAAAGGCTACAACCCCGGCGCCGGCAGCATAGACTGGATCACCAGCGAGTTCTACGAGTACGGCAAGGAAGAGGTCAGCACCTATGAGCTGAGCACCCGTTCAGTCTGGCTGGATAAACGCCTGAACCTCAACACCAATCTTTTCTTCAACCGCTACGACGACTACCAGGCCCTGCTGAACCGCCGCTTCGTCAACATCCCCAAGGGCCGCAGCTACGGCCTAGAGATCGGCCTAAACGGCATGGCCACCCGCACCCTGGAGCTGTTCGGCTCGGTGGGCCTGCTCAATACCAAGGTTACCGGCGCGCCCGCCGGCAGCCCGGCCATCCTGGGTAATCACTTCAACTATGCCCCCAGGCTGACCGCCAACCTGGGCTTCAAGCAGCGTTTCGACAGCGGCTGGTTTGTCGGCGCCGATCTCAACCGCACCGGCGACTACTACTCGGAGATCGACAACAACCCGGCATTCAAGGCTGGCGGCTACACCGTCGTCAACCTCCATGCCGGCTATGCGGCCAGCAGTTACACGGTAAGGGCCTATATGAAGAACGCGACCGACGAAGACGTGCTCTATCACGTCAATACCGGCCGCAGCTCCAATATCGGCACCGTAGGCCAGCCAAGAACCGCCGGCATCACGCTGGACTACCGCTACTGATCCCAAACCAGGCCATCACCGTCCCTGCGGTGGTGGCCTGCCTGGGCATCGCCAGGTAGCGCAAGCACGCCCCCAAACAGGAGTCCTCGCATGGAACTATCCGCACCACTGACCGTAGAACGCCTGCGCCACCCTCTGAAGTTCAGACTGCTGCAGGTGCACCGCGTCGTTCGCCTTACGCCCTATCTGGTACGTATTACCTTCGTGGGCGACGACCTGGCCGATTTCGTCTCGGCCTCGTTCGACGATCACCTCAAGGTTTTTCTGCCCCATCCTGGCGAAACCGCCCCCGCCCTGCCGACCCTGGGCCCGGATGGCCCGGTCTACCCCCAGGGCCGCAACAAACCCATCAGCCGCGACTACACCCCACGGCGCTACGATGCCGCGACCGGCGAGCTGGACATCGAATTCGTGCTGCACGATGCCGGGCCGGCAACCCTCTGGGCGGCAAAAGCCCAACCCGGGCAATGCATAGGCATAGGCGGGCCACGTGGCTCCTTCGTCATTCCTGCCGGCTATGACTGGCACCTGCTGGTCGGCGACGAAAGCGCCCTGCCCGCCATCGCCCGCAGGCTGGAGGAGCTACCCGCCGGCTGCCAGGCCCATGCCGTCCTGTCCGTCAGCCACGAGGCGGCCAGGCTCACGCTGCAAAGCGCCACCCAGTTGCACCTCACCTGGGTAACGGCAGACAGCCCCCATAGACAGGCAAACAGTATGCTCGCCGCCCTGCAGCAATGGGCCACCCCAGCAGGCCAGGGCTATGCCTGGGTAGCCGGCGAGTTGTCCATGGTCCGGGCCGTACGCAGCCTGCTGCTGACGGCGCGGGGATTGGACATGACACAGGTGCGCGCCGCCAGCTACTGGAAACAGGGCGAGATTGCCTCGCACGAGACGCTGGACGACTGATACAGATTGCGCGAAGGCGGCACCTGCAACTTTGAGCCGAACGTAGCAATCCCTGCAGGGTACTAACGCTGCCCGAATACGCCGGTCTAAGAGCCTGCTGCCAGGCGGGGTGCGCCTGGCAGCAGGGGGCGACTACTTGACGATCAGCCCGCTTCTTTTTGGGCGACCAAGGTGCTTGCTACCTCGGCTTCGCGACGCCCGCTGAGGTAGCTGAAGACGGCCGCCGAGGAGGCGATGGCGGCAACGATGTACCAATTGACACCAGGGATGGCAACGTGGCGCGACAGGTCAAATAGCAGGCCCGCCATAAAGGTGCCAACCATATTGCCGAAGCTGCGGAAGAAATGCATGGCGCCCATGGCCTTGGCCAGGCGGTCGCTGGGGATCTTGGCCGATACCCACAGATCGAACGAAGGGGTAAAGAGGATGTCGCCGACGATGACCAGGAAGCAGCCCAGCACCACCCAGCTTGCGGTAATGCCGGCACCGAACAACAGGTAGGCGCAGGCCATGCCGGCAAATGCGACAGCCATCACCGTACCCGGCTGGAAGCGCTGGTTGAAGAAGCGAAACAGGGGGTATTGCAGGATCAGTATGCAGATGCCCGTAATCCAGAACGGCGCCGTCAGCGGTATCCCCTTCAC
>Ga0075156_10002408_pt1 | contig 10381 bp, 12 predicted proteins | sample JI81AbrownDNA_FD_70966 | JGI IMG/M metagenome (GOLD analysis project Ga0075156, IMG submission 70966) | Wastewater effluent complex algal communities from Wisconsin, to seasonally profile nutrient transformation and Carbon sequestration -... | ecosystem: Engineered > WWTP > Effluent > Algae...
CGCCGCCCACCATTCGTCTGGAGATTGCTCCACGCCGCCATCAGCCGTGAGCATTAATTGAATTGGCTCTGCTTCCCATCCCAGCACTTTCCCGCTGACGGTGATCAGCGCAACTTTCATGCCAGACGTGCCAAGGTCAACTGCAAGGATGACAGGTTCAGTCATTGATTTGCCCAATTCTTTACTTCACGAATGTGGTCAGGAGTCGTGCGGCAGCATCCGCCAATGATGCGTGCACCGTTTGCATACCAATCCTTTGATTGCAATCCAAATTCTTCGCAGGAAGTTTCTCCCTGCCAGGTGTTTGTCTCTGGGTCGTACACTTCGCCCGAGTTCGGATAAACGATGACAGGTTTATTTGTATTCTTTTTGATCTCACGAATAAGCGATGGAATATATAACGGCGATGTGCAATTAATTCCAATTGCCGCCACTTGCTCAAACTGATTCAGGTATGCGGCGCAATCGGCAATTTTCTCCCCGTGGCAGATATGTTCGTCATCTTTTGCGCTGAAGGTAAACCATGCCAACGTGTTTGGAAATTCACTCAACAATTTGATCAATGCCTGAGCTTCGATCATGCATGGGATGGTCTCGCAGGCCAAAAGGTCCGCGCCTGAGGCGATGAGCGCTTCCACACGCGGACGATGGAAGTCGATCAATTCTTGTTCAGTTAATTTGTAATCGCCGCGATATTCAGACCCGTCCGCGAGAAATGCACCGTACGGCCCAACCGATGCCGCAATTAGCGGACGCACCCTGCCAGCGCGATTTGATTCATTTGCCCAAAATTCATCGCGTGCATCCTGTGCAATCTTCACAGATTTTTGCATGAGCGCAAGTGACTCTTCTTTGTTCAAGCCGCGACGCGCAAAACCTTCAATTGTAGCTTGATAACTGGCAGTGATGGCAAAGTCTGCGCCCGCGTTGAAATAATCGAGATGCACTTGGTGGATGAGTTCAGGCTGTTCCATCAAAATTCTTGCAGACCAAAGATCATCATTCAAATTGCAGCCGCGGTTTTCAAGTTCAGTTGCCAGCGCGCCATCCAAAATTGCAATAGGTTGTTTTTCTAAAATGGTTTCGATCGGATTCATGCTTCTCTCCTAATTTTGCCACGGCAACTTTTTCAAATCCACATTGCCGCCGCTGATGATAATGCCAACTTTGAGTCCGCGCAGATCAATTTTCTTTTCCCACAGCACGCCGACTGCCACCGCAGATGACGGCTCAATAATGATCTTCGCACGTTCCCAAATAAATTTCATCGAAGCGATGATGCCCGCTTCGCTCACCGTCACGATCTGCTCTACATTTTTTTGAATGATCGGAAACGTCAGTGTGCCGAGCGAAGTCAATAAACCGTCCGCAATCGTTTTTGGATTTTCAGATGGAATGATCTCGCCAGCCTTCATCGAACGAAACGCATCATCCGCCATTTCAGGTTCCCCCGCGATCACGCGAATTCTTTTTTTGGTCCCAGTCGCCGCAATGGATGTTCCGCTCAACAATCCGCCGCCGCCAACGGGGGCAATGATTACATCCAAGTCTGGAATATCTTCCAGCAGTTCCAATGCCGCCGTGCCTTGACCTGCGATCACGCGCTCGTCGTTATATGGATGAACAACGTTCGCGCCCGTATCGAGCCTGATTCTGTCCAATGTGCTTTCTCTCGCTGCGAGTGTTGGTTCACAAAACGTGATGATGCCGCCGTACCCAGCAACAGCATCCTTCTTCACTTGCGGCGCATTGCTTGGCATGACGATATACGCAGGGATTCCGCGCATTCGTGCCGCGAGAGCCAACGCCGCCGCATGGTTACCAGAAGAATGTGTGCAGACCCCACGCGCCGCTTCTTCATCAGAAAGAGAGAATACCGCATTGCACGCGCCACGGAATTTGAACGCGCCGACCTTTTGCAAGTTCTCGCATTTGAGAAAGACCTGCGCATTCACCTGTCGATTTAGACTCTCATTGGTCAATACAGGTGTGCGGTGTGCGTAGGGTCGTATCCGTTCGGCGGCTTGGCGGATGTCACTAAGTAAAACAGTCATTAAGGATTCTCCAAAAATAAAAGCCCCTTTTCAAAGGGGCATTACTTATTTGGCGGTGGCTTTTGCCTTTTTTGCTGGCATAGCAGAGATGATCGCACGCAATGCTTTATTTACTTCCTCGGCAGTTGTGAACACTTTTGCCACATCTGCATCCAATACGACAATGATGGGACTGTCTTTCATTTTTTCAGCAAAGCGATTTGGTTTCGCTTTTTTATAGTCAAAACGATATTCTGGTGCCATTTCCTGAACCTTATTTGATTTGCGAATTGGCGTTTTCTTCATAGTCTTTGATCTCTTGTCTTGTGGCTGATCTGGCGCTGATGATACGGACAATATCTTCCTGTCTTTCAACAAAACAGACTAAAAGCATTCTTCTGACGGCAGATATCCCGATAATGATTTCTCGCGATTCTCTTTCAGAGTGTGCTAAGTCATCAAAGATCAATGCGAGAGGGTCTTTGAATACAGTAATTGCCTCATCAAAGCTGACACCATGCTTTTTTATATTGTCTGCTGCTTTGGATGGATCCCACTGAAATCTCATAGCCAAAGTATAGCATAAGAGTTTTTTACTTATTGGCCTTTATTTCGCTTGGATCTTTCATCTGTGAGACGAAAAATCCGCTGACCAATAGTAACCCGAGTGCGAGCAAAAGTGCAGGGGTGAAGGAGCCGTCTGCGCTTTTCATGGCTTCCATAATATAGACGAAAACCACAGCGCCCTGCCCAAAGAGTTGAATCAATCCGTTGGATGTGCCTTCGGGGGTGGGATGTGTCACTTCGGCGGCGTATTGCATGGCGATGGGCATGGCGCTCGTCAGGAAGAAGCCGAGGAAGAAGGCAGAGACAAATAACAGCGTAGCATTTGTCGCGTAGGTCAGACCAACCAACCCTGGGATGGAACCGAAGAAGGCGATGTAGAGATAAAGCTGCCGCTTGTGTTGCTTATCCGATAAAGCAGGCATAACCACAGCGCCGATCACGCCGCCGACGATCATCAACGCGCCGAGTGTGCCTGCGTCTGTGGGAGTGAAGCCGCGCGGACGGATGATGTTCTCGATCCATGTGGTGATGCCGTTGAAGATGCCGAGGCCGATGAAAGAGACAAGCAGGGTAAACCAAAACGGTTTGACAGTGAGCGAATGTTTGAGACCATCCAACATCAAGGCGCGGACTTCGCCTCCGGGCGGGCAGGGTGGGGTGGGGGGAGTCTCGCGGGCGAAGATGAGGAAGAGGACGGCTGAGAATGCGGCGATGCTTCCATAAATTAATTGAATGGTGGGAATGCTCATGCTTTCAAGCAAAATGGGAGTCAACACCATGCCAAGCGCTGTGCCAATGAGATTGCCGAGTGTGACGATGCCAACGGCGGTGGCGCGTTCTTCGATGGCGAACCAATTGGCAGGGACTTTCGTCCATGCGTTCAGCAGAAATGGCTGGGATGCGGCGAGACCGAAGGTGCTCCACAAAACGAGCGTGTAATTCGCGCCAGCCAGCCCGCGCAGGATGCCGAAGATGCCCATCAGAATTACGCCGATGCCAACTGCAATGCGGAAGCCGTAGGTGTCTATGATCCATGAAACGGGAATGGACAACGGGACGAAGGCGATCATGAACGACATGGCAAAGAGACCGATTTGCAGGTCGGTGACGCCGTAGAATTGCGCGGCTGGGCCTGTGATAGGCGCGTAGGATATCCACAGGGTTTGGATGGTGAGATTGATGAACATGAAAACCGCCAGCACCACCCAGCGATAGGGATAAAGTTTGTATTGTGAAGTCATGATTGCTCCTGTAAAGTTTTATGTCCTGAGCGGAGCCGCGTGTTCTTCGCGGCATAGTCGAAGGACAGGTTGATGTATGGCAGGCTTGCGCTTCGACTTCGTTCGCGAAGTGCGGATCAATATCCTTTTTCAAAATCCACTTGATATTTTAGTGGTTTGCCTTCAATGAATAATTTGTAATTCTCAACAAATATTTTTGCGATATCTTGTGCGAGGCTGGGGGCGGCGGTGTGGAATGTGATGAGCAGATTGGGTGTCGTCCAGAATGGATGGTCTTGGGGAAGCGGTTCCTTCTCAAAGACATCCAACACCGCACCTGCGATTTTGTTCTGATTTAACGCGTTCAGCAACGCGGATTCGTCCACTGCGGAGCCACGTCCCACATTGATGAAGAGGGCGTGGGGTGGAAGTGAGTTGAGCAGATCGGCGTTGATGATCTTGCGGGTGTCTTTTGTGTTGGGGAGGATGTTGACGAGATAGTCGACTCCTTTGGCGAAATAGGTCAAATCGCTGCCGTGAAAATACTTGTCCACGTCAGAACTCGTCTCGCTTGAGAAAGTGTATCCACGAACATTCATGCCGAAGAATTTCGCCGTGCGTGCCACTTCTGCACCGATGGAACCGACGCCGAGAATACCGATGGTTTTGCCGCACAATGTGCCTGTGTCAGAATCGTCCCAGCGTTTATTTTTTTGATCTTCGAGGCGTTGAAATATTTTGCGCTCGTGGGCAAGCAAATAACCGAAGACGTATTCGGACATCAGTCCGCCGAAGACGCCGCGGGCGTTGGTGAGAATGTAATTGCGGCGCGAAGCGGGATCCAGCAAAGGCTCCACTCCAGCCCAAATGGATTGGCACCAGCTCAGAGCGGGGAGAGAGGCGAGCGCGGTTTTGATTCGGATGGGTTCGCCGAGGACGATATCCACATCATCAGCGGGTGAAGATGCCCAGATCAAATCAGGCAGATTTTCCGCTTCGATGATGCGGCGATAGGCTTCGGCTTCGCTGGAGAGGATAAGAAGTTTTGGCATTTTTCCTACTTATGAATGGCAACCATGGCTTGTTCATGTCCTGTGAGCGAGAAACCTGTTTTGCGGGCAGTCGCAACCGATGCTTCGTTTTTCTCCCAGCATTTCCAGCCAATGTAGCGATAGCCGCGCTGTGCGGCTTCTGCGAGAAATGCCTTCACGAGGGTAGTTGCGATTCCTTTGCGTTGATGCGGTTCGAGGGTGGCAATGCCAAGCTCGCAGCGGTCACCTGTGTTGTATTCTGAAAGGCACCAGCCAGCAATTTCATTTTTATAAACGGAGCACAAACCAAAGCCTTTTGCAAAAAAATCATCCAGCGAAGTGCGCTCCGAATATATTTCTTCTTTCAGTAATTCGAGTTTGCCGATGTCGCTGTTCAAAAAATCTGGGGTGACGTGCTGCAGGGAAAAACCCTTGGGCAGCGTTGACGTAAAATTGGGGTCGGGTTTATCTGTCTGAAAATATAAACGGGAGCCGAGGATGATCTCATATTTTTTGAAGAGTTCGTTCAGAGTCGGTATCCACGCATCGGATGTGAATGTGGCTAGAAATGCCCTGTCTTTTTTGGGCGGGATATTTGCCTCGGCGAAATAATGAGACAGGTCTATGTTGAACGCGCTTTGATTTGGATCACCGCCAAAGACAAAGCGATTTTTATACGCGATCATTCCTGCTTTGGGCTGGGTTGCGCTATCGACAAATAACTGCGCTTCGAGATTGTCCTCGAACATGGCATGGATGAGCATGTGATGCTCAAGCGGAGAAAATAATGCTTGCGCACCATTTGACTTTGGCAGGGTCATATGGATCATATACATTCCTTGTCGGCGAATACTCGAGGGCGACCTTTCGTGTTTGATATGTGGCTTGTGAAAATATAGTATATTGGTCTTACCATGAAAAAAATACTTCTCATCGAGGATGTTGCCGACACTGCCGAACTTGTGCAGAGAATATTAACCGCGCGCGGTTTTGAATTTATGCACGCGTCCGATGCGGAGACGGGGCTGCAATCTGCGCTGGAATTCATGCCTGACCTAATTCTGCTCGACCTGGGGCTGCCAGATTATGATGGTCAAACTGTGGCAGGCTGGATCCACAATGAAAATGATCTACGCTCCACTCCATTGATCGCATTTACCGCCTGGCCCGAGGAAACCGCCAGAGACATGGTGAATAGTTACGGGTTTAATGGTTACATCAGCAAGCCAATCGTGAACGTGAATGAATTTGTTAAACAAGTGGCATCTTTCGTAAAATGAATCCTACTTTTGCTGTGGATATAAAGCTAATACCTGCAAGTCAATTTACTGTGGATGAATTAACGGGCATTTACAACCAGACGCGGGTTGATTATATGGTGCCAATGCCGATGAATGCAACCCGTCTTGCAGAATACATCTCTGTCTATAATGTGGATTTGGAACATTCATTGGTTGCCATGCAGGGAGATGACATGAGGGGCGTAGCCATGTTGGGAGTGCGCGAGGGGCGTGCATGGATCACCCGTTTGGGAGTCATTCCCACAACACGCCGTACCGGGGTTGGCGAGGCGCTGATGGCGGGGCTGTTGGAACAAGCCGAACAATTGAATATTCAATTTGACATGCTTGAAGTTATCAAAAATAACACACCAGCGCATACTCTATTCCTCAAATTGGGATTTTATGAAATTGGCGAGCTGTTGGTGTTGAGACGTTCTCCTGTGCTTCCGCCGATTGACCCGACAGTGGCAGATGCGCAACGGCTTGAACGTCATGAGGCTTTGACTCTTGTAGGCCGTGATCGCGGCGCACAACCGTGGACAAATCAATCTGAATCATTGTTCAATGCTCAGGAAGTTTCGGGGCTGTACCTCACACTTGGTGATGGAAGCCGCGGCTGGTTGGTATATCAACGTCAAAAATTTACACTCACACGTTTTATCTATAAAACTGAAGTTGGCGACCCTGTCAAAATGGCGTACGCCTTCCTTTCACATTTGCATCATCAATATCCACGGCTTGATACGCAGCTTGAAAATATTCAGATCAACGATCCGCACCTGCCCGCGTTTTACCAAATGGGCTATGTAGAATCTTTTCGCCGAATTGAGATGTGGAGAGGTACTCCGCCGCAAAGCCTTTTAGCTCGCTAACATTCCTTCAAGACATTCTCAAAACGAACGAGCGCATCATCGATCACTTCGTCAGTGTCTGCCATCGAAGTGTACATGCGCGAACCAGCCAGAGTGATCAAACCATTCGCCATGTAGGCCGCGCCCATTTCTTCCATCATGTGCTTGCGGGGCTTGAGTCCTTTTGCCAGTCGCAGCGGATTTTTGAAATCAAGCAGCATGGTGCCTGCGGTTTCCAAGTGTACGATGGAACCCTGATTGTACGCGACGAAAGGCAGTGAATATTTTTCAATGATGGTTTGCAAACCTTTTGTGAGTCTATCGCCAGCCTTGCCGGCGATAACCGCCGCGTTCGTCTTTTCCATTTCAACCAAAGCATAATAGCCCGCCACACACGAAAGCGGATTCGCCGAAAGCGTGCCGCCGATATACGCGCGTTCGCCCGTGCCGCCAATGCCTGCCGCAAACGTCATAATCACATCACGCCGCCCGCCAACTCCGCCCGCCATTGGGTAGCCGCCCGTGATGCACTTGCCAAACACTGTCAGGTCAGGCTTCACGTTGAAATATCCCTGCGCGCCGCCAAGCCCCAAACGGAAGCCCGTCACAACTTCATCGAAGATGAGCAGCGCACCAAATTCATCACACAGCTCGCGGACTTTTTGATTGAAATCTTTTGGAACGGGACGTGTTCCGCTTTCGGGACCAACTGGTTCGACAATAACCGCCGCGGTGCCGCCCCGGAACCTGTTCAGAAAAAGCTGACGCTTCAACGCCGCTAAAGCATTTGGGTAGAACTCCCGCGTCTTGCTTGTTGCTCCGCGCGGAATGCCCGTGGACTCTAATCGTCCCGTGCCGGGGATGTGAAGTCCATACACCATTTGGTCGCTCCAGCCGTGATACGCGCCGCCGACCTTGATGACATATTTCTTTTTGGTGTATGCCCGCGCCGCACGGATGGCCGCCATGACACTTTCTGTCCCTGAACCGAGCATACGGAACATCTCAACTGCGGGCATGTGCTTTGAAACCAACTCTGCGAGTTTCAATTCGTATTCGTGGAAGAGACCTGTCACAGGTCCGCAAGATTGCAGCATTTCCTGAACTTTTTCACGCACGGGGGCATAATTGCTTCCTAAAATAGTTGGCCCGCCCGCTTGCAGAAAATCAATATATTTATTTCCGTCCGCGTCCCAGAGATAAGCGCCTTCCGCTTTTTCAATGGCAATCGGGAAGGGATAATTAAATGCGAGATTGTGTTGCACGCCGCCAGGGATAAATTTCTTGGCTTCGTCTGTCAATTCTTTTGAGCGTTTGCATTTCGTGTCGAAGTAATCAAGATATTCCTTCATCTTCTCGCGGTTGACAGGGCGAAGCGGCTGGCTGACGAGTTTCTCCAGCTTGGCATAGACTTCGTCCACATTTGGGTATTCAGAGATGGCATATTGTTGTTCGTTCATTGTGACTCCAAAAGAGTTACCACTGGGATCACAGAGTTCACAGAGATTTCTTTCTTTCTTAATTCTCCGTGCTCTCTGTGTGCTCTGTGTTTAAGTGTTTTTAGAAAATTTCTTCTCATCTGCTCGTAGTTTTGCAAATGCGATTTCGCGGATAGGGAGAGGGATTTTCGAGACCTTCTTCTCGGTTATGATAGCAAGCAGATAAGTCAGTGCGCATTTTTCGAGGAGAGCCATGTTGTGAATGGCTTGTTCCATCGTCACGCCAAAGACGAGCACGCCGTGATTTTGTAGGATGTACGCGTTGGCATTCGTCTTCACTTTGGCTTTGACTGCGTTCTTGAGAAAACCTGTCCCTGATGGGGCGTAGGGGATGATATCCACACGGCGACCCAAAAAGCGGACTTGCTCATCGAACAGGGCGGGGATCGGCATTTTTATCAATGCTAATGCGCTGGCGTAGGGCTGGTGGGTGTGGATAATGCAATGCACATCTGTGCGGTTTTGAAACACCGCCGCATGCATTCCACTTTCAATGGACGGTTTCATTGTCCCTTCGATGGGTTTCATCTCATAATCGAGGATGCAAACATCATCTGCTTGCATTTTGGCATAGTCGTAGTTGGATGGGGTGATGGCAAATGCGTTTTGATCTTTGACCCGCGCGGAAATATTTCCTTCAGTAGCTTTGAGGTATCCGCGGTTGAGGAGGGCGTGGCAGGTGTCCACCACTTCTTGTTTGTAGGTTTGATAATTGGACATGGCAAGATCCTTTTCTGTTAAACTTGACAGTGAAATAATTATTATCTATAATCTTTACACTGTCAAGATTGAGAGATGAAATGCCTAAAAAGAAAACTTATCATCACGGCGACTTGAAGAATGCGCTCATCAAAGCGGGGGTGGAAATCCTTGCAAAAGAAGGAGTTGGCGGACTGTCTCTGCGCAAGGTGGCATTGAAGGCGGGAGTGAGTCACTCTGCACCGTACGCGCATTTTACAGATAAACAAGCATTGATCGCAGCTATTTCCACGGAAGGGTTTCGTCAACTGTATGAGCGGATGAGTGCCGTGGCGGAGGAATATAAAAGCCGACCTGAAAAGCAATTGATCGAGGTAGCTTGGGCATATGTCCAATTTGCGATGGATGACCCTGATCGATTCAAGGTTATGTTTTCGGGGGTGTTGGAGAAGGAAAAGGAATATACTGAATTCGTGGCAGAGTCGCAGAGAAATTTTCAGTTGGTGAAAATGATCGTCGAAGCGAATCAAGCGTCGGGTGTGTTGAGAGGCGGTTCGTCAGATTTGGTGGCGCTTTCAGCGTGGGGAATTATCCACGGCTTTGTGATGTTGATGTTCGAGGGGCAAATATCCCACACGATTTTGGAGCAAAAGAGTTTGCGCGAGTTGGTGGAATTTCAATTGAAGCAGATCATGCTGGTGTAACAGAAATTTTTCGGACTATAATCGTCTTGTATGATAAATAGTCTGAAAACATTTTTATTGAGAGTCATTGATTACGCGGGGTTGTATCCGCCTGCAAGTTTGCCGTTGGAAGATGCGTTTGCAAATTTTATGGCGTATCAAAGTGCGAATGAAGCGTGGATGCTTTCGCGGTTTATCATCCCTGCGAAGCGGCTGGCGGAGCTGCCAGATTTTTATGAAGAGTTGTCTTTTTCGATGTTGGGACGCGGGGGGGAAAATGAAGCGGAGTTTCTCGAAAACTTAAAACAGGATTTGACGGATATTCATTCGTTTCGCGCGTTTAACAAACAAGCCGTGACGGATATGTTTGAAGTGACGCTGCCCGCTTCGGTGTTGGAAGAAAAGATGCGCGTGCATGATCTGGTAAATAGCACGGCAGATGTTCTAAACTTAAATGGCATCAGCGTATTTTTTGAAGCGCCGTTTGGCGAAGGCTGGCAGGTGCGCGCTGAAAA
>Ga0075156_10002411_pt1 | contig 10377 bp, 9 predicted proteins | sample JI81AbrownDNA_FD_70966 | JGI IMG/M metagenome (GOLD analysis project Ga0075156, IMG submission 70966) | Wastewater effluent complex algal communities from Wisconsin, to seasonally profile nutrient transformation and Carbon sequestration -... | ecosystem: Engineered > WWTP > Effluent > Algae...
TCGTTATCTGAAATTTTATCGTTGCCATTATCAGAGTTTAGAGATGTGCTTGTCAACGACTTCGAAGAATCCGTCTTTCAAAAGCATCCTTCCATTGCATCGATTAAAGAGAGTATGTATCAACACGGAGCTCTTTATGCAAGCATGAGTGGATCTGGTGCTTCGGTTTTTGGGATTTTTAATTCACCGGTTGATTTTAAAAACTATTTTCCGGGAATGGTTTATTGGATGGGAATGCTTTGATTCTTACTTTTCTTAATGACAGGGTAAGCGATAACGGCAGCAAGGATTATTAAAGTTCCAACATAAAAATTCAAACTCATCACTTCTTTTTGCCCGAATACTAACAAGGCTAAAATTATTCCATAAACAGGTTCGAGATTCAACGCCAATTGAATAAAAAAAACGGATAGTTTTTTAGAAAGATTGATGGAAACAGAAAATGCATACACCGAACACGCAAGGGCCATAATCGCAATATAAATCCAATCAACAAACGTGGGGGCAAGATTTAGCTCCCCTTGTGGCGCCCAGGTATTTTGATAAACTGGCATAAAGAATAGAATGACGAGGCATGCTCCGAGCATTTCATAAAAGGTGATCGTGTAGGCATTAACTTGGTGAACCAGTTTTGAATTAATAACGCTGAACAGAGCCGCAGTCATGCCAGAGACTATTCCTAAGAAAAGACCCATTGGATATTGAAAATTGAAAGTCAGGATAATGGTGAGGCCCAGAAGCACAATTAACCCCAATCCAATTTCCAGTAGTTGAATGTTTTTTCTTTTTGCAATGGGTTCAATGAATGCGGCCCAAAAGGAGCAAGTCGCAAAACCTACCAGGCTTGTGGATGGGTTAGAAATATTACCGGAAACAAAAAAAGTAACCCAATGTATGGCAACAATAATGCTGGTTAGAAAAATAACAACGAGATCCTTACGGGACACCGCAAAGGACTTCTTTAGAAAGATCATTAACACGGCCATTCCAATAGCTGCCAGCAGTGTGCGATAGAAAACCATCTCCACTGGGGGAATGGAAATGAGTTTGCCAAGCACGGCAGTAAACCCCCATAGAAAAACAATGAAATGTAATTTGAAATAATCTTGGGTTGTGGCTATCACCTGGGTACATATTTATACATACCCAGCGAAATAATGGTAAATACACTGTTGGGCAACCAGGCCGCGAGAAAGGGTGGGAGCGAACCTGCTTCAGCAAAGGTGCGTGTCATGGTAAAAAAGAGAATGAAAACGAACGACAACATGAAGCCAAGAGCAATTTGAAAACCAGTGCCACCCCGGCTTTTTTTTGACGAAACGATCACCCCCATGAAAACCAAAACGAAAATTGTAAAGGGTGTTGCAAAACGAATGTGTTTTTCTACTTCATAAATTTCCACTCCAGTAGAGCCACGGAAACGCATTTTTCTGATATGATTATTTAGTTCATCAATGGTCATGCCATCATAGCCGCGATCATTGGCTTCAAAATCTTTTGGTGAAATGGACAGCATCGTATCCAATTCATAGCCACTGGTGCCAAATTTTGCAACGAATGAAGTTGGCCTCACCTGGAAGATGCTATCCACAAGTTTACGCTTCCAGATCCGTAAGGTCCATTTGTGTTTTAACGTGTCCCATTGAATATTCTCCGCTGAGAGTTTTTCAACTAATCGGTTTTCCCTAAATCGTTCCAGTGAAAACTGGTACCCTGTATTTGATTGATTATTATAATTCTGAATGAACAGATACACATTGGGCTCTATCTGCATGTGAATGTTCGCCCGGCTATAGAGATTATTCTTTTTAAAATATTGCATTTCAAAGACAAGCCGTTCCTGGTTTGATTTAGGGATCACCCACCCATTTAAATAGAAACTGAGTGAGCCGATAATTAAAGCGGCAACAAAATAAGGTACCAGCAATCTCTTAAAGCTAACACCACTACTCAGGATGGCAATAATTTCTGTATGAGCAGCCATTCGAGAGGTGACGTATACAATCGAAATAAAAACAGTGATGGGAGAAATCAAGCCAGCTATCCAGGGAATAAAATCACCGTAATAACCGAGTACTTGGGTGGTGCTTAAATTATTGACTGAGAACTTATCTATTTTTTCGGTTAGGTCAATAACTGTTATGATAGCCACAAGGATCAGCACCACGTAAAAGAATGTGGAGAGTATTTTTTTTATGATATACCGATCGAGAATGGTCATTTCACTGAGGAAATTAAAGACGCTGAGAGACTATTTTGACCATGTCGTTTTTCCATTGCGTAAATGTGCCTTCCTGAATTTTATGCCGGGCTTGCCTGACCAGCCAAAGATAGAAGGTAAGATTGTGGATTGAAGCAATTTGCGCGCCTAAAATCTCTTTCGAGATGATCAGATGCCGAAGGTATGCTTTTGAGTGTTGGGTACTCACATATCCACCCAATTCCGCATCGATCGGGGAAAGATCGTCCTTCCACTTTTCATTGCGGATATTAATTATTCCTTGCGTAGTGAATAGCATTCCATTACGTGCATTGCGGGTAGGCATTACACAATCAAACATATCAATACCCAAAGCAATACATTCAAGGATATTTTCAGGGGTGCCCACGCCCATCAGGTACCGGGGCTTGTCTTTTGGTAAGATGCTACATACCACATCCGTCATCTCATACATCATTTCATGTGGCTCGCCCACGGATAATCCACCAATAGCATTACCCGGTTGTTGTTGATTGGCAATAAACTCAGCAGACTTAATCCGCAAATCTTTGTAAACACTTCCTTGTACTATGGGGAAAAGAGCTTGATCATATCCATATCTGGGCGAAGTATTATTAACCCTATTCACGCATCGGGTAAGCCAGCGATGGGTAAGTTCCATAGAGTTTTTTGCGTAGTTGTATTCGCACGGGTAGGGTGTACATTCGTCAAAGGCCATAATGATATCTGCACCAATGGTGCGCTCAATGTCCATTACTCCTTCTGGAGTGAAGGTGTGCCTGGATCCATCAATGTGCGATTTAAAAATCACACCTTCTTCTGTGATCTTCCTGTTTGCACCCAATGAATACACCTGATATCCACCACTATCTGTCAGAATGGGTCGATCCCAGCCTATAAACGGATGAAGTCCACCAGCACTTTCAAGTAATGGTAAGCCAGGTCGCAGATAGAGGTGGTATGTATTGCCTAAAATAATTTTAGCATCAATATCATTCTTAAGTTCTCGCTGATGCACTGCTTTCACCGATCCGGCTGTGCCAACCGGCATAAAAATCGGGGTGGGTATTTCACCATGGTCGGTGGTGAGTGTTCCTGCCCTGGCGTTCGATAGCGGGTCAGTTGCCTGGATATTGAATTTCATGAGGGAGCAAAGTTAATCTCACCAGTTACGCTCTCCAAATCCCATAAAAGACAGTTTATGATGCTCTGGTGTTTGGATGAATAATAAATCGCAACCATTTATGATTAGCTTTTATATTTGTCCGTTTTTAGTTCATAACCCGAATTCCTTGTTCACAATTACTTTTCTTTGCATCCTGATACTAAGTATTCAGATCCTTTACATACTCCTCTTCTTACTGGGGCTCAATAAAAAGGAAAAAGAATCGATTCAAACTCCTCATCCGGTTTCTGTTATTATTTGTGCTCATGATGAGGAACAGAATCTTCGTGAATTGGTACCACTATTGTCAGCTCAGGATCACCCGGAGTTTGAAGTGATTATTGTGGAGGACCGATGTAATGATGGCACCTATGATTATTTACGCGGAGTCGCTGCCGAAAACAGTAGGCTAAAAATGGTGCGGGTTATTCATAAGCCCGACCACATCAGCGGAAAAAAGTTTGGATTGACCCTTGGCGTTAGAGCTGCGAAGTTTGAATGGTTGCTCTTTACGGATGCAGATTGCCGTCCTGCGGGTAACCAATGGATAAAACGCATGACGGAGCAGTATAACGATAAGACACAAATCGTTTTGGGTTTTTCGCCTTATAGCAAACGCGAGGGATGGTTAAATGCCTTTATTCGGTTTGAATCGTTGCTTACAGGAATTCAATTCATCAGCTTAGCTTATTTGGGTCGACCTTACATGGGCGTAGGTCGCAATCTGGTTTACACAAAGTCCATTTTTCTTGAGAACAAGGGATTCAATACACACCTCGAAATTATGGGGGGTGATGATGATTTATTTGTTAACAGGCACGCAACAAAAATAAATACCCGGGTTTCGGTAGGGTCAGAAGCGATTACAATGTCAAATCCAAAATTGAATTGGCGCGACTTTTTACATCAGAAGCTCAGACATTTGTCGGTAGGTAAGAGGTATAAGTTATCGGATAAAATAATTTTGTCAATATTCTCCCTCACCTGGCTGCTCACTTGGTTTTTTGTTGTGCCTGCAATGGTTTTTACAGGTTCACTATTGAGTATAGTGAGTATTCTTATTTTAAGATGGATATTGCTGATTCTCTTGTTTTACAGAGGTTCGTTAAAATTGGGAGGCACTTTTGAGAGCTGGAAAGTTCCTTTTTTAGATTTTATTTTCGCCTTTTATTATCTTGTCACCGGCCTGAGGGCGTTAGTAGTCAAACGTATACGATGGAAGAACTAGAAGACAGCCGATTTTCTCCCAAAGCACTTGAAGATTTCAAGCTGATTGATATGGCCATTGATGGTGACGACAAGGCCTACGCCAAGTTGCTTCAGCGGTATAGGCGACCTGTGTACCATATGGTTTTAAAAATGGTGCGTAACATTGACGATGCGGAAGATCTCACGATGGAATCTTTCTCTAAGGCATTTCGAAGCCTCCATAAATTCAAAAAGGATTTTACATTCAGTACATGGTTGTTTCGAATTGCCACAAACAATACGATCGATTTTATCCGTAAAAGAAAACTGAACACGCTTAGCATTCAAAGTACGTTCACTGATGATGATGGTCAGTCGGTAGGTATTGATGTGGAAGATGATGGTGCACTTAACCCACAGGATGAAGCGATTAAAGCACAGAAAGAAGAATTGATTCAGGTATTCGTAAATATGCTTCCTTCTAAATACCAAAAATTGGTTCGGCTCCGCTACTTTCATGAATTGAGTTATGAAGAAATTGCAGTCGAATTGGAAGCACCTCTGGGTACAGTAAAAGCCCAGCTTCATCGGGCCCGTGAACTTATGTACGACTTGGTGAAGAATAAAAAGGAGCACATGTAATCTTCTTTTTTCATATCAAAATCGCAGTTTTACAAAATTTTCTACTGCTCTTATTTTGAAACTCAGAACATTTCTATACTTTTAATATTGTGAAAAGAGGACTTACCCTATTTCTACTCGCTTTATTCCTGCTCAATGTGCTGGGATATTATGGGGTATTTGTGGGCCTCGAGTTCAAAAATAGCCGGGAAATGCAGGCCCGATTTGATAATGAAGATTATGCCCGCAGCCAGGAAATAACCATTAAAGTTCCCCTCACCGTTCCTTATGCTACTGACTCTCGTGAGTACACCCGCGTGGATGGTGAATTTGAACACCAGGGCGAAGTATATCGCATGGTGAAGCAAAAACTTCAAAGCGATACACTTTACATTGTTTGTGTTAAAGACAATGCTTCTAAGGATATCAAGCAGGCACTTGCGGATTATGTAAAGACTTTTACTGATAAACCGGTAAGCGAGAAAAGTAATACTAAGACTGCTCAGAATTTAATCAAAGATTATATAGTAAGCTCCACCACCCTACAGACTACGAGTGATGGTTGGAGCAATGTGCTCACTCCGGGCACACAAGCAAAAAGTTACGATTCTCACAGCGTTCGTTTAAATAGTCCGCCCCCCAAAGTTTAGTCAGTTTCTTATTCCGGAGTTCATTCCGGATCCTTGAGTGGTGTCATATCAATGACTTCACTGAAAATTCACTTTTCGTATGTGTATTAATAATGATGTTGATTAGCAACATCCTGTTTTTTATGCAACAGAAATGTGAATTAAAAACCCTAAATCCAATTACTTAACAAAATCCTGAATGAAAAAATATTTACAACTGATGCTGTGCATGTCAGTTCTGTTTGTTGGCAGAGTTACTCTTGCGCAAACACCCGCTGATGCTATTATGATGAAGCAACGTGAAATATGTTTTGCTTTAAGTTATGATCACGGTACCTGGGACCATTATTGGGAAGGCCCTGATTTACGAGTGAATGGCAACATTGGCACTTTAACTCGTAATACTACCGCACCCATGGTAGCTTATGGAATCATAAATAAACTCAATGTATTGCTTTCAACTCCCTATGTGCAGACCAAATCCTCCGGAGGCCAATTAGCCGGTGTTAAAGGATTTCAGGATATAAGCGTAGCACTTAAGTATGAGGCCTTCAATAGGAAGGTTGGTAAAGGAAAACTCTTGCTCTTGCCTGTTGGTGCCTTTGCAACACCCATGACTAATTATCTATCAGACTACCAACCTTACAGTCTTGGCCTGGGCACTACCGAATGGACATTGCGGGGCATTGTGCAATACGAACTTGATAAAGGTCCCTATGTTCGTGGTTCAGTAGCTCATTTGTGGCGCGGGCAAACCGAAGTAGAAAGAGATTTCTACTATAACAATGGTAGTTACTATACCACCTTCATGGATGTGCCCAATGCATGGAATTATCAAGGTACGCTTGGGGCTTGGTTATTGGACTATTCACTTCAGGTGGAAGCAACGTATTTCGTAATGAATTCTACCAGTGGTGATGACATCCGGGCGTATAATTCGCCACAACCTACTAACAAAGTTGAGTTTTCTCAGGTAAGTTTTTTTGCCCATTACTATTTCAAAAATTTTGAAAGGATAAAAGGACTTGGAGTAATGGGATACTACTCTCAAATGCTTGATGAGGGAAGAAACATGGGCAAGTTCACCAATATTGGTGGTGGTTTTACTTATCAGTTTAAATTTTAATACAGCTATCATGAAAAACAAAAAATTAAAAATACTGATCGCATTTTTTGGCTTAATCATCTTCAATTCTTGCGAAAACGATTTGCCACGAATGGCTGAGTTTACATCCATTGAATTTACGGGGTTGGATGAAAATGGAGGAACATGGACTCCCATTCTGCTTGTAAGTTCAAGTCAGGTAGTTGTTAGTGCTCCATCCGCAGTGAACTCACCCGAATATCAGGCTGAGTTGGCAGCGCTTAAATCGGCAACTCAGAGTCTTAGTGGTAGCCAGGTGGAAGCAGTTCAATATTGGACTAACAATCCAATCATTCGCTGGAATGAGATTGCATTAGAGTTGGCAACCAAGTACAACTTAATTCCAGGTCCAAATCCGGATGGAACGTACACACTTCCAAATTCTGCCAACCCAGCGGGTCCACCTCCGTTTCCATTTGCACATCCTCCCTATACTTGTAGGATGCTTGCTTACTTAAGCGTGGCGCAGTTTGATGGTTTGATTACTGCCTGGCATTATAAGTATACATACAATAGGCCAGCAACCTACGTGACTGATGCCTCGATTCCATACGCCTACACAAAAAATACGTTGCCCTCTTATCCGTCAGAAGGCGCTGTGATTGCAGTAGTATCGCGAGATATTTTAACGGCTATGTTTCCCTTGGAGAAAGATTACCTCGCTGCTAAAGCAGAGGAACATCTTGGAAGTTTGGTTTGGTCGGGCTCGAATGTGCAGAGTGATATTACAGCTGGAGAATATATAGGTACTGAAGTAAAAAAGGTTGCGCTTGCACGTGCAGCTACGGATGGAATGAAAAATGCACAAACACCAAAAGCTAAATCGGATTCGATTGCAGCAGCAGCATTTGCACGGTTTGGTTGGAAATGGGAAAATATGGAAACGCCACAACGTCCGGTTGGCTTAACACCACTATTCGGTAAAGTGAAAATGTGGAATGTGCCTACCGTAGAAGAAGTTAGACCTGGCATTCCTCCGGCACCAGGCTCGGCTGAATTGGAGAAAGATGCGCAGGAACTTCAGGACTTCGCCAAAAACCTGACTGAAAAGCAACGTAAAATTGCCAACTGGTGGTCTGATGGATTGAATACCTACACACCTCCAGGGCACTGGAACCGACTTGCCAAGGATTATATAATTAAGTATGAAATGAATCCGTTGCGCTCTGCTCGCACCTTTGCATACCTAAACCAGGCTATCATGGATGCAGGTATTAGTTGCTGGGATGCGAAATACTATTATTATTATCCACGGCCTATACAAGTTATTCCTGGTTTTAAAACTATTCTTGGTACACCCAACTTTCCAAGCTATACATCCGGCCATAGCACCTTCTCGGCCGCAGCGGCTGAGGTGTTGTCTTATATTTTTCCAGCTGAAGCAAGCTATTGCAATGAGTGGGCACGTGAGGCTGCCGAATCAAGAATTTATGGGGGCATTCACTATCGGTTTGATGCAGAATTGGGTCTGGATCAAGGAAAGAAAGTAGCAGAATACACAGTGAATAAAGCAAAGCTTGATAAGGCTGATTAGTGAATTTAGATTTTATCGTGAAAGCGACTTATGATAATTGTTTAGTTTTTACTTGTTGTTTAGGGTTAATGCCGGGTAGGGGTACCCGGCATTATTTTTCTTGTGATTAATATATGAAGCTGATTGGGATTATTGCAGTTTTCTTAACAACAGCGGCCTGGGCTCAAGAGCAGCCTGATACTATTCGGTCGCTTCGACTAGATGAAGTGGAAGTGAAGGGGCAACGGTTGTATGAAATTGACAGATTACCAGAGTACGAAGGCACTAATCTTTGGTCGGGGAAGAAGAATGAGGTTATCAATATTCAAGGCCTTAATGCCAACATAGCTGAAAAAACAGGCCGCCAGATTTTTGCAAAGGTGCCTGGGGTCTTTGTTTATGATATGGATGGAAGCGGCAATCAAATGAATGTATCAACGCGAGGCCTTGATGCTCATCGTGGGTGGGAGTTTAACATTCGAAGAAACGGGGCGATCACCAATTCCGATATGTATGGATATCCAGCAAGTCATTACAGCATTCCTATGGAAGCGGTTGATCGGATTGAATTGGTACGCGGTACCGGATCTCTGCAATATGGAGCTCAATTTGGAGGTATGCTTAACTATGCAACCAAAAAACCAGACAGCACCAGAATCCTCAGTATTGAGAACATAACATCCGCGGGTTCGTATGGGTTGTTGAGCACATTCCTTTCAGCCAGCGGAAAAGCCGGCAAATTTCAATACATGGCTTACTACACGAAGCGAGTATCAGATGGTTATCGTGAAAACGGTAAAACAGATTATGATGCTCAATCTTTTTTATTAATGTATTCGCCCAGTACCCGGCTGAAATTTACAGCTGAACTGAGCCGATCAAATTATGTTTACCAAATGCCAGGCCCATTAACGGATGCGATGTTTCAGGCAAATCCAAGGCAAGCCACCCGATCGCGAAATTATTTTAATCCGGAAATTTATGTTCCCTCCATTCGAATGGATTGGAGTTTAGGTGAACACACTCAGATATCATGGGTAACCTCAGCTGTGTTGGGTTATCGCAATAGCGTTATGTTTGACAAACCAGCCAATGTAGTTGATGCAATCGATCCGGTAACATTGCAGTACGCTCCTCGCCAGGTAGATATTGATAATTTTAATAGTTACACTTCTGAATTACGTGTGCTTCGCAGGTATCAACTTTTTAACCAAGAGAGCAACGTTGTGGGCGGGGTGCAGGTTTTTAACAATGATCTCCATCGCAGACAGCAAGGAACCGGAACAACAGGAACTGATTTTGATCTTACCGTTACGGAGTCAGGATTTGGCAGAGACATGCATTTGAAATCCAAGAATGTTGCGTTTTTCGTAGAAAATAAGATTCAACTTTTGCCTTCCCTTTCAATTACACCAGGAGCTCGGCTGGAATTGGGAGAGTCAGTCATGAGCGGAGTAATTAGCTATTATGATCCGGAAGATGTACCGAATACCATCGAACATAAATTTCCTTTGTTTGGGATCAGCGCACAATACCAGGTTGAGAAGACAGGTACACTCTATGCAGGTATATCTCAGGCGTATCGTCCAGTGATTTTTAAAGATCTGATACCTGGCTCAGTTTACGAAAAAGTTGATAAGAATTTGAAAGATGCCAGTGGTTATAATCTGGAAGCAGGCTATCGTGGAAACACAAAATCACTTCGATGGGATGTGAGTTTATTTCACTTACGGTATAACAACCGCATGGGCACACAGGCAATGTATGATGAGAATAACATATTTTATTTATACCGCACAAATATCGGCAATTCGACAACGGATGGGGCTGAGGTATTTGCCGAATATGGAATCCGTGCGGCCAAAGATATTTCACTTTCACTATTTACTTCCACTG
>Ga0075156_10002412_pt1 | contig 10372 bp, 8 predicted proteins | sample JI81AbrownDNA_FD_70966 | JGI IMG/M metagenome (GOLD analysis project Ga0075156, IMG submission 70966) | Wastewater effluent complex algal communities from Wisconsin, to seasonally profile nutrient transformation and Carbon sequestration -... | ecosystem: Engineered > WWTP > Effluent > Algae...
TCGAGTCCTATAACCGTTGCCCTGTGTGGGTCGCAGAGGATTATTTGTGCACCCATTTCAATGAGTTTATCGGTAAAAAACAGGCGACTTTCAAACATTTTTTGATGGATTAAAACACTGCCTCTGGCCTGAGTTGCCACCACTAAAACGATACTGATAAGGTCGGGTGTAAATCCAGGCCAAGGCGCGTCAGAAACGGTAAGGATTGAGCCATCGAGGAAGTTCTGAATTTCATAAACATCCTGAGCAGGTATGTATAAATCATCTCCGCGAAGCTCCATTTTGATGCCTAGTTTTGAGAACACCTCTGGAATAATTCCCAGTTTTTCGTAACCAACATCTTTAATTGTGATTTCACTTTGTGTCATAGCAGCCATACCGATAAAACTGCCAATTTCTATCATATCCGGTAGAATTCTGTGACTACAACCTGAAAGTTCCGTCACACCATCTATCACCAGTAAATTAGAACCAATTCCTGAAATTTTCGCCCCCATAAGCACGAGCATATCGCACAACTGCTGCAAATATGGCTCACAGGCGGCATTATAAATGGTGGTGCGGCCTTCAGCTAACACAGCAGCCATCAAAATATTGGCGGTTCCTGTGACAGAGGCTTCATCCAACAGCATGTAGGCTCCAGTTAATTTTTCGGCACTTATGGCACCAGTCTCAACATTAAACTGAGCGCCTAACTTCATGAAACCAATAATATGTGTATCCAATCTGCGACGTCCAATTTTGTCGCCTCCGGGTTTTGACAATGTGGCATGTTTGAACCTAGCCAGTAAAGGCCCCATAACCATAACCGAACCACGCATTTTGCGGCTTTGGTCAACAAATTCAGGGCTATTAATATAAGCTAAGTTGATATTATCTGCTTGGAACTCGCAAGTATGAGCATCAATCCTATTAACCTTTACACCCATTTGAGCCAATAACTCTATCAGAAAATTCACATCTCTGATATCGGGAATATTATGAATAGTAACCTTCTGATTTGTGAGTAAAACAGCGCAGATTACCTGTAAAGCTTCATTTTTGGCACCTTGAGGGACAATTTCTCCTTTGAGTTTTATTCCTCCGGTAATTTCAAATGAGTTCATCAACGATTCTTTTTGAAATTCTTGTAATTTTTGTTTTGACCGTGGCGCTGGAAATTGCGACCGCCATTGTTGTTGCGGTTTTGTTGTTGAGGTTTATTTTCCTGACGGCGGGCAGTAGATTTTGTGAGCGAATCTAAATCGCTGTCTTCATCTAACTGCAATTTTCCGTTACTTAAACTTTCCAGGTCTTGTTTAATGGTGAGGTCGTTTACGTTATCGCGATTCCAGTTTTGGTAAACCAATTTCATATAGTTTCCAATTACCTGTGCGAATTCCTGCTTAACAGCAGGGTCTTCCATTTCAGCGGCCTTATTTACACAAGACTCGATATTTTTACCATAGTGCGCAAAACGAATTTTCTGTTTCGGGTATTTAAGTTTGATGTTTTTACGCAATAATGTTTCACGCTCAGGAACTGGGTATGGCGAATTAGCTTTGAGTTTAAAATCGCTCATCATATAAATATGGTCCCATAATTTATGACGAAAGTCTTCCACATTTCTCAATGTCGGATTCATTGTTCCCATCATATCAATTATATCGAGAACAAGTTTATTTCTCACCTCATCATCTTCAATTTTTACGGCGAAATCCACTAATTGTTGAATATGTCGGCCGTACTCGCGCAGAATCAGCTTTGGAAGCTGGGTATTATATGGCATTTAACTTATTGTTTAAGGCAAAGGTATGTTTTTATGTCGCATGTTGCAAGTGCCATTTTAAGGCAGTCTCCACAACCTGTTGAAAAGCCAAAACCGCCCTGTTATAGGCGGTTTTGGAACCTGAAAACCAAATTGTACTATCATTACCTGTATCTATTACTTTAAGGTTTCTCGCGATGGCGTTCATCCGGTTCACCACCATTCGGTTTGCCACCACCGGGAGGAGGACCTTGTTTATCGCGGGCATGTTTCAGCATTACGCGTTTAAATTCATTTTCCGCGTCTGCTAAAAGCGCTACTTTTTTAAGGCTGAGCACTTTTTTAAACTCTTCGGCATATTTCTTTTTAATGTCCAGCAACTTCTGTTCATTGTCAAAATGCGAGTTAATCATTTTAGCCAATTCTTCATCAGACATTTCATCTATTTTTTTGCCGTTCCGCAAATCTTTTTCTTTGTCAAGAATTACTTTTAGTTCATCCTGCATCTTATTATACACCGGCCAAAATTTTTGCGCTTCATCAGAGCTTAAATCTAAATACCTTGTTAAGAAGGCAATTCTAAGTGCTTCAATTTTTTCTTCATCAAAAGGTGGTGGTCCGGGAGGTCCTTGTGAAAACCCTGCTGCAGCAACAAGGATTAACAGTGTTAAAATGATTGTCCTTTTCATAATATTATCAGTTTAATTAAATTCGTTTTTATTTTATAATCCCAAATTTTCAAATAATGTTGCATCATTAAAATATTCCTGCAATAATTCATTATCAATTGAATCCATAATTGCTTCATCTAACATAATTGGTGATTGATCAATTACTGAATTCATCACATCTTGGTCTAATACTTGTTCATGTAAATCACCCGTTATCGATTCATCAATTTGTCCTGCATTGCTGTAAGTTGAAGCGAATAAAACATCTGTGCTCAAATCATCAACATTGGTATTTAAATAACCATATAAATCATCATAACTCAGAGAAGCAATTTGCTCATCCATATAATTATTGATTTCCGTATCTGTCATTTCTGCAAATTGAACACCTAATCGGGTAATTTTATCCTTACTAAAAAGGTTAACGCCTATATATACTAACGCTATTGACGCTGCAACAGCTGAAACAATAATCAACCGTTTAATAATAATCGGTTGTTTACGTGCAGTAATTTCAATTTGTTTAACGCCCGTAGTTGCTTTAAAAATATCCTGTTCCAACTGTTCGAAATAACCTTCAGGAACAAGCAATTGCTGCTCCTTAAGTTGTTTGTCCAGTTTGTTGTTTATTGGTTCCATGATAATTTTTTTATTAAAATAATTGTCATTTCAGTTATCACAATAAATTTTAATTGCTAACTGCAAGTATGACATGCTTATTTATGTTTGGTTTAATCGTTCTTTTAAAAATATTTCAATCTTTTTGACAGCATGATGGTAACTGGCTTTTAGTGCACCTGTTGTGGTGCCTAAAATGGCTTCCATCTCCTCATATTTCATTTCATCATAATACCGCATTACAAATACCTGTTTTTGTTTATCCGGCAAGCTGTCGATAGCCAATTGTAATTGTCGTTTAGTTTCATCACCATCAAACCATGGGTCGGTTTTTAAATGTGATGTATAACTTTCGCCTTCAGTTTCAAGTGCGATGCTTGACCTGCGATATTTTTCGTTGATGAAGGTGATGGATTCGTTTGTAGCGATGCGATAAACCCAGGTAAATAATTTACTGTCCTGTCGAAAATCCGGTAATCCTTTCCAGATTTTTACAAAACAATTCTGCACTACGTCATTTGCATCATCATGATCGGTAACCATACGGCGCACATGCCAATAAATTTTTTTGGCATACACATTTACCAGGATTTTATATCCTTGTTCGCGTGTTGATGGATTAAGACAAAGTTGAACAATTTCGTTATCGCTCATTCACCTCCAAGTTAGCGATCAAACTTCAAAATAAAGTTTAATCATAAACGCAATTACTTGCGTGCTATTACTTTGAGTGCTGCGTCAACAACATGTTGGGTGCTCATACCATATTTGGTTAAAAGCTGCTCGGTGGTTCCGCTTTCTCCAAATTTATCGTTAACACCTACATACTCTATTGGAGCCGGGTTATTTTCAGATACAACTTTAGCGATAGCACTTCCCAAGCCTCCCAAAATTTGATGTTCTTCAGCAGTAACAACACATTTTGTTTTGCTTACAGATGCTATGACTGCCGGAATATCGAGAGGTTTAATGGTATGGATATTAATTAAATCTACGCTGATACCTTTTTCTTCCAAAATTTTGGTTGCTTCAATTGCTTTTAGCACCAAGTGGCCGGTTGCAAAAATGGAAACATCTTTACCATCCTGAATTTTCCAGGCTTTACCAATTTCAAATTTTTCCTGTTCAGGATAAAAAATAGGCCATTTTGGGCGGCCAAAACGCAGGTAAACAGGGCCTTCGTATTCAGCGGCAGCAATGGTTGCTGCTTTAGTTTGATTGTAATCGCAAGGGTTTATCACAACAAAATTGGGAAGCATTTGCATTAAGCCTAAATCTTCCAGAATTTGGTGGGTTGCGCCATCTTCGCCTAAGGTTACCCCGGCATGTGAAGCGGCTATTTTTACATTTTTGTTAGAATAAGCAATCGACTGACGAATTTGGTCATATACCCTACCGGTAGCAAAGTTGGCAAATGTGCAGGCAAACGGAATTTTTCCGCCGATGGTTAAACCTGCTGCAATACCGGTCATATTGGCTTCTGCAATACCACACTGGAAAAAACGATCAGGGAATTCCTTAATGAATGCATCCAATTTTAGTGACCCGATAAGGTCCGCACATAAGGCTACTACTTGAGGGTTAGCTTTTCCGGCTTCCAAAATACCTACGCCAAATCCTGAGCGGGTATCTTTTTGGTTGGTGTAATCTACGTTGATCAAAACAGCGATTTTTTAGGTTTCCGATAACGGGTATTCCGAAATCTGCTGCGAAGATAAGGCAAAGATTAGAGTCTTATAGTAAATGAAGCCCCTGAAGTTATTTCAAAATCAATTTCTTTGGTGGCATCCATATCTTTTTTGGAAAGGTAGCGGTAAATAATTTTGTATTTGCCGGGTTGTATGGTTAGCGTTTCTTTGAGGCTGGCTTCGTTTAGTTCATAAATCTCAACCAGCTTATTTTCTCTGTATTCATATATCCCTCCGGAAACAGCTTCGGTTTTCGAAATTGTGGCAAATCCCGGTGCCGCAATTTCCAAAGTGGTAGTTTTATCCTGCTCTACTTTCACATTTTTTACGGTAATAATTGGTAGCGTCAAAATTTCAACATCATAATTTCCGGTTAATAATTTACGGGTTTTGTTGGTTTGCTCCCAGGTAACTATTTTGTTATCTTTTTTGATGATACAATTTAGCGTCGCAACAAATTTTTCATTGCGCACATCAACTACTAAATATCCTTGTGGTGCCGGTTGGGTAATAGTATTAATTTTTCCCGGTGTTAATTCAATATCTTTTTTCATTAATTCAGGTGTGGTGTGTACCTGCATGTCATAATTCAAAGCCGGGTCTAGTGTAATAGTATCAGGATTCCCTTTTGGATTAATGGTATGGTAATAATTAAATTTTTGCACATCACTGGTTGCGTCATAAAAGGTCATGAGCACATCTGTTTCTTTGGGTTGATTGTATGTATCTAACAAGTCTACTTTTACATAAACCGAATTAAAAATTTTAGCAATAGTTGCATCAATCACTTGTTCCGTTTTTTGCTCCGATTCGATATTCATAAATTCGCCCATACAACTAAACTGTGTAAATTCTGTGGCATCAATTCCAATACCAATTACATATGACTTAGTAATAACTCCTAAATTACGCAAACGCTGAACTACTTCGCAAGGGTTTTTTCCGCAACTCTCGAAACCATCGCTCACTAAAATGAGAATGTTGCGATAATTTTTTGCATCAGGGCCAAAATCAGTAAGCGTTTGTTCCATCGAATAGGCTATCGGTGTTACACCATTTGGGCGAATATCATCTAATCTGTTTTTAATACTGAGCGCGTTTTTAGTGCGGAAACCGATTTCCAATTTCGAATCTTCACAATCGTTCAACGGTTGCGGACTTTGATGACCATAAACGCGCATGGCCATTTGAATATTCGGGTTGTCGTTCAAACTATCGGCAATACCATTTACTACATTACGAGCAGCAACCATTTTAGCGCTCCTGTCCCATGTTTGCGACATGCTGCGACTTGCATCAACAACAAACAAAATCCTTGTGACTTGTGTTGTTTGGGCAAACAAATTCACATGCGCACCTATACAAATGACAAGTAAAAGAAATAGGTTGCGATATGTATGTTGTTTACTCAAATTTTAATAATAGTTGTTTTAGCACTTTTAATACTTACAGCAATATCTTTCGTATTTGCTGAATATTTTTTTATGTTGGAACGACTAAATATTTTATAATCACCTGGTAGCAATTGCACCATTTCATTGCTAGCATTTAAGCTGCTTTCATACACTTTTTCCAATCTCCCTTCTTTCACAAGATAAATACTATAAACCTTATTTTCTGTAGTAGAAATATTTAAAGTACCGGGCAAAGGAATATCAATTTTATTATCCACGCCTCCTTTAATAACAAAATCTTCATAGTGCAATCTCGGAACAGTTAATATATCGATATCATAAACACCGGCAATATATCTTTCTTTGGTATTAAAATTTTGAGCGTATACAATTTCACCTGTTTTATTATCGCGCACTACACATTGTTTTGGGCTAAAAGTTGTACTTTGTCCCTCGCTAATAATTAAATTACCTAAAGGAACATCTATACCAATTATATTATGTTTTCCGGGCGTTAGCTCTATATCATTAAGTGTAACAATTGGAAATGTATGCACTACAATATCATATTTCCCAATTGGGTTAAGAAATAATGTATCCGGTTGATTTCTTGAATCAGGAGTATGTACGTAATTATATCTCACCTCACCTGTCGCGTGATCGTATAAGGTAATTTCAATATTTTTTTCAACAGGTAATCCAAAAGCATCTAATAAATTGATTTGAGTAGTAGTGATATTTAATGCCTGTGATACAACAATAGACATTGCGTTTGAAAATGATTTTTCATCACCTGCATCATAATAACTCCCAATACAATCGAATTGTTTTTTATCGGTCTCGGCCAAACCCAACCCTATAACAAAAGGTTTTAAAGTAATTTTTTTATCTCTCAGCGCCTGAGAACTTGCGCATGGGTCACCTTCACAATTTTCGATACCATCTGTTATTAAAATGATTGAGTTGGTTCCTTCTGTTGAGATAAAATCGCCCGCCGATAAAAATAGCGAGTAGGCAATTGGCGTATATCCTTTAGGGACAATATTGTTTAATGCATTTTTAACATTGTAACCCGAATTTTTAGAAATGGAAACTTCCAGCTTGGAGTCTTTACAATCATGCGCTGCTCTCGGACTTTGGTGGCCAAATACCCGAATACCAATTTCAACCTCAGGGTCTTCTTTTTGAATACTGTCTATGGTTTTTACGACTAGTTTTTTAGCAACCTCCCATTTATTTGTCCCTTTCCATGGGTCTAACATACTCCCACTGCCATCCAATAAAATTAAGATGCGCTTCGCACTTCCGGCCGAAGTTGTTTGGGCAGAAAGGGAAAACCCTAAAAACAATAAGCATACAACAATGATGTTTCTCATCTTGGTTAACCCCGTAATCCTTATAAAACGATGATTTTTAAGGTTTTATTGGGTGTTTCATAGTTTGAACCAATGCAAATAAACAAAAATGCTGCCGTTTTTAAGGATTTGCGCTAAAATTAGAGTTAACAGCCTCGTTCTGAGGTGTATAGTTTTTTGTAGATAGAGCCTTTTGCCTAATTTCCCGTTTGAGAGAAACACCGTTTTATTCTGTCACATTTAATTGTTTGGTATATATAGCACCAAGTTGTGTTATGCTGACAAAATAGTTTCCTGAAGGCAAGTCTATGGTGATTTTTTCTGACGAAGAAATTGATTGGTTAAAAACATTTTGACCAAGTGTATTGTAAATATTTACGGTAGCCGGATTGTCATTTGGTAATTGAATACTCACCTGATTACCTTGGGCAAAAATTTGCGGTGTTTGTTGTGCTTCATCTTGTACACCAATTACTACCGGATAATTTAAAATCACCTGATTACTTGGCAACGATAAAGTATCATCGATACCATAATCACTTGCAAGTGCCAATACATAAGCATAATAAGGCACACCCCAGGTAATTAAATTGCCATTACTATCTTTTGTTGTGGCGTCTCCTGTAACAGTAATATCGCTGCCTGTTGGTGTTATTTCTATATAATTTGAAGAAGCCAGCGCACTACTTAAATCAAAATCAAATGCCGTAGCAAAATCGACAAAAAATATGCGATATGTTTCTATTGTTTGTTCGTAAGCCGGAATAAAATAGGTGACTTTAATATCAGCACCATTGCCTTCATCAGCAACATCTTCCAATAAAATATTTTCCACTACTGATGTTGGTTGCTCGAGAGAAATAACATTAGATGCCAAAGTCATTGCTGCATGTGCAACGGTTGTGCCATCAGGAATACTAACAACAAATACTTTGTATTTATCAGGTTCAATCACATTACCTTCTGTATTTAATAATGTAGGTGTTGGAATTATGGAATATGATGCATCACCCGGTAATACTTCTATGTAACGCTCTGCACTTAAAAGCAATGCATCGGTTAAGGTAAAAATATCAGCTGCATCTTTTTGTGCTATAAATATTCTATAAGCCACAATACCTTGTTCAATAGCAGGTGCATCAAAATCAATTCTAATGTCTGTTGCATTTCCATTATTGTCGATATCGGTAATAGAGAATTCGGTAACAATGCCAACTATATCTACTAATTGAACTGTATTTGAAGGAATTGACAATGTATTTAAATAATTGGTAGCTGCATTCAATTCGTGTAAAACCCATAATTGATATTCCTGATTAGTAGAAATTAAATCTCCATCGCTATCTAATAGTATTGTCGCGAAATTGCCATTATAACTATCACTGCCATCTGGAGTAATTGACACATAACGGTCGGCGGGCAAACTATTTGCACCAGCTACTGAAATTGGTGTTCCTGCTTTTGCGCAAATAACCCGATACGCATCTAGGTCTTCTTCATCCCCTGCAGCATTAAAACTAAACGCTAAATCTTCAGGAGTTGCTGTTATCCCGGCATCTTCAACATTTATCCAGGAAATATGGTAATTATTAATCGCAGTTGTAATTGGCGTATCAGGTATAGATTCAAATGCATAATCCAACAAAGTAATTCCGGTTTCAACACTTACATTTAATCGCATCCAACCAAAATGATAAGTGCCATCAATGTCTAACTGAAATGCTGCAAAATGATTTTCTGTTCCGTTCCACCACCCGCCTTCGAATGCCTGTAAATCGTAACTACTATAAATGTAAAAATATAATTTTTCAAAAAGCGCTGCTTTGTCTAAACTAAAATCCATTGCTTCATCTATAGCTGCACTTTCATTTAATAATGGAACATTAGAAAACACAATTTGTGTAGCACCAGAATTATAAGTGTACCAAGGTGTTCCTGAATAGGTAACCGGTATGGTTTGAAATGAATAAGCAATTTTATTTTCACCAAGCGGATTAATGCGCAATTTTAATTCTTCAGGCGCAAAAGTGGCAAAGGTTTCAGAAACGAAAACAAGTTTAAAATCATTTGTTCCGTTATTATCTAAATCGAGGGTGATTTCATCGAGAAATACATTGATGTCGGGATTTACATCGGTATATACCACCTGACTTGTAACAGGTGCTGCTAAAGCTATAAAAGATGCTGAAAGTGCAGAATAATTCTTCAGTTTTGCTGAATGCACCAAACGACCTGTTTGTTTAGCTTTTTTCATGCCGAAAAGTTACGGTTAAAGCCTTATTTCCGCAACAATTTGTTACGAAATATTCAATATGTGAAGTGGTAATTAATAATCGCCTAAAGTTTCTTCCAATTGCGCCATTGCTTTTTCCAATTGGTCTTTATTTGGAGCAATTCCATGCCATTCATGACTGCCTTCCATAAAGTCAACACCTTTACCCATTGCGGTTTTCATCAAAATCATAACCGGTTTTCCTTTACCTGTTTTAGCTTTTGCGGTATTTAAGGCAAGTAATAATTGTTCCATATCATTACCATCGTTACACACAATAGTATCCCAACCAAAAGCATCGAATTTCGCTTTGAGGTCGCCTAAATCCATCACTTTTTTAGTTGGACCGTCAATTTGCTGACCGTTCCAGTCAACTGTACAAATGATGTTATCTACGCCAACATGCGCTGCATACATCGCTGCTTCCCATATTTGGCCTTCTTGTAATTCACCATCACCATGTAATGTATATACTAAATGCGTATCGCCGTTTAATTTTTTCGCTTGCGCTGCACCAATACCAACGCTCATTCCTTGTCCTAATGAACCACTTGCAATGCGTATACCCGGTAGATGTTCAGCAGTTGTTGGGTGACCCTGTAAACGAGAATCCAGTTTGCGGAAAGT
>Ga0075156_10002414_pt1 | contig 10364 bp, 9 predicted proteins | sample JI81AbrownDNA_FD_70966 | JGI IMG/M metagenome (GOLD analysis project Ga0075156, IMG submission 70966) | Wastewater effluent complex algal communities from Wisconsin, to seasonally profile nutrient transformation and Carbon sequestration -... | ecosystem: Engineered > WWTP > Effluent > Algae...
AACTTACAAATGTGTTTTTAAAGACCAAAATGCAAGTTATCGTTTTGAATCAAAGATACCAGTAACCGAATCTGGATTTGTGGATAAGACATCTATTCAGTTCCTAGGGCCAAATTCAACTATAGAAGAAAATTCGAACATAGCGCTTACTTTTAAACGGGAACTTGACACTTATCTTGATTCTTCTTTATTTCAAAAGTAATTCTTTAAGTTGATTTACAATAAATAATCAAAATGAATTTAACTTCTCTCGAATTATTTAAATTTCTGATCATAGTGGCTTCTTTTTTGGCTCTAGCACATTCATTCGCTTACCTATTTGAGTGGATAAAATTGCCTCGAGTCATAGGAGAAATTGGAGTCGGAATAATTTTCGGTAACACGGTCTTAAAAAATTTAGATCCAGAAATTTTCAATTTTCTTTTTGTTTCATCGACATCATCTGTTAAATCAATCGCCGGTTTACAGGAGTTAGGATTAATTTTTCTAATGTTTTGCTCTGGTTTAGAACTCGAATGGTTAACGAAAAGAGAGGATCTTAAGCTTAGTTTTACTCTGACATTGTTTGGCTTATTAATTCCGGCATCGTTAGGGTTGTTAGGATTTGAACTGTTCGATTTTAAAACGCTCTCTGGAGAAAAGGGAGACTTTGTCTCTGTTAAAATAATTTTCATCCTTGCTGTTGCAGTTACGAGCATTCCTGTGATTTCGAGAATCTTGATGGATTTAGGTCTTCTAGGAACAAAATTTAGTAGAGTGATCTTAACGGTAGCCCTGGTAGAAGATTTGATCTTATACGGCCTTTTAAGTGCACTTCTGGCAAAGTATACTTCCGTTATAAGTTCACCATATAGTTTTAAAGGATTCTTAGGAATCGAACATGGATCCTTAACAGATTTTTTTTATAATTTTGGACTTACTTTAATTTTCTTTGGTTTTGGATTTCGATTTGGATCAAAAATTTTCCTTACTATCATGCACACGCGTATTAATTTTTTGAGGAAAGGAAATATAACAGCGTTTGTAATAGTCTTTCTTTACGCCTTTGTCGTAATCTCGCTCTTCATTGGAATTGCGCCCATATTTGGTGCATTGATTGCTGGAATGATATTAATGAAGGAGAAAGCCCTTCTGAAAGAAAATCTGGATTTGATTAGAAATTTTTCTTATGCAACTTTTATCCCATTGTATTTTGTATGCGTCGGCTTCAGGATCGACTTAGTTGATGGTATGGATTGGGCTATGTTAGCAAAATTTTTACTATTTAGTAGTGTTCTTAAGATCGGGAGTATCCTTCTTGGATCAAAAATATGTAAACACTCTTGGAAAAACTCCTTTGCATACGGTATCTCATTAAATGCAAGAGGAGGACCAGGTATCGTTCTTGCTACTTTGGCATTTAATGCTGAGTTAATTAGTTCCTATTTTTTTGGAACTCTTGTCATTACAGCAATTCTGACCAGCTTATTAGCTGGGTATTATCTTGGTATCGTGAAGGAAGATATAAAAAGTATTTAGATGGTCATTTGGTTATTAGGCATTTCAGGTGCAGGAAAATCAACTCTAGGGAATCTCCTCTCTGAAGAGTTAAAAATTAGAAAAATACCCTCTTATCTGATTGATGGAGATGAAGTTAGGTCATTCTTCGAATCGGATCTAGGTTATTCGAAAGAGGAGCGGATCGCAAATATAAAGAGAATTATATTTGGCTCATATGTTTTATCTCGAGCAGGAATCTTCACAATCGTTTGTAATATTTCCCCATTTGAAGAGCTTCGGAATTTTTGTAGAAGGAAAATACCTAATTATTTTCAAGTATATTTAAAGAAATCAATCGACCAATCAATTAGATCAGATGTAAAAGAAGTTTACAAACGTAATATTGGCAAAACTAACATTGTTGGAATGGATCTTCAATTTGAGGAACCAACTGAAAATGATCTTGTTTTGGAAATCGATAGTTTATCCATTGATCAGGCGATTAAATTCATTTTAACTCAACTTCAATTAAAGGGTTACTTACATTAAATTTACAATTAACATAGATAAGGAATCATTCCAGGATTTGATCAACATCAGCACTGGATTGTTTTTTCCTTTAACTGGCTTTATGACGGAAAAACAACTAACATCTGTTATAGATCACATGCAATTACAAGATGGTTCAACTTGGACGATACCCATCACACTGGATATAACACCAGATGACAGAAAGAAAATCAGAAGGGATGATGAGGTATTCTTAAGATTTGAAAATGTAAATGTTGCAAAAATCGAAATTTTAGATATTTTTGAGATCAGTAAAAAGAGTATTTATAAACTTTTTCAAACTCGGGATCATAACCATCCAGGTGTCAGTAAGGAATTAAAGAGATCTAGCTTTCGCGTAGGCTGCAAAATTAATTGGTTCGATAAAAAAATATTAAATGGAGCATTGAATCCAAAGATTACGAAAAAACACTTTAATGCAAAAGGCTGGAAAACAATCGTCGGATTTCAAACGAGAAATCCCGTTCACCGAGCACATGAGTATCTTCAGAGATTAGGCTTAGAATTTTGCGATGGACTCTTAATAAATCCACTTGTGGGATGGAAAAAGGTGGGAGATTTTTCTGAGCCTGCTATTCAGTCTGCTTATCGAGTTATGTTAGACGACTTCTATCCCCGGACTCGCGTACATTTTACAGAATTAAGAACTCAAATGAGATATGCTGGACCCAAAGAAGCAATTTTTCATGCGATCGTTAGAAGAAATCTAGGTTGCACGCATTTTATCATTGGACGCGATCATGCAGGCGTTGGAAACTACTACGGTATCTATGAGGCGCATACGCTTGCAAGGAAGTTAGTCAAGAGAGGTGATCTTGGAATAACCCTTCTTTTGATGAAGGAACCTTATTATTGTATAAAATGCCAAAACATTGTGACGGAAAATCATTGTTCACATTATGAAACTGACAGGCTAGAAGTGAGTGGAAGTCTAATCAGAGCAGACCTGAGTCAAGGAAAAATACCAGATGTTCGAATGATGCGTCCAGAAGTTGCAAAAGAAATAATCAAATTAGGAAAGGCAATGTTTGTAGGTGAAAAAGAATGAAAAGAGTCATTGCTACTGTAGGTCCTTCCTTATTGCAAAAGTTTCCGATATCGAAGATTCACCAGGATAAATATATCTATCGAATCAACGGTGCCCATGGCGATAAAAAATCAATTATTCAGACAATAGCTGAAATTAGAAGCCAGGTAAAGCATGCAGAAATCCTAATCGATTTACCTGGAAATAAAATTCGAACAAAATTGCGGAATTCTATTCAATTACAGATTGAAACTGATTTTTCAATCAACCATGAAGATTTTAACTACGATCATTTTCATACTCATTTAAAGATTGGAGATGAGGTATATGCAAATGATAGTATATTTAAGTTTATTGTTAAAGAGATTACGTCTGATACTATCATTTTCAAATCTCTTTCGAACGGTTTATTACTAACGAATAAAGGATTACATGTTCGTGAGATACATGCTGATATTCCATTTTTGTTCGAGAAGGATTTGGAGTTGATTGAGATTGCAAATTCACAAAAGGTTTCGTATGTCGGCTTGTCTTTTGTTAGGAATGTAGATGATATTCAATATGCGAAATCTTTGATAGGTAAGGACGTTAGTATTATCTCCAAGGTGGAAACTTTAGCCGCAGTGAAGAACTTAGATTCGATACTACAGGTGGTAGATAATATTTTGGTAGATAGAGGAGATTTATCAACAGAAATAGGAATCGAAAAAATCCCAATTTTTCAAAAATACATTTTGGATAAGGGAAATTTTTATAATAAAAAGGTATTTCTTGCAACACAATTCTTGAAAAACATGGAGGAGAAACCTCTACCAACCTTTCCTGAAGTAATCGATTTGTACAATACAATGAAAAGTGGTGTTCATGGCATTCAACTTTCTGAGGAAACGGCAATAGGTCATTATCCATATGAATGTTTAAATTTATTAGAAAATGTCATGAATGAAATTATAAAAGAAATTCCGCATTTTTAACAGTTCTTTAGATTTGAATGAAATATTGCAAGACTTGCCTTCAACCCGATACTAGACCAAATACCTATTTTGATGATAAGGGCATTTGCCCTGCATGCAATTATTTCAATGCGTTAGCGGACGTTGATTGGGAAGAGAGATTAGATATATTGAGAGATCTTTTTGTAAAGTTTCCGAGGAGAAAAGGACAATACCATGACTGCATTATCGGTGTTAGTGGAGGGAAAGACAGTAGTCGCCAAGCTTTATTTTTGAGAGATAGATTAGGGATTAATCCTTTGTTGGTATGTCTGAGTTATCCACCAGAACAGGTAACCGAACGCGGGGTAAGTAACTTATCAAATTTAATTGAACATGGATTCGATGTCCTTGTATCAGCTCCTGCTCCCCAAACATGGATGGATTTGAAAAAAGAGGGCTTTAAAAAATTTACAAACTCTTTCCGATCGACGGAAATGGCATTGTTTTCGACAGTTCCGCAAATAGCCTTACGATATAATATTCAGTTAGTGTTATGGGGTGAGAATCCGGCACTTCAGTTAGGTGATATGAAAACTTTAGGTAAAAATGGATACGATGGAAATAATCTAAGATATCTAAACACTTTATCTAGCGGATTGGAATGGATGGAGAAAACCGGTAAAACCAAAAACGAATTAATTCCATATGTATATCCATCGCCAGATGCATTTGAAAAAGCGGGATTACAAATAGTATATCTCGGCTGGTTCCTAGGAGATTGGTCCTTGGTCAATAATGCATCTTACTCCTGTACTACTGGTCTAGAAATTCGATCCGACACAGTGGCAAAAACTGGAGATCTATATGGAGTGACAGCCCTTGATGAAGACTTCACGCCGATCAATCAATTGATAAAGTATTACAAGTTTGGTTTTGGTCGCGTCACTGACTATGTGAATGAAGAGATTAGATTGAAGAGAATGTCGAGAGAGGATGGGATTGCAGTTGTCGAATTGTTCGATGATGCACAGGATCAAAGTTATATTGCCCAATATTGCGATTATTTATCGATTTCAGTCGATGATTTTTGGAAACAAGTGTATCAAGCAGTCAACTTAGAGTTATTTCGAATTGATGACTCGGGAAATATAATCAGAAAGTTTAAAGTGGGATTCGGTCTTTGAATAGATACAGAATTGGATTGATAGATTATGGTTTAGGTAACCAAGCATCTGTTAAGAATTGTATCATAAGTATCGGTCACAAATGTTTAATTAGTGATGATCCCTCTGTGCTTGAGAAAACGGATCTCATACTATTACCGGGTGTGGGAGCTTTCCCTCGAGGTATTGGTGAAATTCATAAAAGGGGATTGGTTGACTTTCTGCAAAATTGGGCGCGAGCCACGAAACCTATCATTGGGATTTGTTTAGGCATGCAACTTTTAACAGAGGCCTCTTACGAGTATGAATATACTACTGGTTTGTGTATAATACCAGGCGAAATAGTTCCGCTTGAGCTACCTAAATGGCATATCGGTTGGAATACGATTGAAATTTCCGGAGAGAATTCGAGTATCAAAAGATGCGATGGTGATTCTTTTTATTTTAATCATTCGTTTAAGTACAAGGGTCCCAAAGAATATAAAATCGGTTATGCTGATGCTGATTCCAAAATTACAGCAATCATTAGAAAGGATAAAACTGTCGGTCTACAATTTCATCCTGAAAAAAGCCAGTTTGCGGGCAGAAAATTACTTAAAACTTTAATAAACGAATTAGTGAATGATTAAAAAAAGGATCATAGGATGCGTTATAGTAAAGGATGGATTGGCTGTCCAATCGCACGCTTTCCATAAATATTTACCAATAGGTAATCCTGGTATTTCAATTGAGAACTTGAATCGTTGGGGTGCTGATGAAATTTTGATTTTATCTATTGATCGCTCTAGAGGAAATTTAGGCCCAGATTTTGAATTATTAAAAAAAATAAGTCAGTTAAGAATTTCTACACCAATTGTATATGGCGGAGGAATTCGTAACATTGAGGATGCGATCAACGTAATTAAGTACGGTGCCGATCGTTTATGTTTAGACTCTCTTTTCAATGGAAACCGAGATATAGTGACAGAGATTGCGGTAGCCCTCGGATCACAGGCTGTGATCATTAGCTTACCAGTTCAAATCATCAACAATCTATATCAACGAGTTGATTATAAATCGAAAGCTCAGTTTGGAATTTTAACAGAAGATTTAGCTTTTTTTAAAAATGGAATTGTATCGGAAGTGCTATTAATAGATTACTTACATGAGGGATTGAAGCAAGGGTTTCAATATGAGATTGTTGAAAAATTCCCATGCAAGGATATTTCCTTAATTGCTTTTGGAGGTATTTCTGAATCAAGTCAGTTTGAGCAACTTTTTTCTAATCCTCAAGTTTCCGCTATCGGAGTTGGAAATTTTCTAAGCTTTCATGAACACGCGATCCAAAGCATAAAAGAAAAGTTGATACACCATAGGGTTCGACTTCCTTTTTATCAAGGTGATTCCCATTAGAATGAAACTTACAATTACAACCTGTAAAAGATGTCTTTATGATACAGATCATCCTCTCGGATTAACAATTGATGAGGAAGGTATTTGTTCTGGATGCAGAATTCATGAAGAAAAAGATCTGCTTAATTGGGACGAGAGATGGAGAAAATTAGAAGAGATTGTAAAGCCATATCGTTCTAACGTAACTTATGATTGCATCGTTCCTGTTACGGGAAGCCATGATTCTTATTATATATTACACTTAGTAAAAAATTGCCTCAATTTAAATCCACTTTTAGTAACATATAACAAGTATTTCAATACGCCAATTGGAATTCGAAACTTGGCCAACTTAAGGATCAAATTTAATTGCGATATTTTGATCCAAAATGTAAATCCACTGTCTGTTAAAAAAATAACACGTTCTACATTGAGGTTGATGGGTAGTATGTACTGGCCAATTTTGGCAGGACAGACGGTATTTCCAGTGCAAACAGCCGTGAGATATAAAATACCGTTAATCATTTGGGGAGCGCATCAAGGTCTGGAACAAACGGGTATGTTTTCTCATGAAAATGAAGTTGAGATGACGAGAAGATATCGTAAGAACCATGATTTGATGGGATATGAAGCTGAGGATCTGATAACAACTTTCGATACACTTACCGAAGCTGATGTCTGGCAATATCTTTATCCAGATGATTCCGATTTACATTCGGTAGGGGTGCGTGGAATCTATTTGGGAAATTATGTTCGTTGGGATCCCAAGGCTCAGCATGAAAAAATGATCAAATTGTATGACTACTTCAGTGCAACATTTCAGAGAACATTCGATACCTATGATTATGTAGATTGTTATAATTATATGAATATTCACGATTTATTTAAATTTGCAAAGACTGGGTATTCGAAAGTTACGGATCACGTAACCAGAGAAATTCGTCATGGCAGACTCTCTCGGAATCAAGGCATCACTCTGGTAAAAGAATATCAAAGTAAGGATATAGATTACAAAAACCTATTTTGTGAATGGTTAAATATTTCTCCTTCAGGATTAGATTTTATGATTAATTTTCATAGAAATCCAAAATTCTGGAAGAGGTCTTTTACGAATGATTGGAAATTAAAACAATTACCTTTCGATGATCTTCCTGAAAAAATGGATCAAAATGTAGAATCTCAAAGCATTAAGAAAGAACTCAGTTTTATCGACAATAGCGCGTTAGATCTAGATAGAATTTCCAAATACATTACTATAGGAAAAGGTTGGCCTTAAGGGGTCAGAGAGAAATATTTTGATTTTTATTTTTTCTTCAATGCCGAGGTATATGGAAACATTTTCCTGGCTTTTAATTAAGTTCGGAAACAAAGTTTTTTATCTAGAGAATCCAGACAAAAGGAGAGGAGTATTGCTCTCTCTTAAACGATATGTAAAATTGAAATCAAAGGGAATTTTGCCTCTTACGATTGAAGATCTGCATGAGATTATAAATTTGTCTGAAATCGATAGTGATCCGAAGGAACATGCGAAGAACAAAGCAAGTGATTTGTTAAGAAATTATGATCTATCGAGATATAAAAAATTTTTTCCGAATGTTGATAAACTTGAAGAAAAATTATTTCTCTCTTTATTAACTTATATTTCGAATTCGCACCAAGAATATTCAGGTAAAGTGAATATATTTGCTCGATCTTTCCCGAATACAAAGATCGTTTATATTCATCTTAGTATGGTAGGATTCTTTACTCCCGATCTCGCGAAAAATGTAAAATGTATAATAATTCCGATTGCTGATTTTGTAGATCTCACTACCAGGTTTATCTTTTGGATAAAGGAAAAAACAATCTACATTTTAAAGAATTCATTCAAGAAGAGAGAAACAGAAAAAGCATCTAATAATGGTCAAAAAATATTAGACGCAGAAAAATTTGAAATTGCTTATGTAACCCATAAAGGTTTAGAATATGCGAATTTGTTTTCAAAGTCATTATTCTACTCGGAAGATATCGCCGATCCCTTGTTCCCTGATCGAATACTCCATTTGGACTATAGTGGTGTCCCTAGACCAAAATCAGTCAATCATTGGATTAATATCTTGCTCAAAGGGAATGAACTCCCTAAACTGAATAAAATCAAAATACTCCTTTCGTTTTTTTTGGCTAGTATTACATCCAATCAATTTTTGATTTCGGTCTTTTATTCGATACTCTATCTTTATTATATGCAATATCGATTTGCATTGAATGAATATAGTAATCTAAAAATCGCGATAATTGACTTTGAAATTTTATGCCCGAAGCCTTTGTTACTTGCGTTAGAAAGTGAAAATGTTATTACCATTGCCGTTCAAGAAAGATACATTCTGACATTTTATAAATCATTTGCTTCCACTTTTTTAGATATCTATTTATGTGCATCGGAAATAGTTAAGAATGAAATAGCCATGTCGGATTACTATATATGCAAGAAAATACTTGCAGTTGGCCAGTATCGAACCGATTTCTTTTTTGATAATATCGATTCAAAAGACCTTCAAAAAATAAAAAAGAAATTTGAACGAATTGTAGTATCGTTAGGATTTCATTCGCCAGAGAGTATCGTAGATTCGGTTTCAGAACCACTGATAAGCGATAAATCTCAAATTCAATATCTAAAAGATATGATCGGTTTGGCAAAAAGTTTTCCAAATGTATTTTTTATTCTTAGATTTAAGTTAATCGGATGGATAATGCGTCCGTTTATTATTCCTTACGTTAAGGAAATTCAATCTCTCCCTAATATACAAATATCTGAAGATTATTCACCTAATCAAAGTTATGTCTTATGTGGAGGTGCCGACTTGATAATAGCAAAACATACTTCCTTGGGCGATGAGGCTTTGTCGATAGGAAAACCCGTAATTTTTTATGATTTCACACACAATTCGCAAAGTATAGTCTCAGATATTTTTGATTATTCTCCATTCCGCATAATGGCTCATAGTTACCGTGAATTGCATGAAAAAGTAGATTCCATTTTGTATTCCGAATCGAAAATTAGCAGTGATTTGTTTTTTGAATTAAAGGAACACTTTTACGGAAAGTTTAGTAACGGAAATATTAAAAACTTTATTCACAATATAATTAAAAATAAGTTAAAAGATATGCGAACTTCTTTATCAATGGAAAGGTTTTCTTAGTTTAAAAATTATAAAGATGAAAAATATTCTGGCATTCATACCCGCAAGAGGAGGCTCAAAAGGAATACCTGGGAAAAATTTATTTCCTTTGAACGGAAAACCTTTAATCTCATATACACTCGATACAGTAAAAAAATTGAGTAATAAAGTGATCCCTTTTGTTTCTACTGATGATTTGAATATACGAAACTATTGTAATGAACAAGGATTTCCATCGAATTATCTTCGGCCACCTGAACTTTCTACTGATTTTTCTCCAATGATTGATGCACTTCTGCATGGAATTTCTTGGTATGAAAACGAATACAATGAGCTGATAGATTTTGCGATCATGCTCCAACCGACATCGCCTATTCGCGATGTGATAGAGATCGATGAAGCCATCAGTTCATTCATTAAAAATAATTTTGATAGCTTAGTTGGTGTTTGTCGAATGAAAGAGCATCCTTTTGAATGTATAGAGGATTTAACATCTGGCTGGAATTTTCTGAGAAAACCCACTGTAAATGCAACGAGACGACAGGATTACAAAGGCAGTTATTATTTTTTAGACGGTTCTTTGTACATCGCAAAGAAGGAATTCCTTCTAGAAAATCTTGGTTTTATCAAAGAAGGAGAAACTCATCTTTTTGAGGTTTCT
>Ga0075156_10002417_pt1 | contig 10359 bp, 7 predicted proteins | sample JI81AbrownDNA_FD_70966 | JGI IMG/M metagenome (GOLD analysis project Ga0075156, IMG submission 70966) | Wastewater effluent complex algal communities from Wisconsin, to seasonally profile nutrient transformation and Carbon sequestration -... | ecosystem: Engineered > WWTP > Effluent > Algae...
TTTCTATCAAATTCTTGTTGATTGCAATGTCAAAGAACTGTTCCAAAAATGTTCTGACCATTTAAGATTCTGTATTGATATATCTTCCCATATCTAGAATATCGTAATCATCGCGATCATGAACATGTAAAATATGTCTTGAAGTAAACTCTTGAAGTTTTTACTCTCATGGTCAAACTAAAGAGATTTAGAGTTTATGATCATAATACTCTCTCTTCATCTGTTTCAACAGCATATGATGCTTAGATTAACTTGGCATGAGATCGTCTTATAGTTGGGGCTGCTCTTTATTCTTCGTTGCCAGACAATTCGCCATGTTGGCAGTTGCAGTATGGTTTGGGCAAAAATCAGTGTATAAATGTTCTAAAACAATCAGCAATTACCAAATTGCATAATTATTATTCCTAAGAACAGATGGCCCACATGCGATCGGCATTATCCGTTCACATACCCATAATTGGTTTGGTGTAAGGTAACCATCATATCATAAAATTATTTAGTATATAGATAATCAGCTTAAGTTTCTCAGCAAACAAATCAAGATGCTTTGAACGACAAGAAACGGCCTCAATGCGCTCTGAAACGCTTGCTATCCCATTGCTAAAATAGCATATATTAATAGGTGGTAAAAAAATTGTCAATAATGGCGCATCTTGAAGAAAATTTGTTTTAAACGCAACTTTATTCAAGTACCGCGTGCTTTTCTACTGGCGGCGGGCTATAAAAATGGATTCGTTAGAGCGTAATTCACTAGGTGAAACAAGTTGGAATGCTGCCTTTGCTCAAATAAAGACATCTTGAGCAAGATTTGACACAATCGTCATTTTCAACATTCTATTTTCTTTCCTGGCATACATCTTGGCATCTGAAAATTTTGTTTTTAAGTCGCACATGCACGTCACCAACGTCTCGTCTAATTTGTATATGTAATCACCGACCCTGAGATTCAGGCGCTCAGACTGAGAGTCGGGTTCCACTTTCACGATAAAGTATAAGTATAAATTTTGGTTTTCGAATCCGTTTCTTTCCATTGAATGGACAGAGATGCCCAACGGTTCGTCGGGATCTAAGGAGACGATTCGAAGCCTGTGTGGTGCCAGGCTGCTTATCTGTTTATCGATTTTTGTTATCAACTGGTCAATTGAGAGATTTGACGCGTGTTCATCGGTAGCATCGATTTCTGAATCATTGTTGCACGAAGGCAAAAAATTGACTTCAGCTGACAGCTCTTGTTTTTCAGACGAATTGTTTGCTTCATACTTGCTCCGAGATATCAAATTAATGACTTCTCCCGACACCCTGACCACCACGACAGAATAATCAGGGGATTTCGCCAGGGGTGATTCCTTTGGCTCGGGCAAGGTCACGACGACTAGATCGGAGTTCTCGTCTGTATAACCAGGGAGTCGAAAACTTACTTCCTCTCCTTCGCGGTAGTTTGCTTTGGGAATTTGTAAAACAATTTCCAACATCGCATCCAGATTGTCCGAAGCCGGTTGACATTCACTGCAATCAACTCGTAGATGCGACAAACTGTATGAACTCAACATTTCTATTTGCCAAACTTGTCGGTTGTTGTTGTAGAAGGGAAAGCCCATGGCTTTGTAAACGTTACCCTTATATCTGATGGACACCCCGGGCTTCATCCAGTCACATGTAAGATATTTAACTCTTTTATTCGTACCGTTTGTGTTTCGTGTCATGGTTTTTTATCATGTATGATATCTTGATCCTATTTAGCCAGAGTTGATATTGGCCGAATGATGTAGAACAAAGAACTTCATGTATGTAATTTTCCATACCAGGTAAACATGGGTAGATTCTATAATTTTTTATGTTTAATACGATTTTCGTCTTCAAAACCATTTTTATTTTTTATGGACTTAGAATTTTTCATTTCGAAGCAGTGTACCTATTAAATTTTGGCTTGATTTGTACATGCGATTGAAACTTGGTGCTTGTATTCGAGTCTGAATATGCAGGAATTAACTGCACCAGTCAAGCCCCAATCAAAATGTCCGTGAGGGGATTTCAGATCGCTATGTTCAAACTCGCGTGCTTGTAGTGCCATACGCGAACGCTGTCTAGCCAAATGATGATGAATGACAGTTCAACTGAGAAGATTCAGCTTAATAGTGTTGGTTCACAAGTGCAACCTCTATGCTTCTAATACCAACAATTAACAGACATTTCATGAGTGCACTTGCCCTAATTACTTTCGGCTACTGTAAATAGCATTACCGGTAATTAAGCATCAGTCTGGGATAAGTCCCATTTTAAAAGTCATTTTGCTGTACATTCTTCAGCCACTCATTCAAAGCAGACTTAATGCTTCATTTTCGGTTTTTCATAATAGAATATTTTTATAGCATTATTTTGATATATAACATGCCTACCTTGGTCTTTCATTCACCTGGAATCACAGTAAGAATTATTGGGATGGATGACAGCACACATTAAGTCATGTTGTGAGCACCACACCTGTGGGTCATTGCTGTCAGAAGATGTTACTATTCATTTTCGAAAGCTGCAGATTCTTGTTGATGATGAAGAGCAGTCTGCCATAGCTGCCTACCATGTTTCTGGTGGGATTGATTTTTCTGTGTCAAGCAGATTACAAGCCTTAAAGAGCCCAACGACATGGACAGCGAAGAATGGTTAGCTTAAATTTAGTAGTCTACATTTAGAGTACTTATTGTAAATCTTAATTGGTCCTTATCACACATCGATTAGTCTTTATCTTAAATCTAACACTAGTCTATAATTTCAAAGTGCCTACATATTCTTATTATATGAATATATGACCTGAAGGCTTCAGGTGCGCATAATCTTATCATTCAATCTCTTCTGGATACCAACCAAATCTCCTGTGATGCCATGAATTCTGCACTATTTGCAGAGAGATACTTTGCATTGCTTCACTTGTCCACTTGGCAATTTGTTCTTTTTCAGTGGTGCTGCTGTCTCACTATTGATGCAGTCTCTTCTTGGTTGGTCTGTTGTCATTTGCTTCTTATTCCTCTATCATCCATGACTCCCATTAGTTTCTAAGATTGTCCTTAAGCGGCTTGGCTACTCCACAGGCTGGCAAAGGCCAGTGCATCCCTCTGGAGTATGATCATGTAGTCTTCATCTCTTCTTGGACTGGTTATCATAGGACAAGCCATCTCCATGAATGCTGCCACAGTACCCTCTACTTCCCTTGGATCCCTCTGCAATATATGCGACGCACCAATCCATGCTGCTCAATGAATCGTCTCACAGGACAGTACTGAGCAATCATCACCCTCTCTTGGAATTTCCTTGACAATGATGAGGCCATGACAAGCACTAATCTTGTTGAAACAGCCATGAAACTTTCCAGAATTTCAAATATTTAATGCAACAGCTGCTCTTCGAACGGTGCAGAATTGAGGATGGTCTAAGACACTTTTCGCCTTTTTAATTGTGTGATGTTACAGCTGTGCACGTTAATTTGGGCTTTTCCTTTGTCAGAATTTTGGTAGATAAGCACAAATTATGGTTTTTCTTGTACATTTGGTGGTGCTTGACTAGCATTATTTAGTGGTTTTGTCAAAAAGTCTCCCAACATTTTGTGCAGAAGACAGAATGAAACTTTCATCTCTCCTTTTTGGATTTTGTCCGTCACAAAAAAGTATTGAACATCCATATGTCTTGTTCTCCTGCGACTTGATGTCTTCCCATTTTAAGCCAATAGAATTTTTTTTTATTCTCTTGATATATTGTTGTGGTCAGTACAAAGAGACCTTGTGCTGAAAAGAAGTGTCTGGTCCAAAGGACCTGAGCCATTTTGTCATCTATGGCCACCAATTCAGCCTCTGTAGAACTAAGCCCCATTCTATTTTTGTGTTGGTCACTAGCCTCCAGACTAGTACGGCTGCTTGTAGTGTCCCATATAATCCCTTTTTGAGTTTTACATATATCATTGGATTCCTGCTTTTATTCAGCCATATGTATTTACAAAATAGTTTTGGTTTGAGCTTCATGATTATTTTTGATGTGGTTTCTTCCAATAGCACATGTATGTCTCTGCCCATGACTGCATGCAGGAATTTACCAGGATATAGTTACTACAATGTACCTCCTTCCTTTCATCAATTGCATATGACATTATCATGCCTCCAGGGACACTGTGGGGGAACTAGTTTCCACCTTGGTTGTGCACTCTCTCTGTGATCTGCTGTCAGTGCAAACCACTGCTTTGATGGTACCATCCGACTTTCTATTTAGGAACATGAGGTATCTGAGCGCTTTCTTTCATTCATCATATGACATGTCCTCTTTTTCTTTCGGCAGTAGTGCATTCAGCTCATGTACTTGATCTAGACATCATATCCTTTATTGCAGAATTTCTTTATCCTTCTTTTATGAAAATTTGCATCATCGTTACATGTCCATGTGTTTTGGTAATACTGGCAGTGGTTGATGGATGTCTGGTCTGTGTCATATTATAATTCATATTTATTTTTGTAGGTACGGCTCATTGTTATGTGACCTTTGGTAATCTCCTCAGCTGTTTCTGGATTGACATTTAATCGTCCTGCGTTCATCTCATCAATGGTTTTAATGTCATTGATCATGCCATATGTGTACTCAGGTGACTCTTCATCTATGGATATGTCATTGTTAATATTGGCCATTTTGCATTGCTCTTCAGAGTCCTCTTTTTCTTGGTGGTTGTGGGTGTTATTGCCAATCACACTGTAGATTTCTTCATTATTGCCATGTGTTGTAGTTCGTTCTTCATTTTCCACTTCTGTGACATTGGTATTTTGTTTTCCTTTCCTGTGACATCAGCGTTTTGCTCTTTGGTGCTATTTTGTTGTGTATTATCCACTCCTGTAATTTTAGCATATCTTGTCGTCTGAGTCATTTGTGATATTTATGAAATTTCCCTCTTGTCTGTGAATACTATGCCCTTATATGTATTGCACCCTGCGGCCAGTTGATGCAGAGCTGATATAACTTCTTCTGGCATGGGCAATACAGTCCATTAGTTATGATTCTTCTCTTGCCTGAATGTAGGTTAAGAAAATAGTGATGTCCATGGCTAGTGTCACATTTCAATGTCCTTTAATTGGTTCTTCTGGTAAGTCGTCACATGTGTTAATTGCTATGCAAGATGGCATCTTACTTGATTGCCCTTGAGTGTACCTACCATAATTAGCGCTCCAGAACAATGGGCTTCAAAACTTGCTCTACCCAACTCAACATGACTGCCTCATCCATCCAGGCAGATACATCCACATGGATATATGGCGAAATCCCATATCGCAATATGGCCATCCTACTTTCCTTTAAATACTGAAACATGAGTTAACATTTTTCCTGAAGTCGTGATGATTAATGCTGTCACCCATTGATTTGTGGATATCGACTGTTCGCATGCCTACAAGCTCTAATGTACTCTGTCTGTCAAAAGTAAATGGGATGGGAGACTGGTATTTGTTGATAACGTAATCTTGATCCTTGCGAGTAGCTGCTGGATGAACTTTCTCAATGAATTGTAGAGCCCTCTGCTCTAATTCTCTTGGATCTCTCTGGGATATATGTGTACCAATCCAATAAAGCAATCCATGCAGCCTAATGAGTCATCTTGCAGAATAATGCTGATCAAGCTGCTTCTTCTCTGGGAAATCCCTTGTCAATGACATAGCCTTGACTACAACCATTCTAGAAATTCAAATGTGTAATGCAACAATGGTTATCCGAAGAAGTGCAGAAACGAGGATGGACCAATACACAATACTCTTGGCCTTCTCGTGTCTCTTTGCCTGCATTCTTATGATGTCCCTTTCTCAGTGGATTAACTGCATGTGGTGAAGGTTCGTTATATGCATAGGACTCCTGAACTGAATATTTATTTTAATGCTATCTACTGTATTAACTAAAATATGTGCAACGTCATCCTTAACATCAGATAAGAATAGAGCCTTCCTAGAAGGTTTTCATATTGTTGGTACCATCTGACCTGTGTATGATAAACCAGTACATAATCATAAGCTGTCATAGGTCACCTTGTGTTTCTTCTGTACATTGTGGAGAGACAAGATATTCGCATTCCCCTAGGATGTTACCATATGGTGGTTTATCCTTTAAGATCACCTTTAGGGGTGACAAGAGCCTTTCCTGTATTAAAGTGAAGTGTAAGTACATGTTTGCATCAAATGATCATCAGAAGCTTTTGATTCAAAAATACGTCTGCTGCGGACTGACTTTCCAATAGAATCAAACTCTTGGGAATAGTCCGCTTGTCTTGAGTAGAACATATTACATCTTGATGGAGGAATGTTAATCCATCATGATCCTCATCTTCAGTTGCAGTTTATTCTTCTTCTTCATCATCATCATCATCATCATCACAGTTTTATTTGAAATCACTTCTGTCATCAGACTGATCAGATTAGCTATTCAGATTGCTATGTATCTTTTCACCTTCTTCATCAGATCTGCCATTGTATTTTTCTTCCTTTAGTACCAGAACGCTCAATCTTTTCTTGTTAGATGTCTTCACAGTTTGTTCATTGTCAAATTTGTTCAATTAGTGTCTTGTTTTTACACACTTATAACAGGTTATATCTATCTACTTGTTGATTTTCTTTTCTTCGCCTGTGATCATGAACACCACATCATGTTTGCATCAATGAATCTGTTTTCCCTATTGCCATATCTATTTTTACAACTGGCTAGGATTCTGCAGGCGTCATTCATGGATTTTTTGTTTAATTAAATTTTTTGCCTGTCCACCTCGTATAGGAACATTATGTCATGATGTTCCTCTTCTATTTGGACAACTGCCTTCATCAACTGCACATCAGTGGAGTTTGTAACCCCTTTTTCTTTTAGTATCACCCTTGCATCACTTTCACACATACCAAAATGCAGTTTGAGCTTGGCGCAAACCTTTTTCATTGTTAGAGACTCATCTCTGAATTCTTGTATGTTCTGGATCCTGTCTTGATGTAGGTTCATAAGATTGACGTGCACCATAGCCTTGTTATCCGTAGCCTTGTTATGCCTTGTGTGCAGATCATTAGTACCTCCAGTGTACACCAATTTCTTGATTAAGGTCAATAGCCAGGCCTCCCTGTTTACCCCTGTACGCAGCCTATTGCCTTCAGGTTTAGTGTTTGTATGATGATTCATAGTAATGATATAGTAATTTCTAAATTTAAGTTGAAATGTAGAAAAAACCTAGCCATAAACTAAAATTAAATATCATTCTAATAAATTAAATTAGGAGCGGGGAGCTCTATCTCATAATTTCATTTATATCTAATTCTTCCAATACTCTGATAATTTTTTTAAATTTAATCTTGTATATATTACCTGCTTCCCATTGCTTTGTTTTTCCGAAAGATTCCCATATTCTACATCCACTAATCACTGAAAGTGAGATTTCCTGTTGTCTGCTCTTGCGGATAAATTATTCCTTCTTTCATTGATATCTATTCTGAATTTGCTGTCTTGCACAAGTAAGTACTACAAAACCTGAGCAATCTGATGTGAGCCAATGAACTTGAATAATGTAGATTGGCATTAGTTAAGTATGGCACAAACAAAAAAATCATCGACACAATCATTTGATCATCTCAAATAAAACTGGGCTAGTATTTTAACTCGTACGTACTTGTTGCAGAAATTAGTGCCGTACGTGCACACGATTGCAAACTGATTTGCTTATTAATCATTCTATAGAAGGCTGTTGAATTGTAATACAACAGATTGTTTACATTTGTATTTCATCTGTACTCACGTTAATCAGAATCGTTCTCTTCGGTCGTCAGTGGATAATCGGGTCCAAGTGCGTTTTGTCTACCGGTAGAGGCTCACAAATCAATCGAATAATTTTTGTACTTGACTACCACCAATGCATAACTTGATTGGATAAATGCGACAAACAATATACATGATACTTATGAAACGACGATGATTAAAAATGGTTGTTTGCTTAGAGTAAAATCTAATAGAATTTTCAGGTTGGCGGTAAATTCAAGTCATTTGGCCAGCTGCACTGAACTGAATTCGCAGGTAAGATGGAGGAACCGTGGGGTCAGAGATCATTCGACAAGTAACAACCATGATCAAATCAAATCAGATCATGCTCATTGTGTTGAGCTCGTGGAAAAAAGGGATCACCATGGGTATTTGTGTGGTTTGTTGATGCCCGCCAAGGAATCGCACGCTTATTTTGCCCTCAGGGCATGGAATGTAGAAATCGCTTCCATAAAGGACAGTATTGACCCACGTCGAATTGAATCTAGCGTAAACAGCACAGCGTTTAATCCAGGTCAGATTAGACTCCAATGGTGGCGCGATGCTATAGATGACGTTTATAATGAAATAGCCATCCCGAACCACTTTGAGCGATTGAATGCTGCAGCTTTGCATCAGCCGGTCATGCGATCGGTTTCAAGGGCCATTCGGAATCATGGTTGGACGCGCAGGTACCTCGAACGCATTTTGGATGCTCGAGAAAATGATATGCAAGTATCACAACACTCAACTGTTCAAGATTTGGTTGATTACTCCGAGGATACTTACAGTAGTTTAATTTATTTATCATTGGAAACTGCTCAGGTGGAAGAAGAATTGTCATACCAAGTTGCTTCTCATGTAGGCGTTGCTACTGGTATCGTGACGGCCTTGCGATCCACTGCGCCTTTAGCTTCAAGACGAGGAGAACTGTCCATCCCCAATGAAATCATGCGCAAACATTCTTTGCGCTCAACATATCTTTTGAAACCGCCTGCTAGGCCAGCTATTTTGCACCCTGACCAAGTGCCACTCGACGAAAGAGAATCCTACGAAGCACTACGCGGGTCGGTTGCGGAACTCGCAACTGTTGCTAGGGCTCATTTGAATGAAGCTCGAAACCTACAGCACCACGTACCATCTCCTGGCAGAGCTGCATGTTTTCTACCGGCGGTTCCAGTTCTTCATTATTTGGAGAGATTGGAACGGTGTCACTATGACGTCTTACATCCTGACATCAATGTCAGAGAAAAAACTCCCTTAAGGTTGCCATTATTGTTATTGAGAACATGGTTAACTGGACATTTCTAAAAGTAGTGTCGGCAAAATAGAACATGAATATCCAAAGTTATATGATACCCGTCCAAGTAATAAGTGAAAAAAATCTTACTGGGTTACATTCATATACTAGATGCAGCGGTACTGCACCATCAAATCCACGGGAGTAGTGAAGTGTTGCTTATGGTTGAGCGTTTACGAATCGAAAATTATGTTATGAATTGCGTGAGTGAGTGAGCTGTAAGTTGCGCCGCCTCGGACGACAAGTGGGTGAAGTATTATTGAGATTCATTGAAACCATTTTGATTTGGAATTACGAATGAGTGGGGTTTGATGATTATGCTAAGATTTGGCGCTTGGTGAGAATTAAGAAAACGAGAATTCGGCCGGTCACTTAATTCTTGAGAAAACAAAGGTCCCTAGGATGCTGCCAAAGGTTGTTGATGTTGCACTTGATTGTTAGTGAAGTGACTCGAGGCATTTGCTGATGTTAAATTGTCTGATTCCCTCTGCTCCATACAGGGGCGTTTCTTGTGGGTACTGCAACCAAAAGATTCCTCCTCATCACAGACACTCTCACGTCTCGAAAGGGCAGGGGAGGCAGAAACTGCAGAAGCTATTGACGACATTCTATTGTTTTCCTCGCGGTCGACAGCTGCCAGCAACGACTGCAATGCACCCGGCACAATAACACAAGAAGAGTTTACATCAGGTTTCATAGGTGAACTGGCGTTTGGCTGCAGTGTTGAACTGGCGTTGTTTGTGGGAAGAAGCACTTCAGCAGAGGCATGTGTTATTGCGTTACCATTTTGAGTAGTCCAAAACCTTTCCAGAACAGCATTATCCTCCTCAAGTGTTTTTATGAGTGTTTCCATCTCCTCCATGAAAAGCCGTTTTCTGTCTCGTGTGCGCTTCGCGTGCATTCGATTTCTCTCTCGTCTGATCTGATCAAGTTCTGCTGGCGTGCATTTAGACCTGTCTTTTTTCAAGAGTTCATAGTTAATGTCGTCTGCCAGATCTTGAATTCCGTGATACAACATGCCGTCTTCATCTTCGGCTTCCTCAAGACCGCTGTTTTTTCTTTTGCGACTCTTTTTGTTGTGCTGTCCAGGCAAATATAACGTGGGAAGCTCCTGGATTGTAGAGGGGTCCGGAATCTCTTCCAACGGTCTCTTTAAAAGCGCATCAACTTCGGCGTCTATTTGTGGGGGAGCATCATTGCATACCGCACCCATTACCAATAGTATGTCTGCGGTTTGTTTCTCCTTGATTTGCTGTCTGAGTTGCAAATGCTGTTTCACAAAA
>Ga0075156_10002418_pt1 | contig 10359 bp, 6 predicted proteins | sample JI81AbrownDNA_FD_70966 | JGI IMG/M metagenome (GOLD analysis project Ga0075156, IMG submission 70966) | Wastewater effluent complex algal communities from Wisconsin, to seasonally profile nutrient transformation and Carbon sequestration -... | ecosystem: Engineered > WWTP > Effluent > Algae...
CTTGTCGAAACCGCACCGGCTGGTTGAGCTGGTCGAAACCGCACCGGCTGGTTGAGCTGGTCGAAACCGCACCGGCTGGTTGAGCTTGTCGAAACCGCGGAGGTCTCGACAAGCTCGACCAACCGACGCTCGATGCGCCGACGAGGCTCAGGCCTTGACGGTCCAGGTGTCGGAGCCGTTCAGCAGGCCCTGCAGCGCGGTCATGCGCTCGTCCGGCTCGGGCATCGTGATCTGGGCGCGGATCTGATCGTCGAAACTGGGCCGCTCCACCTCACGGAAGATGCCGATCGGCGACTGCTGCAGAAAGCCGGTGTCGGTCAGCCGCGACAGGGCGAAGGCCAGCGACGGGTCGTCCGCATGCGCGTCGTGCACCAGCAGCTGCAGCGGATCGGCGTCCACCGAATCCACCACCTCCAGCGAGCCGTCCGAGCGTCGGACGACCGACTTCGAGCCCTCGGTTCCGAACGTGACGGGTTCACCGTGCACGAGCCGGATCACGCCGGGCGCTTTGGGGCCCTTCAGGTCGATGAACGCGTCGTCGTTGAAGATCGGGCAGTTCTGGTAGATCTCGACCAGGGCGGCACCCCGGTGCGCGACCGCGGCGGTGAGCACCTGCGTGAGGTGCGCGCGGTCGGAGTCGATGGTGCGCGCGACGAAACTCGCCTCTGCGCCCAGGGCGAGTGAGATCGGGTTGAACGGGTGGTCGACCGAGCCCAGCGGCGTCGACTTGGTCACCTTGCCCAGCTCGGAGGTCGGCGAATACTGACCCTTGGTCAGTCCGTAGATGCGGTTGTTGAACAGCAGGATGGTGATGTTCACGTTGCGCCGCAGCGCGTGGATCAGGTGGTTGCCGCCGATGCTCAGGGCGTCGCCGTCGCCGGTGATCACCCAGACCGCCAGGTCCGGACGCGAGGTGGCCACCCCGGTGGCGATCGCGGGCGCCCGGCCGTGGATCGAGTGCATGCCGTAGCTGTCCACGTAGTACGGGAAACGCGACGAACAACCGATGCCCGAGATGATCACCGTGTTCTCGCGGCGGATGCCGAGTTGGGGCATCAGGCCCTGGAAGGCGGCCAGCACGGCGTAGTCACCGCAGCCGGGGCACCAGCGCACCTCCTGGTCGGAGGTGAAGTCCTTGCGGTTGAGCGGAGTGAGCGCGAGCGGCACCCCGGCCAGACCGGGAGCGGTGGCGGTCATCGGCCGTCCTTTCGATCAGGCATGGGCTTGCCGTCGATGATGGTGATCAGGTCTTCGGCGAGTTCCGACAGTGAGATCGGCAGGCCGCGGACACGCGAATAGCTTTCGCAGTCGACCAGGTACTTCGCGCGCAGCATGGTGGCCAGCTGGCCCAGGTTCATCTCGGGCACGATCACCCGATCGTAGGCGCGCAGGATCGAGCCGAGGTCGGACGGCAGCGGGTTCAGGTGACGAATGTGCACCGTGGCCACCGGACGTCCGCTCAACCGCACGCGGCGGGCAGCGGCCGAGATGGGCCCGAAGGTGGACCCCCAGCCGACCACCAGCACCTTGGCGTGGCCGCTGGGGTCTTCCACATGCAGTGCCGGCAGGCTGTCGGCGATGCCGTCGATCTTCGCCTGACGCAGCCGCACCATGTACTCGTGGTTGTCGGGGTCGTAGCTGACGTTGCCGGTTCCGGCCGCCTTCTCGATGCCACCGATCCGGTGCTCCAGACCCGGCGTGCCAGGCACAGCCAGCGGGCGGGCGAGCTTGCCATCGCGGCTGTAGGGCAGGAACGCCCCCTCAGTCGGCGGTTCGGTGACGAAGCCCGGATCGATCGGCGCGATGTCGGCCAGCTTCGGCACCTCCCAGGGCTCGGCACCGTTGGCCAGGTAGCCGTCCGACAGCAGGATCACCGGCGTGCGGTAGGTCAGCGCGATCCGCACGGCCTCCACCGCGGTGTCGAAGCAGTCGCCGGGCGACTGGGCGGCGATCACCGGCAGCGGTGCCTCGCCGTGGCGTCCGTAGACGGCCTGGAACAGGTCGGCCTGCTCGGTCTTGGTGGGCATGCCGGTGGCGGGACCCGCCCGTTGGACGTCGCAGATGATCAGCGGCAGTTCGAGCATCACCGCGAGCGAGATGGTCTCCATCTTGAGCGCCATGCCGGGGCCGGACGTGCTGGTGACGCCGAGCGCGCCCGCGTACGAGGCGCCGAGAGCGGCACCGACGGCGGCGATCTCGTCCTCTGCCTGCAGGGTGATCACACCGTGGTCCTTGGCCCGGCTCAGGATGTGCAGCACGTCGGAGGCCGGGGTGATCGGGTAGGCGCCGAGGAACAGTTGCAGATCGGCCTTGGCGGCGCCGGCCATCAGGCCGTAGGCCAGCGCGGTGTTGCCGGTGATCTGCCGGTAGGTGCCGGCCGGCATCGGGGCGGGCGCGATCTGGTAGCGGGCGGTGAACACCTCGGTGGTCTCACCGAACGCGAAGCCGGCCTTGAAAGAGGCGATGTTCGCGTCGCGGATCTGCGGGGAGCGGGCGAACTTGCGGGCCAGAAAGTCGAGCGTGCCCTGCTCGGGCCGGCTGTAGAGCCAGGTCAGCAGACCGAGGGCGAACATGTTCTTGGTGCGGGCTGAATCCTTGCGGCCCAGGCCGAACGCGGACACCGCAGCCACCGCCAGGCCGGTCAGGTCGAAGGCGTGCACCTCGTAGGCCTCGAGGGTTCCGTCCTCGAGCGGGTTGCCGCTGTAGCCCACCTTGGCCAGGTTGCGGTTGGTGAAGTCGGCGGTGTCGGCCAGGATCACCGCGCCGCGGGGCAGGTCGCTCAGGTTGGCCTTGAGTGCCGCCGGGTTCATCACCACCAGCACGTCCGGACGATCGCCCGGGGTGCGAATGTCGAAGTCCGCGAAGTGCACCTGAAAGCTGGAGACGCCCGCGACGGTGCCCGCTGGGGCCCGGATTTCGGCCGGAAAGTTCGGCAGGGTGGAGAAGTCGTTGCCGAGTTGGGCCGAGTCGGAGGTGAACCGGTCGCCGGTCAACTGCATGCCGTCGCCGGAGTCACCGGCGAAACGAATGACGACACGATCGACGCTGCGAACCTCGCTCATGCGCGCGTCGCCCTCCCTCTGTTGTGACAATCCGAGCCAGCTTACTGGTTGGTCGATCAGATCAGTCATTCACAGCTTTCGGTCGCGACACGGTCAGCGTCTGGTCGAGGGCGGCGTTCCAACGCTCGGCGATCAGGTGCACCAACAGGGGGTGGACGCCGATCGGTCGGCTCACCGCGTCGGCCCCGGCATGCATCAACTGAGCGCTGAATCGGCCGGGTGCCAACAGGTAGGAGGCCACCGCGATCCGGGCGTGGCCGGCGGCGCGCAGGGCGCCGACGGCCTCCGGGACGGTGGGTGAAGCGGCGGTGACGAACCCCGCCAGGGCCGGACGGTCCACGGCCCTGGCCAGGGTGTTCGTGACGACGCGCACCTGGTCGAGCGCGCGGGGACGCAATGAGCCGGCGCCGGCCAGCACCACCGCGTCGAAGGCGCCGACCTCGGCGAGCCGGTCCAGCACGGCGGGTAGCACGTCGGCGCCCACCATGGCGGTGGCGGACGCGCGTCCACCGGCGGCCGCGATGGCCGCCGGAATGTCGGACGTGACGTGGTAGCCGCTGGTCAGGAACACCGGCACGACGACGGCTTCGCCGAGCTTGCGCAGTGTGTCGGTGAGCGTCGGGGTGTGAATGTCGACCCAGCCCAAGTGGGTCTCGACCTGCAGGTGCTCGGCGACTGCGCGGGCCAGGGCCTGCGTGGTTCGGGTGCCCTCGGCCGAGCGGGTGCCGTGCACGGCCAGCACCAACGGGCGACGTTGCGCCTGCAGGACGGTCATCAGATGGACCAGTTCAGGGTCTCGGCCTCGAAATCGTCTGCGCCCGGACCGGTGCGCACCATGCCGGCGGCCAGGGTGCTGCCCATCTGCGGGTCGATCAGCAGAAAGGCGCCGGTGCGACGCGAGTCGGTGTAGTCCTCGGCGACGATCGGCGCGGCCAGCCGAATGGTCACCCGTCCGATGTCGTTGAGGGTGAGCGCCTCGGCCTCGACCGGCGTCAGGGTGTCGAGATCGAGGCGGCCCTTGATCTCCTTGACGATGCCCTGCACGGTTCTGGTGGTGTGCTTCAGCAGCACCTTGGAGCCGATCCGCAGCGCCCGGTCCGACAGCCAGCAGACGAGCCCGTCCAACTCTTGGATGGGGGTGGGGGCGTTGTCGGACCCGGCCAGCAGGTCACCCCGAGCGATGTCGAACTCGTCGGCCAGGCGCAAGGTCACCGACATCGGCGCGAACGCCTCGGTCAGCTGCTCGCCCGCATCGTCGATGCCGGTCACCGTGGTCTGCCGTCCCAGCGGCAGCACGGTCACCGGATCCCCGACCCGCACCACCCCCGAGGCGATCTGGCCCGCATAGCCGCGGTACTCGGCGTGCTGGGGCTCACGCGCGGCGGCCTGCGGGCGGATCGTCAGCTGAACCGGGAATCGGAACGGCTCGTCCTCGACCGGCGTGCCCGAGGGCAGTTCCTCCAGCAACTCCAGCAGGCTGGGACCGTCGTACCAGGGCGTCTGTTCGGAGCGGTCGACGATGTTGTCGCCGAGCAGCGCCGAGACCGGCACGCAGACCGCGTTCTCGATGCCCAGCCCGGTCGCCACCTCGGCCAGTTCGGCCGCGGCCGTCTCGAACCGCTCCCGGTCGAAGTCGACCAGGTCGATCTTGTTCACGGCGAAGACGATGTGTGGCACCCGGAGCAGGGCGGCCACGGCCAGGTGCCGGCGGGTCTGCTCGAGCACCCCCTTGCGTACGTCGACCAGCAGCACGAGCACATCAGCGGTGGACGATCCGGTCACCGTGTTGCGGGTGTACTGGACGTGCCCGGGGCAGTCGGCGAGCACGAAGGTGCGCTTGGCCGTGGCGAAGTAGCGGTAGGCCACGTCGATCGTGATGCCCTGTTCCCGCTCGGCGCGCAGGCCGTCGGTGAGCAGCGCCAGGTCGACGATGCCGAGGCCCTTCTCGCGGCTGACCCGCTCCACAGCGTCCAGCTGGTCGGTCAGCACCGACTTGGAATCGTGCAGCAGGCGGCCGACCAGGGTCGACTTGCCGTCGTCCACGCTGCCGGCGGTCGCCATCCGCAGCAGGGTTCCGACAGGGCTGGTCAGAACGGGGGTGCTCATCAGAAGTAGCCCTCCTTCTTGCGGTCTTCCATGGCGGCCTCGGTGAGCCGGTCGTCGGCGCGGGTCGCGCCGCGCTCGGTGATCCTGGTGGCGGCCACCTCGGCCAGCACGTCGGCCACGGTTGCCGAATCGGAGTCGATCGCCCCGGTGCACGACATGTCGCCCACGGTGCGATAACGCACGGTGCGCACCTCGACCGGCTCGGTGGGTTTGGGCTGCGAGAACTCACCGACGGCCAGCCACATGCCGTCCCGGTTGAACACCTCGCGCTCGTGCGCGTAGTACATGGCGGGCAGCTCGATCTGTTCGGCCTGGATGTAACGCCAGACGTCCAGTTCGGTCCAGTTGCTCAGCGGAAACACGCGGACGTGCTCGCCGGCGCGGTGCCGCGGGTTGTACAGGTTCCACAGCTCCGGACGCTGATTGCGCGGATCCCACTGCCCGAACTCGTCGCGCAGGCTGACCACGCGCTCCTTGGCACGCGCCTTCTCCTCGTCGCGGCGGCCGCCGCCGAAGACGGCGTCGAATCGGCCGTCGGCGATCGCATCGAGCAACGGCTGCGTCTGCAGCGGGTTGCGGGTGCCGTCGGGGCGTTCGATCAGCCGTCCGTCGTCGATGTAGTCCTGCACCTTGGCCACCACCAGCCGGACGCCCACCCGCGCCACCTCGGCGTCGCGGTAGGCGATCACCTCGGGAAAGTTGTGACCGGTGTCGACGTGCAGCACCGGGAACGGCACGGGCGCCGGCCAGAAGGCCTTGGCGGCCAGATGCAGCATCACCACGGAGTCCTTGCCGCCCGAGAACAGCAACACCGGGCGCTCCAGCTCGGTGACCGCCTCGCGAATGATGTGGATCGCCTCGGACTCGAGCTCCTTGAGCTGCGACAGCCGGCGTCCGGAGGTCGCGGCGGTTGCCTCGGTCGAGCCGCTGCCGCTGGTCGAGCTGGTCGCGACCACGTCGGCCGGTTGGTCGATCGGGCTGGTCTCGACGCTCCCGAGGCCGGCGGTCAGGTTGAAGGTCTGGAGCGCGCTCACGAAGGTGGTCTCCACTTCGGTGGTGTCGTCGTCGGCGGCGACATGCAGCCCACACTCGGTCTTGTTCAGCCCGGCCCAGCGCCCGGCCCGCGGGTCTTCGCCCGGCGCCACGGCGCGCGTGCATGGTGCGCAGCCGATGGACGGGTAGCCCTGGGTCAGCAGCGGGTTCACCGGAACCTGGTGGGTGGTCGCGTAGTCGAGCAGTTCGTGGAAGCTCCAGGCGGCGATCGGGTTGATCTTGACCATCTGATGGCCCTCGTCCCACTCCACCAGCGGGGTGTGCGCGCGCAGCACATTGTCCTCTCGCCGCACGCCGGTCACCCAGGCCTCGTAACCGGCCAACGTGGAGTTGATCGGGTCGACCTTGCGCATGGCGCAGCACAACGACGGGTCGCGGTCGTGCAACTTCGCCCCGTACTGAGCGTCCTGCTCGACGACGGTGAGCTTCGGCAGCACGTCCACGATGGTCACCGCGGCGGCCCGGGCCAGTGCGTCCCGGGTCTCGATCGTTTCGGCGAAGTGGTAGCCGGTCTGCAGGAAGAGCACGTGCACGCCGGGCAGGTGCTCGGCGATCAGGTGCGGCACGACGGTGTCGCCGGCCATCGAGCAGGCCACCGCGACCCGGCCGCCGCCGAAGTGCTCGGCTGTCCAGGCGGCCACGTCGTCGGCGGTCCAGTCGACCGAATCGGCCTGCGCCTGCGCCACCAGCGCCTTGAGCTGGGCCACGCTGCGACGGACGTCCGCCACCTCGGCGGTCATTTGACGGCCTCGTCGTCGCTGCGCTTGGCCCAAGCCGAGAAGGTCTCGTCAACCTCGCGGGTGCCGACGTAGCTGCGCACCACGCGCTCGACGTAGGCCGGCAGTTCGTCAGCGCTGACCTTGAGGCCGCGGACGGTGCGTCCCAGGCCGGCTTCCTCGCGCTCGGACGTGGCGAGCCCGCCACCCAGATGCACCTGGAAGCCGAACTCCGGCTCGCCATCCGCGCCGGTCAGGATCTGCCCCTTGAGGCCGATGTCCGCGGTCTGAATGCGGGCGCAGGAGTTCGGGCAGCCGTTCAGGTTCAAGGTGATCGGCAACTCCAGCTTGACGTCGCGCAGTCGGTGCTCGAGCTCGGCGATGGTCGAGGTGGCGGTGTCCTTGGTGTCCACGAACGCGAGCTTGCAGAACTGGATGCCCGTGCAGGCCATGGTGTTCCGGCGGAACGGACTGGGGTCGGCGTACAGGCCCACCTCGCGCAGCTCGGCGACGAGGCCGGCCACTTCGTCACCGGGCACGTCCAGCACCAGGATCTTCTGATGCGGAGTGAACCGGACGCGCTGCGACCCGGCGGCCTCGGCGAGATCGGCGACCCGGTTCAGAATGGTGCCGGAGACCCGTCCCACGGTGGGGGCGAAACCGATGTAGTGCCGGCCGTCCTTCTGGGAGTGCACGCCGACGTGGTCACCGGCGTACGGCGCAGGGGCCGGCGGGGGACCGTCCGGCAGTGCGTAGCCCAGGTAGTCATCCTGCAGCACCTGACGGAACTTCGCGGGCCCCCACTCGGCGAGCAGAAACTTCAGCCGGGCCTTGTTGCGCAGCCGTCGGTAGCCGTAGTCGCGAAAGATCTTCACCACGCCGGCCCACACCTCGGGGGCGCGCTCCTCCGAGACGAAGGTGCCGAGGCGCTCGGCCAGTCGCGGCGCCACGCTCAAGCCACCGCCGACCCACAGGTCGTAGCCAGGGCCCAGCTCGGGGTGCACCACACCGACCAGCGAGATGTCGTTGATCTCGTGGACGACGTCCAGGCTGGGGTGGCCGGTGATCGCCGTCTTGAACTTGCGGGGCAGGTTCGAGAGGTCCGGGTCGCCGATGTAGCCGTTGACGATCCGATCGATCACCGGGGTGGGATCGATGATCTCGTCCGCTGCGATGCCGGCGACCGGCGAGCCGAGAATCACCCGCGTGCAGTCGCCGCACGCCTCGGTGGTCATCAGTCCGACCGATTCGAGCCGGCGCCAGATCTCGGGCATGTCCTCGACCCGGATCCAGTGCAGCTGCACGTTCTGCCGATCGGAGATGTCGGCGCTGTCGCGCGCGAAGTCCACGCTGATCTGTCCGATCACGCGCAACTGCTCGGTGGTGACGGCCCCGCCGTCGATCCGCACCCGCAGCATGAAGTACTTGTCAGAGAGTTCGTCCGGGCCGAGTGAGGCCGTGCGGCTGCCCGAGATGTCCTGCCGGCGCTGGGTGTAGAGACCCATCCAGCGGAACCTGCCGTGCAGGTCGTCGGTCGGGATCGAGTCGAATCCCTCCACCGAGTAGAGGTTCTCGATCCGGGCCCGCACGTTCAGCGGATTGTCCTCGGCCTTGAACTCCTCGTTGTGGTTCAGCGGCGCAGTGCCGTCGACCAACCACTGGCCGTTGCTGCGGCCCTCACGCGGGGGCCGCACTCGGGCGGCGGACGCAGGTGTGCTCATCAGACTCCTGAAAGGAAAGGGGACTCGCGGGGACGCGGGTCGTGGTCAGGCTCGGAATCAGGCGCAACACATCGCGCTGCTCCGCACGCGCAGCAGATCGACGTGACGCCGGGTCACGAGGAGCAACCGGAGTGAGCGACGCATGCTGCGACGGTACACAGAGGCCACGGTGAACCTGAATCGAAGAAGCCAAACCGAATAAATGGTACTACCTATCGCTCACTTGCACCCACCTGCAACGGTCGATCGGCCGAACAGCCGCTACCGAACTCGATCGCGGCGTCGTCGGCAGCGGGCACTACGCTGAGCGGAGGCAAGACGGACGAAGGGTGCTCGGGTGACTCAGGTGAACCACGCACACCCCGTGCGGCGGTTACGCCTTCCCACCCAGCACGACGTGATCGGCTTCTGGCACGACCTGATGACCGCCTGGCGGGTGCCCGCGGTGAAGCGCGGACTACTCGCCACGACGCTGCTGTTCGTCGGCTCGCTGACTCCTGCCTACCTGCCCCAGAACAGCCCGTGGTGGGAGCCGATCAGGGCGCTCGGCTGGGACACCGGCCCGGCCAAGGTGATCGGCACCGCCCTGGTGGTGATCGCAGTGGTGTTGCTCGTGGACGCCTGGTTCCGGCTTCGTCCGGGGCTGTATCTCGACTTCAAGCATTGGGCGGTCGGCCTGATCTGGAGCGTTCCGCTGCTGTTCGCGCCGCCGATCTTCAGCCACGACGCCTATTCCTACGCCGCCCAGGGCTGGCTGGTCTTCAACGGGCTCAACCCGTACGAGACCCCGGTCAGCGTGCTGCCGGGGGCGTTCGCCGACCAGGTGGCCTGGGTCTGGCGCTACACCCCCGCTCCTTACGGCCCCCTCAGCCTGCAGATCTCGCATCTGATGGTCATCGTGGGCGGCCTGAACCCCTATTACGCGACGTTGCTGATGCGCATCCCGGCGCTGATCGGCGTGGTGCTGATCGTCTACTTCCTGCCCCGGTTGGCCGCCCGGCTGGGGGCCGACGTTCAACTGACCGCCTGGTTCTCGACGATCAACCCGCTGCTGCTGATCGACCTGGTCGGTGGCATGCACAACGACGCGCTGATGATCGGCCTGATCATTCTGGCCCTGTATCTGACGCATCGGCGGCCCGAGCGGTTCTGGCTGGGCGCCATCGTGGTCGGCGTGGCTGCGGCGATCAAACAGCCTGCCCTGCTGGCCGCCTACCCGGTGGCGCTGATCGGCCTGCCCTGGCAGTGGAACACCTCTCACGTGCTCAACAAACTGGCGCGGGCCGCGGTGTCATCGGTGATCGCGGTGGCCACGTTCGTCTCGATCTCGATTGCCACCGGGTTCAACTTCGGCTGGCTGAACGCCATCGACGTACCCGGCCGCGTGGTCACCCTCGCGCCCCTGTCGCTACTCGGCGAGGCAATCCGGTTGCTCTTCGTCGCGGCCGGCCGGCCGGCACTGGGCACCCAGGTCGCTGGTGCCCTGCTGGTGGCGGGAGTCGCAGCCTCCGCTGTGATCGTGGCCTATTTGGCGGTCACCGTGGCGCGACGTCGTCCGGTCACGTTTCTGAGTTGGTCGTACCTGGTGATCGCGTTGCTCGGCCCCGCCATGCATTCGTGGTACCTGCTCTGGGGCGGCCTGCTGCTGCCCTTGACCAGGCCCACCGAACGCGTCCAGAAGGTCGCGGTTGCAGTGACGAG
>Ga0075156_10002419_pt1 | contig 10358 bp, 6 predicted proteins | sample JI81AbrownDNA_FD_70966 | JGI IMG/M metagenome (GOLD analysis project Ga0075156, IMG submission 70966) | Wastewater effluent complex algal communities from Wisconsin, to seasonally profile nutrient transformation and Carbon sequestration -... | ecosystem: Engineered > WWTP > Effluent > Algae...
TCCATCGCCCGCGGTGAGACGGTGGGTCTGCTGGGCCGCAATGGCATGGGCAAGTCCACGCTGATCCGCAGCCTGCTCGGCCATGTGAAACAACGCGAGGGCCGGATTGCGGTGCGCGGCCAGGATTTCTCCCGCGCCGCACCGCACCAGATGGCGCGCGCCGGCGTGGGCTACGTGCCCGAAGGCCGCGGTGTGTTCCCCAACCTGAGTGTGCGAGAGAACCTCGTCATGGCCGCGCGCCCTGGCCGCGACGGCCAGCGGGAATGGACTTTCGATCGCGTGATGCAGACCTTCCCACGCCTTGCCGAGCGCCTGGGCAACCTGGGCGGGCAACTCTCTGGCGGCGAGCAGCAGATGCTGTCGATTGGCCGGGTGCTGATGACCCACCCCGACGTGATCATCCTCGACGAGGCCACCGAGGGCCTCGCGCCACTCATCGTGGCCGAGATCTGGCGCGTGATCGGGCAGATCCGCGCTGCCGGTATCGCCACCCTGATCGTCGACCGCGACTACCGCCGAGTGGCCGCCCAGGCAGACCGATTGGTGGTGTTGCAGAAGGGCCAGGTCGTGCTGGCTGGCGACGCCGCGCCACTGGCCCACAGCGATGCGCTCGCCGCCTGCCTGGGCGTCTGAAATTAACTAGGAGTCGTGCGCATGGCCTCCCCTGCTGCAGCCTGCCCGTTTGGTGACACCTCGTCGCTCGCATCGCCCCGTGTGCTCCGTGAGCCGCTCCCCGGAGGGGGGTTCGTTCTGCGCAGCGCTGATGCCCTGCAGCCCCACGCGCGCTGCATTGGCGACTGGCTGGAACATTGGGCCGCGACCACGCCCGAGGCACTGTTCCTGGCCGAACGCGGTGCGGGCGGCGCATGGCGCGAGCTGAGCTACGCGCAGGTGCGCGCGGACGTCGGCCGACTGGCGCAGGGCCTGCTGGACCTCGATCTGCCTGCCGGGAAGCCGGTGGTGGTGCTGTCTGACAATTCAGTCGATCATGCCCTGCTGGCACTGGCCACCATGCACATCGGCCGCGCGATCTGCACCGTCTCCAGCGCCTACTGCCGGCTGACCCAGGACCACACCAAGATCCACGCCATCCTGGATGCGCTGGACCCCGCCCTGGTCTATGCCGCCGAACCCAGCGTTTATGGCCCCCCACTGGCGAGTTGGGCCGCACGTGGGTCGAGGCCGGTGGTCTTCAGCAAGCACGCCAGTGAGATGGTGGGTGCCTTCGATTTCGGCACCCTGTCGGTCGAAGAGACGTCGGCCGTGGCGGCAGCCTTTGCAGCGATTCGGCCCGACACCCACGCCAAGTACCTGCTGACCAGCGGCTCGACCGGCACGCCCAAGGTGGTGGTCAACACCCACCGCATGTTGTGCGCCAACCAGCAGATGATCGCGCAGGTCTGGCCTTTCCTGAACCGGCATCCTTTGCGCCTGCTGGAGTGGCTTCCCTGGAGCCACACCTTCGGGGCCAACCACAACTTCAACTTGGTGCTGGCCCACGGCGGCAGCCTGCACGTGGACGACGGCCGGCCCATGCCCGGGCTCATCGAGCGCACGGTGAAGAACCTGCGCGAGGTGCGGCCGAACTTCTACTTCAACGTGCCACGCGGCTTTGACATGCTGCTGCCGTACCTGGAGAGTGACGAGGCCCTGGCACGTGACGTGATGCAGAACCTCGAAGGTGTGTTCTACGCCGGCGCCGCCCTGCCGCAGAGCCTGTGGGAGCGGCTGGAAGGCGTCGCGCGCCGGGTGCGAGAACGCCCGCTGTGGTTCACGTCGTCCTGGGGCGCCACCGAGACTTCACCCACCATCACCAGTGTGCACTGGGCCATCGACCGCGCTGGCTGCATCGGGGCGCCGTTGCCTGGCATGGCGCTGAAGTTCGTGCCGAACGGCGGCAAACTGGAGATGCGCGTCAAGGGCCCCAGCGTGTTCCCAGCCTACCGGAACGCCCCGGAGCTGAGTGCCAAGGCCTTCGACGAGGAGGGCTACTACCTGATCGGCGATGCCGGCAAGCTTTGCGACGCTACCGATCCCAGCCGCGGCGTGGCCTTCGATGGCCGAGTGGCCGAGGACTTCAAGTTGATGAGCGGTACCTGGGTCTCGGTGGGCACGATGCGTGTGAAGGCCGTGGCCGCCTTGTCGCCGCTGGCGTCGGATGTGGTGATCACCGGCCACGACCGCGAGGAAGTCGGCGTGCTGGTCTTCCCCAGCCCGGCCGCCAACGCCCTGCCAGCGGACGAACTGACCGAGAAGATTCGCGCCGGCCTGCAGGCCATGCGTGCCGAGGGCGGCGGATCCTCGCAGGCCCCGAGCCGGGCACTGTTGCTGAATGAGCCGCCGAGCGTCGACGCCGGAGAGATCACCGACAAGGGCTACCTCAACCAGCGCGCGGTGCTCACCCGCCGCGCCGCGCAGGTGCTCGCCCTGTACAGCAGCGTGCCGAACCCGGCAGTGATTCGGCTGTAGCGGCTTCGAACTCCATGGCCAAGACCCATATCCACCGTGTCGACGTCCACTTCGGTGACTGCGACCCTGCCGGTATCGTCTTCTTCCCGAACTTCTCACGCTGGATGGACCAGGCCTCGCTGGCCTTCTTCATGGCATGCGGCGTCCCGCCCTGGCGCGAGTTGGAAAAGACCCGCGGCATCGTCGGCACACCACTGCTGGAGATCAACACCCGCTTCATGATCCCGGCCACCTATGGCGAGACCATCGAGGTGCACACCCATGTCGAGGAGTGGCGCGCCAAGGTGCTGGTGCAGCACCACCGCGTCACGCGCGGCAGCGATGTGCTGTGCGAGGGCCGCGAGGTGCGCGCCTTTGTCGTGCGCGATGGCGCCACCGGCCGCTTGAAGGCGATTCCCGTGCCCGAGGACATCAAGGCGCTCTGCACCTGACGCCATCCGAATCCACAAAGACAAAGGGCCCGCGCAAAGCGCGGGCCCTTTGTCTTCAAGTCGGGATGGGGTGGCTGATGGGAATCAAAACGGCGACCTAAGCCGTTGATCTCATTGGGAAACGCAGCGGGAACGTTCGGTCTGTTCCCCCACCTGTTCCCCCGGCCTGTCTGGGCCGTCATGAGACCAAGGATCGAGTTCGATTGTGATTCGTTGGATATCCCATCGCTACGGCCCCTACCGCCGGGGCCGCGCAGCGGACGCAGACCTACCTCGTCACGACCGCGAACGTACCCGGCGCCTTGTCGATCAGCGTGAAGAAGCGCACCAGGTCGATCTTGCTGCCGTCGATCTTGAGATCGTCGCTCATCAGCGTGTCCTTGATGCCAGCGGTGCCGGCCATCATCTTGATGAAGATCGGCTTGGTCAGCGTCAGCGTCGCGTTGGCATCGGCCGCCGGCGCGGCTTTCTTGTGGTGCAGCACCGCGTTTTCGATCCACAGCACGAAGGACTCCTTGGTGTCGGTCAGCACCAGGTTGACCTTCAGGTTCTTGCCGTCCGCGGCCGGGCCGTCCAGGCCAGCCGCCATGGCTTCGAGGAAGCGCTCCACCGGGGTCTCGTACAGCATGTCGATCAGGAACGAGCGATCCACACCCTTCTTCGGTGGGCCTTCGCGCAGTTCGGCTGCGGCGGTGAGGTAGCTGTTGCGCCAGGTGGCCGCCTCGGCCATGTAGCCCAGCTGGTCGTAGGTGCGGGCCAGCAGCTCTTTGGCCGCCTTGTGGTCGGGGGCGCCGAACACGGCGTGGTTCAGCAGCTCGGCAGCCCAGCGGAAGTCGCCTTTGTCGAACGCGGCCTGGCCTGCGGCCACGGCCTTGTCGACGCCGCCCAGCAGTTCCAGGTAGCGCTTCGCGGATTCCTGCGGCGGATGCGGGTTCAGGTGGGCCGGATTGCCGTCGTAGGCGCCGAGGTAGAGCTGGTACACCGCCTTCACGTTGTGGCGCAGGTCGCCGTAGTAGCCGCGGGCTCCGAAATGCGACTGCAGTGACTTCGGCAGTTTGACCATCTCGGCGATCTCGCGCGGCGTGTGGCCGGCGTTGGCCAGGCGCAGCGTCTGGTCGTGCGTGTACTTGTAGATGTCGCGATGCTTGGTGATGAAATCGGCAATGCGCACGTTGCCCCAGATCGGCCAGTGGTGCTGGCCGAAGTAGACCTCGGTGTCGCCCAGCTGGTCCAGCGCCTGCTGCATGTATTCGGCCCAGCGCAGCGCGTCGCGCACCTTGGCGCCGCGCACCGGCAGCAGGTTGTGCATGGTCTGCGCGAGATTCTCCGCGCCGCAGTAGGCCTTCTTCTCGGGGATGGAGAAGGTGAGCTCGGCCGGCGCTTCGGCACCCGGCACGTTGTGGAAGACAAAGCGCACGCCGTCCAGCATCAGTTCCTGCGTGGGTTGCGTGATCAGCTGCGTGGGCGCCAGAATGCCGATGGCACCATAGGCCACGTTCTTGCCGAGACCCGTGTCGACGATGCCCTTGGCCGATGGCACGAGGTTCTTGCCGAACTGGTACATCGACCGCCTGGCCATGGCGGTACCGACCAGGATGTTCTCGCTCGTAGCCTCGGCCATGAAGCCCTCGGGCGCCACCACCGGGATCTTGCGCTCGGCCACCTCCTTGGCCGTGGCCACTCCGAGCGCGCCACCGAAGTGGTCGGCGTGACTGTGCGTGAAGACGATGGCCGAGACCGGCTTGTTGCCCAGGTGCTTGCGCGCAAAGGCCAGCGCCGCCGCGGCGCTCTCGCGCGCGGTCAGTGTGTCCACGACGATGAAGCCGGTCTTGCCTTCGATCAGCGTCATGTTGGCGATGTCGAAGCCGCGCACCTGCCAAATTCCGTCGGTGACCTTGAACAGCCCCGCCTGCGCGTTCAGCATCGCGTGGCGCCACAGGCTCGGGTTGACGGTGGCCGGCGCCTTGCCGTCAACGAACTTGAAGGCGTCGAAGTCGATCAGCACGGTGCTGCCGTCGACGGCGAGGATCTTGCCCTCGGGTCTGGCGATGAAGCCGCGCCGGGCGTCCTCGAAGCCCTGCGGTTCGTCGAGCCGAAGTTCCCGCGCCACCTGCTCATTGGCCTGCACGGTGGCCGGCATGGCGTCGCCAGCCGCGCCGCCAACACCAGGATTCTTGCCGCAGGATGCCAGCAGGGCCGCGACGGCCAGCAACGCGATCGCCGCGGGGCGGTGTGTTGTCTTCATCATCATCGTCTCCTCGAGATTCGTGGTTATCGCTCGGGCCGGTTGCCCGCTTCAGCGAGGCGGCCGGGTTGGTGTCGGTGCACTGCCGATGAAGAATTTCATCGCCAAGCGTTGCACGAGGTTGCCGTAGGGGGGATAGAAGAGCCCGACGGGGAACCAGCGGTGCCTTTTGAACACGCCCTTCGCATGCGAGAGCTCGCGAAAGCCTTCCTCGCCGTGGTAGGTGCCCATGCCCGAATTGCCGATGCCGCCAAAAGGCAGGTCGTGCTGGAAGACATGCCAGCCCCAGTCGTTGAAGGTCACGCCGCCGGCATGTGTTTCCTTGAGCACACGCGCCTGGTCAGCAGCGCTCAGGCCCAGGCCATACAGCGACAGCGGCCGCTCGCCGCGCCGCACCAGCGCCATCGCGTCGTCCAGACTGTCGTATTCGAGCACCGGCAGGATCGGCCCGAAGAGCTCCTCCTGCATCAATTGCATGCGCTCTTCGACGCGCGTGACCACGGTCAGCGGCATCTGCCGGCCGCTGCCAGCGTCGGCGCCGCAGCGCAGCAATGTCGCCCCTTTGGCCTGCGCATCGGCCAGCAGTTCGCGCAAGCGCACGGCATGGCGCTCGGTGATGATGCTGGTGTACTCGGCGTTGCCACTCACCGTGGGGTAGAGCCGGGTGAAGGCATCGGCCACGGCAGCCGCGAAGGCTTCGGCCTTGCCGCGCGGCACCAGCGCGTAGTCGGGTGCGACGCAAATCTGCCCAGCATTGAAGGCCTTGCCATGGGCGATGCGCAGGGCCGACTCACGCAGGTCGGCATCGGGGCCGACGATGGCGGGCGACTTGCCACCCAGCTCCAGCGTTACCGGTGTGAGGTGCTCGGCCGCAGCCCGCATCACTTGGCGACCCACACGAGGCGAGCCCGTGAACACCAGGTGGTTGAACGGCAGGGCATTGAAGGCCTGGGCCGCGCCGATGTCGCCACCGCACACCGCGACCTCGTCTTCATCAAAGCACTCGGCCAGCATCGAAGTCAGCAGCGCCGTGCAGCGCGGCGAGAACTCTGATATCTTGATCATGGCGCGGTTGCCCGCGGCCAGCGCCGCCACCAGCGGGCCCAGGGTCAGGTACAGCGGGAAATTCCAGGTGCCGATGATGCCGACCACGCCCTTGGGCTGGTAGGCGACCCAAGCACGGTTGGTCAGGAACAGCAACTCGGTGCTGCGACGCCGCGGCTTCATCCAGCGGCCCATGTGCGACAGCGCATGCCGTGCCTCGAGGATCGGCCCCATCACCTCGACCAGCTTGGTCTCGGCACCGGCGCGCACGCCGAAGTCGGCATTCACCGCCACGACGATGTCGTCCTGGTACCGGCGCAGCGCATCGATCAGCTTGCGCAGCTTGGCCTTGCGCAGCGCCAGCTCGGGATAGGGCGCGGCCTCGAACGCTTGCCGCTGACGCAGGAACAGTCGCCGCATGCGCGCGAACTCGTCGTCGCCAGACTGAACGGGCAATTCGTGCGGTTTCGGCGAGGTGCTCATGCCGTGGCCCCAACGGATTCGGCGCCGGCGCAGGCTGGCGTGGCCCGTGCGGCCGGGGCGATCGTCGACATCGCGTGTTCTGCCAACTCGGTGATTGTCAGCGAAGGTTTGACACCGGGGTTGGCTGGCATCGCGGCACCATCGCAGACCAGCAGGTTGCGGTAGCCGAAGACGCGCAGGTGCTGATCGATCACACCACAGCTGGCGTCGGCGCCGATCACCGCGCCGCCCAGCAGGTGCGCCGTGGTCGGCACGTTGCCCAAGGCCTCGAGCACGTTGCTCTGCGCGATGCCACCCGTGTGCCCGGCCAGCCAGGCCGCGGCGGCGTTTCCGGCGGCTATGAAGGTCGGGTTGGGCTTGTCGCGGTCCTGCTCCGTGCTGAGCCGGTAGCCGCGGCCGAACCAGCGCTTGCGCGCGCGCAGCGCGATGGCGTTGTCCAGCGCCTGCATCACCAGCAGCATCACCATGCGCTGGCTCCAGCCGGCCGGCCACAGCGTCTTCAACCATTGCAGCGGGTGGCGCGCGATGCTGCCCAACCACAGCAGCGGCCGCGTCAGCCGACTGCCCTTGCCGACCAGCACGGTGTACAGCAGCGACATGAAGTCAGCGTTGCGGCCGTAGTTGACGAACTCGATGTGGGTGTCGTGGTCAACGTGGATGCTGCAGCTGATGGCCACGTCATTCCAGGTCTTGCGGTCCTCAGGCAGGCGCACCGTCAGGATCGACTCGCTGTTGGTGCGCACCAGATCTCCCAGGCGGTCGCTGATGCGCGGCAGCGAGCCGCCATGCTTGCAGTTGGCCAGCAGCAGGTTGGTGCCCAGCGATCCGGCCGCGAAGACCACGCCTCGCGCGGTGAAGGTCCTGGTCCCTTTGGCGAACCAGGCGCCGGGGCGCTGGGTCGTGACGCGGTAGCCGTCGCTGCCGTCGGCTGCACCCAGCGGCGCCACGCCGCTGACCTGGTGCTCGGGCAGGATCTGCACGCCGCACTTCTCGGCGAACCAGAGGTAGTTTTTGAGCAGCGTGTTCTTGGCGCCAACGCGGCAGCCCACCATGCAGGCGCCGCAGCGTGTGCAGCCGGTGCGCGCGGGGCCGTCGCCGCCGAAGTAAGGGTCGGCCACCGTTTTGCCTGGCTCGCCGAAGTACACGCCACAGGGCGTGCGGGTGAACGAATCTTCGGTGCGGAAGTGACGCGCCATCTCGCGAATCAATTGCTGCGCGGCCGAGTCAAAAGGCACGGTCTGCACGCCCAGCATGCGCTCGGCGGTGTCGTAGTGCGGCTGCAGCACCTGGTCCCATTGCGCCAGCGCGCCCCACTGCGCGCTGCTGAAGAACGCCGGCTTGGCCCGGTACAGGGTGTTGGCGTAGACGATGCTGCCGCCACCCACACCCGCGCCGCTGGCTGCGAACACATCCTTGAACGGCGCCAGGCGCAGGATGCCCTTCAGGCCGAGCAGCGGCGCCCAGAGGAAGCGGCCGAGCTGCCAGGTCGACTCGGCGAAGTCCTCGTCGCGGTAGCGGCGCCCGCATTCGAGCACGGCGACGCGGTAGCCCTTCTCGGTCAGGCGCAGCGCCGAGACACTGCCACCGAAGCCGGATCCGATCACCAGCCAGTCGAAGTCGAAGTCGCCTTCGTCCATGGTGCAGGGCTGCGGTTTCACTTGTTCTTCTTCACGAAGTCCGCCAGGTAGTCCAGTTCGTTGGCGCAGCCCTGCTCGGTCTGGCCGAGCACGAACTTCTCGACCACACCGCCGATCAAAGGTACCTTGACCTTGGCTTGATGCTGGATGCGGTAGATGCTGCCTTTGCCGTCGGGCAGCAGCTCGAAGTCGCCCGTCACGGTGATCGGCTTGCCGACGATCTGCAGTGTCAAACGGCCCTTGTAGCCCTTGCCTTCGGCCGACCACTGCTCTTCCAGCTCGAAGTCGCTTTCGGGGTTCAGCACCTTCGAGATGATCGCATTGAGTTCACGCCTGACCCGGCGTTTCATCGACACCACCACGCCAGGTGATTTCTTGGTCTTGCAGCTCGCCGTGAGCTCCCCCAGCGCCAGGCAACGGGCTTCGAGCCACTTCGGGTCGATCAGCAATGCGTAGGCCTTGTCGACCGTGGCCGGGATCCTCTTCTCAACCATGATGGGACTCCTTGTCTTCAGGCCACGTCGCGCAGTTCGCGGCGCAGGATCTTGCCCACCGTCGACTTGGGCAGCGCATCGACCAGGCGCACGAACTTGGGCACCTTGTAGCCGGTCAACTGCTGGCGGCAGTAGGCAATGACATCGGCCTCGGTCAGCGCTGAGGCGGGCGCCTTCACGACAAAGAGCTTCACGGCCTCGCCCGACTTCTCGTCGGGCGCACCGACGCAGGCGCACTCGGCCACGCCCGGGCAGCCAGTGACCACGGCCTCGATCTCGTTGGGGTAGACGTTGAAGCCCGAGACGATGATCATGTCCTTCTTGCGGTCGACGATTTTCAGAAAGCCCTGCGCGTCGAAGCTGCCGATGTCGCCGGTGCGGAAATAGCCATCGGCCGTGAACGCCGCGGCATTGGCCTCGGGCTGATTCCAGTAGCCGCGCATCACCTGCGGGCCCTTGACGCAGATCTCGCCGGATTCGCCGACGCCGACTTCACGGCCTTCGTCGTCGAGCAGCTTGACGTCGGTGGACGGCAGCGGCAGGCCCGTGGTGCCGGTGAAGGCCTTCACCTGCGCCGGGTTGAAGCTCACGACCGGCGAGGTCTCGGACAGGCCGTAGCCCTCGCGGATGAAGCTGCCGGTCAAGGCTTGCCACTTGTCGGACACCGTGCCGATGACGGCCGCGCCGCCACCGCCGGCCAGCCGCAGGCGCGACCAGTCCACGTCCTTGCTGCCCGGGTGCATCACCAGGCCCGCATACAGCGTGTTGACGCCCATGAAGATGGTTGGCCGTGCCGCTTTCACGGTGGCCAGAAAACTGTCGATGTCACGCGGGTTGGGCACCAGCCAGTTGTCGGCGCCGACCGAGAAGTAGGTGATGAAGTTCACCATCAGCGCGAAGATGTGGTACAGCGGAATCGCCGTCACGATGACCTCTTCGCCGGGTCGCAGCGCCTCGGGCATGAAGGCCTTGAACTGCTCGGTGTTGGCGATCAGGTTGCGGTGCGACAGCGCCGCGCCTTTGGACAAACCCGTGGTGCCGCCGGTGTACTGCAGGAACACCAGGTCGTCGCCTTTCAGGTCCACCGGTGTGAACGACAGCGGGGCGCCTTGCGCCAGCGCATCGGTGAACGCGGTGGCTCCCTTCAGCCGCGCATCGACCGGCGGGCTGGGCAGCACCTTGCCGCTGCCGTCGCCCACACCCACCGTGACCACCGTCTTCAGGCCGGTCCTGGACATGACCTCGGCCACCGTGGCCGAGACGCCACCGTAGACGACGATGGTCTGCACGCCCGCATCGTTGAGCTGGTGTTCGAGCTCACGCGGGGTGTACAGCGGGTTGACGTTGACCTGCACGGCGCCGGCGCGGGCAATGCCGAGGAAGGCGATTGGGAAGGCCAGCAGGTTGGGCATCATCACCGCAATGCGATCGCCCTTCTTCACGCCCAGCGGGCCTTGCAGGTAGGCGGCGAAGTCGCGCGACAGACGGTCGAGGTCGGCATAACTCAGCGTCTGGCCCGCACAGCGCATGGCCGGCCTGTGGGCATGGCGCTTCA
>Ga0075156_10002420_pt1 | contig 10357 bp, 7 predicted proteins | sample JI81AbrownDNA_FD_70966 | JGI IMG/M metagenome (GOLD analysis project Ga0075156, IMG submission 70966) | Wastewater effluent complex algal communities from Wisconsin, to seasonally profile nutrient transformation and Carbon sequestration -... | ecosystem: Engineered > WWTP > Effluent > Algae...
CCCTTGTAGCGCTGGGGTTCCTTGAACGACTGTCCCCGCTTCGTGAGTTCTGCCATCTTTCGCTGGTACTCGCCGTCGGAGTAGGTGTAGATGTACTTGTCCAGCCCGCGTTTGGGGTTGATGAGCTCGAACCTGTGCAGCGGAGGAACGGCGGAGTAGACGCGTCCGGCTTCGACCAGCGGACGCATGTAGCGGAAGAAGAGCGTCGCGAGCAGGGTGCGGATGTGGGCACCGTCGGAGTCTGCGTCCGCCATGAAGATGACCTTGCCGTAGCGGGCGGAGTCAAGGTCGAACGTACGTCCCGAGCCTGCCCCGATCACCTGGATGATGGACGCACACTCCGCGTTCTTCAACATGTCGCCGACCGACGCCTTCTGGACGTTCAGGATCTTTCCACGGATCGGGAGGAGGGCCTGGAACTCGGAATTGCGGGCCACATTGGCCGTGCCCAGCGCCGAGTCGCCCTCGACGATGAACAATTCGGTGCGATCGACGTCGGTCGAGCGGCAGTCCTTGAGTTTGGGCGGCAGGTGCGACGACTCGAGCGCGTTCTTGCGACGCTGGTTCTCCTTGTGGGCCCGGGCCTGGACGCGCGTCCGTGATGCGGCGACCACCTTCTCCATCACCAGTCGCGCCTGGGCCTTGGTGGCCGCGCGTGTCGACGTCAGGTAGTTCGTCAGTTCGGTGTCGACCACCTTCGTGACGAGGCGCAGCACCGGCGGCGTACCGAGGACCTCCTTCGTCTGGCCTTCGAACTGCGGTTCGGCCAGCCGAACGGTCACGACGGCCGTGAGACCCTCGAGAATGTCGTCCTTGATGACCTCCTCGCCACTCTTGAGCAGTCGCGTGCCGTTGAGCGCCGCCGTGAACGCCTTCACCATGCCCCGCTCGAAACCCTGGACGTGGGTACCACCCTTCGGGGTGGCGATGATGTTGACGAAACTCTTGACCAGGCTGTCGTACCCCCCACCCCAGCGCAGGGCGATGTCGACGTCGAGATCACGATCGACATCGGTCGGGGTCATCGCCCCGTCCTCGTCGAGCATCGGGACTGTCTCGGTGAACTGCTCGCGTCCCTGGAGCCGGATGATCTCGGTGACCTGCGCGTCGTGTGCGAGGTAGTCGGCGAATTCGGCGATCCCACCGTCGTGCTTGAACACCTCGACCACAGGGTCGGACGCCCGGGCGTCGGTGACGCTGAGCTCCAGACCGGGCACGAGGAAGGACGTCTGGCGCGCCCGGTCGAGGAGGTGTTCGAGGCTGAGTTCGGCGTCGGTCAGGAAGATCTGACGGTCGGGCCAGTAGGTGACCCGGGTGCCGGACGCCGTCCTGGCCGCGCGCCCGAGCTTGACCAGACCACCGCCGGGAGTGAAGGCAGCGTCGGGGCCGGGAGCCGCGAAGGTGCCGGGCACGCCCCGCCGGAAACTCATCCCCCACGTCGCCGAGTTGCGGTCGACCTGGACGTCCAGACGCGAGGACAGCGCATTCACCACGGACGCTCCGACGCCGTGGAGGCCGCCGGTGGCGTTGTACGAACCCGCCCCGAACTTGCCGCCGGCATGAAGCTTCGTGAACACCACCTCGACACCCGACAACCCCGTGCGGGGTTCGGTGTCGACCGGGATGCCGCGCGCGACGTCGTTGACGGTGATCGACCCGTCACGGTTCAGGAACACCTCGATGCGGTCGCCGTAGCCGGCGAGGGCCTCGTCGACGGCGTTGTCGATGATCTCCCAGAGGCAGTGCATGAGCCCGCGGGTGTCTGTGGAGCCGATGTACATGGCGGGTCGCTTGCGCACAGCCTCGAGACCCTCGAGCACCAGGAGGTGCTTGGCCTCGTAGTCACGGCCCTGGGCGGCGGAGGATTTGGGAGTCGGCACCTGATGAGGCTACTGGGCGGCGCAGACAGTTCACCGACGGCCCACCGCCCCGCCGTGGAAAGAGCACGGATCGTCATGAAGGCCCGGGTAGAATAGAAGGACTGCCCGGATATTCGTGTCGGGGCAGAGGGGCCGGACAGTGTGATCGTGCACTGCGGTCCAGACGGTGGGAACAATTCCCCCACCGGCTGCGTTGAGCGGATCAGGAACGGACGCGAAGGAGACAGATGTGAGTACCACGGTGATCGAGGACCAGACGCTGGATGCGTCAGACCGTTGCGACCGGTGCGGTGCCCAGGCCTACCTGCGCGTCACGCTGACGTCTGGCGGCGAACTCCTCTTCTGCGCGCACCATGCGCGCGCCCACTCCGACAAGCTCAAGCAGGTCGCGATCAACATTCAGGACGAAACCCACCGCATCAGCTGATCGCACCCCCGATCGACATGGCCCCCGGGTGAACATCCCCGGGGGCCTCGTCGTCCCGCGATCGGTGACCGTCCCCACGTGGGTAGGCTGGGCTTCAGGAGGTTTCCATGGAACATCGCACCTTCGGCCGCACCGGCCACTCCTCATCCGTCCTCGTCTATGGCGCCGCGTCCCTGTGGGACTGCGACCAGGACGTTGCGACCGAGTCACTCGATACTGCGCTGCACGCCGGCATCAACCACTTCGACACCGCTGCTTCCTATGGCGTGTCCGAGGCCCGCATGGGTCCCTGGCTCCCGGGCGTTCGCGATCACATCTTCCTCGCGACCAAGACGACCGAGCGTGCCTACGACGAGGCCTGGGCCGAGATCAACCGTTCGCTGGAACTGCTGGGGACCGATCACGTCGATCTGCTGCAGGTGCATGCGGTCTGCGACATGGCCGAGCTCGACAAGGTCTTCGCCGACGGATGCCTCAAGGCGTTCGAGAGGGCGCGTGACGAGGGCATGACCCGCTTCCTCGGCATCACGGGCCACACGGAGGCCGCGCCGAGCGTGCACGCCGAGGCACTTCGCCGCTTCGACTTCGACGCCGTGCTGTGTCCGCTCAACCTGCAGCTCTGGAGGGACCCGGTCTTCCGCCCAGGATACGAAGACCTCGCCACCCTCATCACCGAACGCAATGTCGGCCTGCGGACCATCAAGGCCGTGGCCCGGCGTCCTTACGGCGACGGTGAGGACCGGTACACCTGTTGGTACAAGCCCTTCGACCAGCAGCGGTACGCCACCGCAGCGATCTCCTGGGTCCTCAACGGTCATCCGGAGGTCACGGGCATCGCCACCGCGGGTGAGACGACTTTGCTGCACCAGGCTGTTGCGGCTGAGGCGCTTCGCATGAGCGTGGACGAGGCGGAGGAGATCCTGTCCGAGGTGGACGACTACTCGACGATCTTCGTCTAGGTACGCGTCCCGACCTTCACGCCCGGACCATCCGCATACGCAGCAGGTGCGACAGTTCGTTGCGCAGCGGCTGGGTCGCCCCGTCGAGGACGAACCCGTGGCGTTCATAGAACGTGATCGCGCGGGCGTTCTCGCCGATGACCCAGAGGTAGGCGGGCGCGTCCCCGATCGCCATCTCGAGCAGCCGGTCGGCGATGCCGGAGCCCTTGGCGACGTCGAGCAGGTAGAGCGAGGCGAGTTCGAGGGACGCCGGTGCGTCCGCGTCCCGGGCCGGGCACGCGTGGGCGACGCCCACGATCGGCGCGGGGTCTGTCGAGGTGTCGGTGACGACCCAGTAGTACGCCCCACGACGGGCGGCGGCGTCCCAGGCTGCGGACGTCCGCTCGACGGCCTCGTCCTGGGTCTGGAAGACCGTCGCCGGGAAGTGCGGGTAGGACTCTCGCCACGCGCGTGCCTTGACGGCGGCTGCCTCGGGAAGGTCGTCCAGGGATGCCTGGCGGATGCGGAAACTCACGGGGGCCAACCCTAGCGCCCGATCAACGTCCGGTGAACCCGTTGGCTGACCACGGCAGACTGGGACGCATGAGCCTCCCCGCCCACGCCCCGCGCCCTGCCAGTCCCGTCGTGCGGGCGGTCACCGGAATGGGGATGCTGCTCGCAGCGATGTGGACGCTCGAAGGTGTCGACACCCTCACCGGGCACGCCCTCGACACCTGGGGCATCAGCCCCCGCGACGTGGATGAACTCCCACAGGTCTACAGCGCCTGGGCCCTGCACTTCGGATGGCCCCACCTCATCGGCAACAGCGTCCCGTTGTTCGTCCTGGGGTTCCTGATCCTGCTCGAGAGCCAGCGGCGATGGCTGGTGTCCGGGCTCGCGAGCATCACCGGCTCCGGTCTGTTCGCCTGGCTCTTCAGCCCACCCAACTCGGTGACAGCCGGCGCGTCCGGGCTGGTGTTCGGTTGGTTGACCTACCTGCTGGCCCGCGGCATCTTCAGTCGCGACTGGCGGCAGATCCTGCTGGCCGTCGTCGTCGGCGCCGTGTACGGAAGCGTCCTGTGGGGCGTTCTGCCCCTGCACGAGGGCGTCTCGTGGCAGGGGCATCTCGGTGGAGCGATCGGCGGGCTCGGCGCGGCGTGGTACCTGCACTCACCCCGTCGGGTGCGGCGACGTTCGACTCAGTCGAGGTAGTCGCGCAAGACCTGCGAGCGTGACGGGTGACGCAGTTTGCTCATCGTCTTCGACTCGATCTGGCGGATGCGCTCGCGCGTGACCCCGTACACCTTGCCGATCTCGTCGAGGGTCTTGGGCTGGCCGTCCGTGAGCCCGAATCGCATGCTGACAACACCTGCCTCACGCTCCGACAGCGTGTCGAGCACGTCGTGCAACTGCTCCTGCAACAGGGTGAAGTTGACGGCGTCGGCGGGGACGACCGCCTCGGAATCCTCGATGAGGTCACCGAACTCGGAGTCGCCGTCCTCGCCCAGGGGGGTGTGGAGGGAGATCGGTTCGCGTCCGTACTTCTGGACCTCGACGACCTTCTCGGGCGTCATGTCGAGTTCTTTGGCCAGCTCCTCGGGCGTGGGCTCGCGTCCAAGGTCCTGGAGCATCTGACGCTGCACACGGGCGAGCTTGTTGATCACCTCGACCATGTGGACCGGGATGCGGATGGTGCGGGCCTGGTCGGCCATGGCCCGGGTGATGGCCTGCTTGATCCACCACGTGGCGTAGGTCGAGAACTTGTAGCCCTTGGTGTAGTCGAACTTCTCGACGGCGCGGATCAGCCCGAGGTTGCCCTCCTGGATGAGGTCGAGGAAGAGCATGCCGCGTCCGGTGTATCGCTTGGCCAGGCTCACGACGAGGCGAAGGTTGGCCTCCAGAAGGTGGTTCTTGGCGCGACGACCGTCTTCGGCGATCCAGGCGAAATCATCGACGTCCGTCGCAGCGACAACGATCGAGGCGTCGTTGAGCTGCTCGTCGGCGAAGAGCCCGGCCTCGATGCGCTTGGCGAGTTCGACCTCCATCTCGGCGTTGAGCAGCGCAACCTTGCCGATCTGCTTCAGGTAGTCCTTGACGGGGTCGGCCGTCGCGCCGGCCGAGACGACCTGCTGCTCGGGCTCGTCGGCGTCGTCGGCGTCGGAGAGCGAGAAGCCCTCGTCAGTGACGAGTTCCTTCGCCTCGGCCTCGGCCACGGCGGGCTGGAACGCCGCTTCGTCGACATCGTCGAGCGAACGCTTCCGGCCACCGGTCTTCAGAACGAGGTCGTCGCCGTCGAGTTCGGCCTCGATCTCGATCCCACCCTCTGCCAGCCCGGTGGCGACTTCGGCCACTGTGGGCTCGTCCAGTGCGAGTTCTTCCTCGGGGACCACCTCGAGGTCAACATCGTCAGGGTCGCTCGCGCTGCTGGGGGTCACGGGCTCCTCGGACGCGACCACCTTGGCGCGGGAGGCACGCGGTCGGCGAACGGGTGCCGCCTTGACGGGGGCGACTGCGGTCGGCTCGCCTTGCGAGGCGTCCACGACGATGAGCCCACCAGCGGGGGTGGCCTTCGCGCGAGTTCGCCTCGGGGCAGCCGCGGCCTGGACTGTGTCGTCGCTCTGGGGGATGTCCTGTGCTTTGGCGCGAGGCGTCACTGAGTGGTCCAATCCGTTGCCATGAATGTCACAAGGGCGTGCAGCGTCCCGAAGGTGTCAAGGCACTCCCAACGAGCAATTGTGTCACGGGATTCGGGCCTACTCAAACGGTGGGGTGGCCAGGAGTACGACCACAGTCTGATGGTGCACCCCCTGATGCCCCACTCAGGGGGTGATCAGGGTCGGGTCGGGATCATTCGGACGTCCTCGCGCGTTAGGCAGAGTGACACCGCGTGAAAGGTCACCATGGAAACCAGGCTTCGCGTACGCACCACTGACGGCATCGATGGCAAGGACGCCGTGGGCCAGTACCTCGACGAGATCGCCCGCACTCCCCTGCTGGACGCCGTCACCGAGGTTGAACTGGCCCGCGCCATCGAGGCGGGCCTCTTCGCCCGCCGCATCCTCGACGGGACGATCGAGTCGACCGTCTCGGCGTCCGACGACGAGCTGCGCGACATCATCGACGAGGGCGAGCAGGCCATGGCCCGCTTCATCAAGGCCAACCTCCGCCTCGTCGTGAGTGTCGCCCGCAGGTACGGCCGCTCGCAGATGCCCCTGCTCGACCTCGTCCAGGAAGGCAACACCGGCCTGATCCGCGCCGTCGAGAAGTTCGACTACGCGAAGGGCTTCAAGTTCTCGACCTACGCCACGTGGTGGGTGCGGCAGGCCATCAGCCGCGGTATCGCGCAGCAGGGCCGGGTCGTCCGCCTTCCGGTGCACGTCGCCGAACAGGTGAACCAGGTGATGGCCGTCCGCCGTACGCTCGAACGCCGCTTCGGACGCGACCCCGAGGTCGCCGAGATCGCGGAGGAACTCGGCATGACACCGGAACTCGTCCTCGACCTCATCCGCTACTCCCGCGACCACGTCAGCCTCGACGCGCCGCTCGAGGAGGACGGCGACACCTCGCTCGGCGACCTGATCGCCCTGGAGAGCACGCCTGGCCCCGACGAGATGGTGCTGGACGCCGAGGAACGCGCACGGCTCGAAGGGATGCTGTCGGATCTGGACGAGCGCTCGGCCGACGTCGTGCGTCGCCGCTACGGCCTCCACGACGGACGCCAGGCCAAGCTGGCCGACATCGGCCTTGTGTGGGGCATCACCGCCGAGCGCGTGCGCCAGATCGAACGCCACGCCATCGCCAAGCTTCGGACGAAGGCCATCGCGGCCTGAGTCCGAATCCGGGACGCGAGACGTTGCGTCCCGCCCTGTCGCCGCCGTGACGCGCCACTCCCGCGCGTCCCGGCGGCGATTCACGTTTGGGCGGGGACGACCCGCATGAGGCCCTCCTGTGAGCAGGACGCGACGAGCGCGTCCCCCTGGAACAACCGGCCCGTCGAGAAGCCGAGCGAGAAGGAAGCTGACGGCGACACCTGGTCGTACAGCAGCCACTCGTCCGCGCGCACCGGCCGGTGGAAGTACATCGCGTGGTCGATCGAGGCGATCTGGAGGCTGGGCGAGAGGAAAGCGACCTCGTGCGGCACGGTGGCGACGCTGAGGAGGGTCATGTCCGACAGGTAGGCCAGCACCGCCTGGTGCAGCGCCGGGTCGTCGGGGAGGGCGTCGATCGTGCGCACCCAGACGCGCATGTGCGCGCTGTGGCTCCGGGCCTCCACTCCACCGCCGCGTCCCGAGTCGCCGGCCACGCGGACGTCCAGGGCGTCCCATTCGTGGAGCATCGCCGGGGCGGTACCGAAGCGACTCGCCATCGCCTCGGCGATGGTCGGGCACGACTCGGGAGCGGGGACTCCCGGGGGGACGGGGTCGTGGTGCATGAGTCCGGGCTCGAGGGTGTGGAACGAACAGTTGAGCGCGAAGATCACCGACCCGCCCTGACGGGCGACCACGCGCCGCGCCGAGAACGAGCCGCCGTCGCGGAGACGTTCCACGTCGTAGATGATCGGCGAGTCGTTGCGTCCCGGACGCAGGAAGTACGCGTTCAGGGAGTGGACGACGCGTCCGACCTCGACGGTGCGGGACGCCGCGACGAGCGATTGGGCGAGAACCTGGCCACCGAACGTCCGCTGCCACGTGGTGTTGGGGTGGCGTCCACGGAAGAGCCCGATCTCGATCTCTTCCAGGTCGAGCAGGGACACGAGTTCAGCGGTCGTCTGGGGCATGCAGCCAGACTATTCCCGCCCCACCCCGCGTCTGACCGGGCGGTCAGCGGGCCTCGTCGATCGCCTTGCGGATGCGCTTGGGCGACACCGTCACCGACGTTCCGAGTTGCTGCGCGAACAACTGGACGCGGAGTTCCTCGATCAGGAAGCCGATCTCCTCGACAGTCGACGGCAGCGGTCCTGGCGGTTGGGCGGCGCACAACTCGGCGTACTCGGCCTCGAGTTCGTCGACCACGACGAGCGACTGGGCGTCCCGCGTGGGGTTGAGGGCCGCGTGGGCGAGGCGTTGGCGCATCGCCTTGAGGTAACGGGGCAGGTGGGCGAACCACGGATCGGGCGTGGCCGAGATGAAGCGGTCGAAGACGAGGTTCTCGCGCTGGGCCTCGATGTCGGATCGCGTGGCAGAAGCGGGGAAAGCGGCGAGGTCCCCTCGCAGGTCGATGTCGTGACGGAGCACCTCCCCCACCGTCCGGACGACCTGTTGCATCACGTCGGCGCTCGTCTGGCGCACCTGGACGGCGAGGGCCTCGTACTGGGCCTGCGTCCTGATTGCGGACAGGTCACCGGCGAACCCTCGGGCGAGCCGGTCGACGGCCTTCAGACGAGCGTCCGCCAGGAGCGCGGGGACGGTGGGATACGGGCCGGCGGGGAGCACGAGCTTGTCGGCATTGGTCAGGTGCGACACGACCCAGCGTGTGGGGTCCGGGTTGGTCAGCACGAGAAGACGTCGCACGCCGTTCGCGTGGCTGCGCAGCTGCCGTTCTCGGCTGTCGAGGACGCGCAGCCCCACGGTTGTCTGCTCGTCGACGAGGCTCGGGTAGCCGACCACCTTCAGCGGCCCGCGGTCGAGATTGAGCGTGTCGGCCACGTCCCCGAACACCCACGACGTGGCGCCGGTCACGGCATTGCCCTCGGACGCCCGGGTCAGCGTCTGACTGACACGCGTGGCGAGTTCGACGCGCAACTCGGAGAAGTCCCGGCTGCGCCGGGTCTCGGCTCCACCTTCGGTGATGACGAAGGTCACCCTCAGGTGCGCAGGGACGGCGTCGGGCTGCCAGGCGACCGGGTCGATGGTGACGCCGGTCAGGGCGCGCAGGGCGCGTCCGAGTTCGAGGCAGAACGCGATGGCGCGGTCCTCGCCGTCGGACGCCAGCCAGGCGAGCGCGTCGCGGGCGAAGTTGGGCGCGGGGACGAAATTCGTCCGGACGCTCTTGGGCAGCCCCCGTATCAGTTCGGTCGCCAGCTCCTGCCGCAGGCCGGGGACCTGCCACGTGAAGGGTTCGGGAGCGACCTGGTTCAACACCGGCAGCGGGATCCGGACCGACACCCCGTCGTGACCGGCGCCCGGGTCGAACACGTACCGGACGGCGAGGTCCTGCGTCCCCACACGCCAGTGGTCCGGGAAATCGCGCGCGCTGACCGACTCGCCCTCGGGACTGACGAGGTCGTCGACGGTGAGGTCGAGCAGGTGCTTGTCGGACGTCCGTCGCCACCATGCGTCGAAGTGTGACGTGGAGACGACCTCATCAGGTATGCGCTTGTCGTAGAAGTCGAAGATCACCTCGTCGTCGACCACGATGTCGCGGCGTCGGCTGCGCTCCTCGAGGTCCTCGGCGAGTCGCCTGACGGACGCATTGTTCGCGAAGAATTCGTGCCGGGTCTGCCAGGCGCCCTCGACGAGGGCCGACCTGATGAAGATCTCGCGGGCGATGACGGGATCGATGCGCGCGTAGTTGACGAGACGATCGGCGATGATCGGCACCCCGTAGAGCTGGACCTTCTCGAACGCGATGACCGACCCCGACGAGGTCGACCAGTGCGGTTCCGAGAAGCTTCGCTTCAACAGGTGCCCGCCGACCTGCTCGACCCACTCGGCCTTGATCTCGGCGACCGTCCGGGCCCACAGCCGGGTGGTCTCGACGAGTTCGACCGCCATGACAAGTGGTGGTGGGGTCCGAGCGAGGGCTGATCCGGGGTTGATGGCGAACCTCGCACCGCGTGCCCCCAGGTACTCCCGGGGACCCGGTCGCCGCCGTTTCACCCCCGGTTTGCCCGCCACTGCGGCCTGCGTCTCGCGGAGGTCGGCCAGACCGACGTGCGACAGCAACCCGGCCAGCACTGCCGTGAGGACGGCGTCCGTGGGGGCCGGCGTGGAGTTGCGCTCCATCCCCAGTTCGCGGCAGATGTCGCGCAATTGCGCGTGGAGGTCCTCCCACTCCCGGACGCGCAGGACGTTCAGGAATTCCGACCTGCACATGCGGCGGAAGGCGTTGCCGCTCAGGTCGTGTCGAGACGTCCGCAGGTGCTCCCACAAGCGCCAGATCGCGATGACGTC
>Ga0075156_10002423_pt1 | contig 10350 bp, 8 predicted proteins | sample JI81AbrownDNA_FD_70966 | JGI IMG/M metagenome (GOLD analysis project Ga0075156, IMG submission 70966) | Wastewater effluent complex algal communities from Wisconsin, to seasonally profile nutrient transformation and Carbon sequestration -... | ecosystem: Engineered > WWTP > Effluent > Algae...
AGAATCCGCTCGTGGTTTGTGATGATGCCGATCTGGAGAATGCCGCCAAGTGGGTGCTGCTATCTGCATTTAGCAATGCAGGGCAGCGCTGCGCATCCACAAGCCGCATCATTGTATTTGAGTCGATCTATGAAAAGTTCCGCGATATGCTCGTTGAAAAAACCGCGAAGTTGAAGGTTGGTATTACCGATGATTGCGATTTTGGCGCAGTTATCAATGAAGGTCAATTGATCAATATGGTGGATGCCGTGCAAAAAGCAAAGCAGAACGGCGCAACTATCCTATGCGGTGGCGAGCGCATGACGGATGCCGAACACCGCAACGGCTATTTCATGTCGCCGACACTAATTGAAAATGTTGATCCGCATGATGAAATTTCAGAGTGCGAGTTGTTTGGCCCAGTAGCGTTATTGTTTCGTGCAAAAGATTTTGAACACGCGCTTCAAATGGCGAACGACACACCCTATGGACTGACCGCCAGTATTCATACAAAGAGCATCCACCGCGCAACACGTTTTTACGACAAGGTGCAGACCGGCGTTGCAGTTGTCAACGCAGGGACGCACGGCTCCGAGCCGCACATGCCGTTCGGCGGGCGCAAACTTTCGGGTAACGGTTCACGCGAGCCGGGTACCGAGGCGCTCAATATTTATTCTGAATTGAAGGACGTCTATATCAATATAGACCCCACGCAAGTATGAGCAAAACTCACCCTTCGATCATTGCCTTGATTCCGGCACGTGCTGGTTCAAAACGAGTGCAGGGCAAGAATATCCGCCCGCTGGCGGGGCATCCGCTCATTGCGTACACGATCTCTGCCGCGAAGCAGAGCGGAGTCTTTGCTGATATTCTTGTTTCAACCGACTCGGAGGAATATGCAGAGGTTTCCCGTCAGTATGGAGCGGAGGTTCCTTTTCTTCGTCCCGCGGAGATTTCGGGCGATCTCTCATTGGATATTGAATGGCTGGACTTCACGCTTCATAAACTAAAAGAGATGGGGCGTGAATACGATTGCTTCAGCATTCTACGCCCGACCAGTCCCTTTCGCCTGCCAACGACAATTCAACGCGCATGGAAGGAATTTCAGAATGAAGAAGGCGTGGACTCTCTCCGCGCTGTGGAAAAAGTAAAAGATCACCCTGGCAAGATGTGGGTGATCCGTGGCAGGCGCATGATGCCATTATTGCCTTTCGGCCCAAAAGAACAGCCCTGGCACAGTACGCCGTATCAGGGCTTGCCCGAAGTCTATTCGCAGAATGCCAGCCTGGAGATCGCCTGGTCTCGCGTGGTGTTTGACGGAAGAACCATTGCGGGTGAAGTGGTTATGCCATTCATCTCGGAAGGCTACGAAGGGTTCGATGTGAATCATCCCTACGATTGGGAACTGGCAGAGCGTCTTGTTGCAAGGGGAGAGGCTGTACTGCCAAAAGTATCCTGAAACGGATTCTCGAATAAATCTGTACTATCTTTGAAAATAACTGTTCAGATATTGCATCTGTGCGCAGCCCGGATATTGAATTGGAAATAGGAGTAGTATCATAATGACATCAACCGAACCTTCATCTCGTAATTTATATGATCTAATATGGGGAACCCGCCGCGAAACTCCAGATTGGAGCAAAGGCCGTTTTGATAAACTTAATGATTTGATCGGAACTCTTGATGTCGGTGGAAAACGTGTTCTGGATGTTTGCTGTGGAATGGGCTCGAAAGCATATGCGGCTCTCGAGCTTGGTGCGCTGGTTTGGGCCTATGATGGATCCGTCGAAGGCCCAAATTTGCTAAGAAAGAATGTTGAAAATCAATCTGCGCGTCCTGAAAAAATCAAGGGATGGAGGCGGTATAAGTTGTCTGCGCCTAATGTAAATGACCTGACAATTGTTTCTGGGCAGGATATAACGAATATAACAAATCATTTTGGCGATGAAAAATTTGATATCGTTTATATGGGGTGGGCGTTACAACATGTGGAAAACCCTGACCGCGCAATAGCCGATCTGCAAACACTCGCTAAACCGGGTGGCATTATTGCCGCTTCTTATTACAATGAGGGGTACACCTCACAGTTGACATTGGATATACGGGAATATACATTCGGGCTTCCGCTTGATGATGTGGGGGAGGTGATGGCAAAGCTCGGGCGGCGTTGGGGGTATGGAAAAACAGCGTCGCTTGATGAATTGCTTGCACAGTCTGACGGCAGTAACCTTACTCTGACTGCCCTGAAGAAGTTGATCGAAGATAAGAAATATACTATCAATGATATCGAAACTATGATCAACATGGAAGATATGCTGACTCCTTATCTTCATAACTTATCCGACGATCATGTCGCCAGACAGTTTGAGGCACATTCAAAGATTACTTTTCGCCGTCCGGGGTTGATCCGGGCTCGTCGATTGTAAAAACTCATACACATAAAATGTATTGATGGCCACGATGACCAGAGTATGGGCGCGGCACAAGATCTATAAAGAGGAAAACATGGTTGAACTAAAATTAATTCCTGTTGAAGAATTCAATCGCATTCGAAATGCTTCAATTGATAGATACGAAAAGTTGAAGTTGATCGCGGATATGTGCCGCGCGAACACGCTGGTGGAAGTAAAACGTGCTGGTTCGGGGCATCTCGGCTCGAGCTTCAGCGCGATGGATATTGTGGTTTGGATGTATTACGAAGAAATGAATACGCTCAAGGTCGGTTTTGACAGCCCAGACCGCGATATTTATTTTTCATCCAAGGGACATGATGTGCCCGGTTTATATGCGGTGTTGCATTCACTTGGCGAAATTCCCGAGCACATGCTTTTGTCACTGCGCCGCCTCGGTGGGTTGAATGGTCATCCTGATATCAGCAATCGCGGTATCGAGGCGAACTCGGGTTCGCTTGGTATGGGCATCTCGAAGGGACGCGGCATAGCGTGGGCGAAGAAGCATAACGGCAATCAGGGTCATGTCTTTGTGATGACGGGTGACGGCGAGTTGCAGGAAGGTCAAAATTACGAAGCGCTGCAAGTGACCGCGCATCACAAGACGGATAATCTCACGGTTATCGTGGATAACAACAAGGTTCAATCTGATAAACCCGTTGCAGAGATTATTGACATCGGCAATCTCGATGAAAAATTCAAGGCGTTTGGCTGGCATGTTATTCGCATTGATGGTCATGACTTCCGTCAATTGGAAAAGGCTATTGTCGAAGCGAAGCAGATCAAAGGCAAGCCGCAGATTATTATTGCAGACACGATCAAGGGACGCGGTGTTTCGTTCATGGAACACCCTGCTGCGCTTGAGATCGGAAAAGGACTTTACCCCTGGCATTCGGGTGCGCCGGATGATGCCGCTTTTGGGCTGGGATATAACGAACTGATCGAACGGATCAATACCGAACTGAAAGCTGTTTCGCTTGACCCGCTGCATTTGACTCCCGTTGAGCCTGAGGCGAAAGCTGCAGCGCCAACTGTGCTCGAAGGTGAGCCGCTCAGTCAGGCGGCGTTGGAACGTCTTGCCGTAAAGCCAACGGATGAATATGTCTCGCGTGCGTATGGCCAGGCCTTGGTGGAACTCGCTGCCACACGCAAGGACATTATTGTGTTAGATGCCGACCTTGCCTCCGATTGCAAAGTCCGCGATTTTGAAAATACTTATCCAGACCGCTTTATAGAAAACGGTATTGCCGAGCAGGATATGGTTTCGATGGCGGCGGGGCTTGCCCGTCAGGGGCTTTTGCCTGTCGTCAATTCCTTTGCGAGTTTCCTTGCCTCGCGTGCGAATGAGCAGATCTATAATGCCGCGAGTGAGAAATCCAAGATCATTTATGCCCTGCATTATGCAGGCTTGATCCCCGCCGGGCCTGGCAAGTCTCACCAGAGTTTACGTGACATTTCGCTATTCTCCGCGCTGCCGAACTGCCTCGTTATTCAACCCTGTAATGCGGAAGAAACGCGCATGATGATGGATTACTGTGTAAATCAAACGGATGAAAATTCTGCGCTGCGAATCATTATTGGCCCAAGTCCGCGTCGCATCGCGCTTCCGGCTGGGTACGAGTTTAAGCTGGGGCAGGGCACCCAGCTGACAGCGGGGAAAGACGCGGTCATGTTCGCGTACGGTCCCGTCATGCTGCATGAAGCGCTCCTCGCCAGTGAACTCCTCGCCGAGCGCGGATTCGGATTAAAGATCATCAACATGCCCTGGCTCAACCGCGTGGATGTGAAATGGCTGACCGAAGTCCTCAAGCCATATTCAAATATCTTCATGCTCGAAGATCATCACCCCGCTGGCGGACTTATGGATAACATCCTCACTGCCTGCGCTGAACACGGTTTGCTGAATGGCAAGCAGATGATTAAGTTTGCAGTGGAAGGCTATCCCGCTTGCGGTACGCCGCAGCAGGCGCTGGCATTCCATGAGTTGGATGGCTTGTCATTGTCCAAGCGTGTGATGAAGTATTGTGGATGATGAATGTCTGAAATAAAAATTGGAATTCCCCTGCACGGCAAGATGGCGGCACGAGCTTTCCATCAACCGGCCTTCCGTGAGCGTTTTGCGGAGGGCGGTTTCAAGCCGCTGTATTTTCTCAGCCCAATTTACTTTCGGTCTTTTGATTTTGATCCCGGGCAATATTTTGAGCTGCAGGTGGAACAGTACGATGAGCAATATCAAGAGCATTTCCTGTTGCAACAATTAAGAATGTTGCGTCGTTTTGTAGTTGTTACCGAAACTACCGACCTGCGTTTTCGGGAAACCATCGAAAGTAAATTATTTGATGCGACCTTGCTGGGCATGGCAGGGCAAATGACTTTTGTAAATTTTTTCCGTCGTGCTCCCAATATGGGAGGTTTCTTGGCGTGGCTTGAAAAACAGCTATATATCACACATGCACATGATAAGGTGTTCAAAGAACAGGAAGTTTCCTGTGTGCTAACTCCTGGTATGGGTAATTATGGCTTTTGGAACGAGGGCAATTTTGCCCGTGAAGCCCAACGAATGGGGCTTCCTGTTTTTACAGCTATTACTAATTATGACAACATCGTCAACATGGGCTATCGCGGATTTGACCCGGCTTGCATGGCGGTCTGGAGCAAGCAGATGGCAGACGAAGCCATTCGGTTGCATAAATTCCCTGCCAATCGGCTGGAGATCACCGGCCCCGTCCAGTATGATCGCTTCATGGTATCCCTGCCAAAGAGCCGTACTGAGTTTTTAAAATCCATTGATCTTGACCCGTCTAAAAAAACCATTCTTTTTGCAGGAGGGGTCAATATTAATCATTATTTCCACATCTATCAGCTCTTCGTCGAACAGAAGGAGCGAATTTGGCACGAATCCTTTAATTTTATAATGCGTCCTTATCCACATCCAAAATTACTTTTATCACCCGGCTGGCAGGTTTTGGAGAAATTATTGATTGAAGCTGGGATTTATATTTCGGATCCAGGCTCAATTGATGCAAGCGGAGATCGTACCGAAGAATTTCGCCATGATCTTGCATTTGACGAAGGCCCTGATGAATTAAGTTATTTGTTGCGTTATAGCGATGTAATGGTTAATTATTTTTCCACCATCAGCCTGGAGGCTGCGATTTGTGATCTCCCCGTCATTCATGCAGGGTACGATTCTTACACATTCGGCCAGCGTTTTAGCGTGACTACAAGCTTTCTGCAAAGGCAAACACATAACCGTAGAGAATTGCGCCTTGCCGCTTCCAAAGTGGCCAAGAGTGAATCTGAATTAATTAAATATGTTGAAGACTACCTCAGCGACCGCACCTTGGATTCTGATGCCCGTCATGAATACGCCATCTCAGAGTGCGGCGAATTGGATGGACAGGCTGGTGTGCGTCTGGTCAATATGATTAAAAGCGGGCTGTAAATTCTCCTTAATGTAGATGGAAATTAATAACATATGTTGATGAAAAATTACGTTCCTGAAAAATCCGGCTTTTGGAGGAATAAATATGTCACCTACAGGCGGTTATGGCTTGATGCCTGCCTGAGCGCATTTCTGGATGAAGTGCATGGTTTTGTTATTGACCTGGGCGGGAAACGCGAAAATAAACGCGGCTCCTTCCAGCCACCCGAGCATCAGACAGAAGCCTGGTGGTATATCAATTTGGACCCAGAAGCCAATCCGAATATTTTTTCTGACGTAACCCAAACGCCGCTAACAAAACAAAGTGTGGATTATATTGTTTGTACAGAGGTACTGGAACATCTCCCCGATCCGCAGGCCTGTGTGGACGAAGTTCATCGCCTCCTTCGTAACGGCGGAGTGGCTTTTGTTTCTGTCCCATTTTTCTACCCCATACATGCAGACCCGTACGACTTCCAAAGGTTCACTGAAGATGGCTTACGCCGCCTGTTCAAGGACTTTAAATCTGTTGACGTATATCGAATGGGTGGGTATCCGGGTACCCTGGGCCTTTTGATTGAATTAGGAATCGCAGGTGTATATGGAGATTCATTCTCGAAAAAAATTCTACGCTGGATCATGAAATGGATTTCCCGCTGGTTGTGTTGGTATGATCTTCTGACCTTCCCCGGAAAAAGTTCTGTATGGGGAAAGTTTACAACAGGTTATTTTCTGAAAGCTGTTCGATAGCCATAAAAAAATAGTGAATTCAGGTATAGTAAATATATTGGCGATTATTTATAAGTAAGCGCTAATAAAAAATCTATTGGAGGAAAAATGAAAAGTATATTGGGAGTTACATTGGGGCATGATACAAGCTTTGCTCGTATAGTTGATGGTAAAGTGGTCGGCGTTATGGAAGCCGAGCGTTATTTCCGTCAAAAACGATATAAGCTGCATTGCTTAACGCTTGAACCAGGTAAGCACATTAGCAGTTATCAGTACGTTTCGCTGGACGATCTAGAACTGTTTTTAGGGATGGTGGCAAAAGAATGGGGTACGAAATTTGATGCACTAGCTGTTCAAAATGCGGGCAGGGTTGAGGAATTTAATAATTTTCAGGTCATTCTTAAGAAACTGGGATTTCAATTTGAATCGACATATCAGGTTGACCATCACTTAAGCCATGCAGCTCTGGCTTACTATACTTCGCCATATGATGATGCGCTTATTCTAAGCTACGATGGTGAGGGGAATGATGGCCAGACCATTTTCTTCAAAGGAAAAGGCAAAAGCCTGACCTATTTGGAGAATAATCCAATGAGATTCGGTCAGAGCTACAATAATTTAGGCTATGTTATAGGAATTAGGCCGGAAATATGTGGAACCTCAGCCGGAAAAACAATGGGACTAACCGCCTACGGCGAACTTGTGGATGAGTGGATGCCGTATGCGCGTGAGTATGTCAAGAAATACGTAAAGGCCCCTTCAAAAAATGTTGATGGCTTGAAAAGCTATGGAAAGGCGCATCGAGTTAATGATGTTTTCCTGAGAGATATTCCGGATTTGAAGAGATACCTTGTCCCGGTCGAAGAAAAAGAAGGTGGATTGAAGGGAGTTGTTCAAAGCTTAACTGGTACAAAACAGACGGTCTTACGGTTGGATGGTCCTGAAGATAAAACCGCGCAAAGCCTTGCCAATACTGTTCAAACCGCCTGGACTGAAGAAGTTATAAACCTTATCAAGCCATATATGAACGATTACAAGAATTTGTGCATAGTAGGCGGATGTGCCTTAAATGGTATTACCAACTATGAAATTCAACAACTCGGTGCGTTCGCAGGAACGTACTTTGTGCCCAATCCCTCCGATTGTGGCCTTTCGGCAGGTGCGGCTTTATATGTTTACTGGAATTATGGTGATAACGGCGTATTCACAGGTTACGACGAATATTTTTCCCCGTATCTTGGTTCAGAGGTGTTCGATAAAAATGATCTTCCATCTCTTCGGAATAAATACCCAAACATGGATCTGAATTCTTCACAGACAGCATCCCTGCTGGCAAACCTGGTGTATTCTGATTATATGGTTGGTGTAATTCGGGGCAGGTATGAGGTTGGCCCTCGCGCACTTGGGAACCGTTCGATCTTGTGCAACCCGCTTAACAAGGAAATGAAGGATATTGTAAATAAAAAGGTGAAGCATCGCGAGTGGTACCGTCCATTTGCTCCTATTGCTGCGGCAGAGCGTGCGCCTAATTATTTTACAAATGTCGATGATATTCCATACATGTCTGTAATTTGTTATACAAAACCAGAGTATCGGGAAGTGTTGCCCTCTATTACCCATGTAGACGGCAGTTCACGTTTGCAAACGTTGAAGAAAGACCATAATCCTTTTATGCACGATACTCTGATGGAATTCGAGAAACTTTCCGGGATGCCGATCATGTTGAATACATCCTTCAATCCCGGTGGAGAGCCAATTCTAAATTACTACTCTGTAGGTTTGGAAATGTTGGATACCACAGAGCTTGATTTTGTCTTGATCGAAGACGTACTTTTCTGCAAACCTGGCCGGGAGGACTTGCTTACTTCTTTAAAAGCATAATCATTCTGCTTTTTATATGATAATGGCGTGTTTACAGGTAGCTTTACTATAGTATATAGATTTTGGTAATGAAAGGTAAGGTGGATCATGAATAGCACTAAATCGAATCGTGATGACAACCGCCGCCTTGAAAATGGACGGCTGGTTTATTACCAACAAACAGCCAGCCAGGATTTTTGGGAAAGTGTCTGGGCCAGGGATGTGACCCCGGATTATTACCGACCCTTTCAGGCAGGTAGTTTGTTTGATTTTGAAAAAATGTTTAAGCGTCATCTGCCAAAAGACGGAAAAATTCTTGAGGCGGGTTGTGGAACTTCTCAGTTGGTTGTTGCATTGCGGTTCAATGGATATGCTTGTATGGGGCTGGACTATGCGATCAACGCCCTGCGCCACGCCCGCCAGATTGTTGGGCCATTGCCGCTCGTTGCTGGGGATTTAACAGCCATTTGTGTCTCGGATGATACCTTTGGAGCGATCATTTCGATCGGAGTTGTTGAGCATAGCATTTCTGGCCCCGAGATTTTCCTTCAGGAGCTATTACGTGTTCTGAGCCCCGGCGGTGTGTTAATGATCTCTGTGCCATATTTCAACCCTCTTCGTCAATGGCGTGCCAGGCGTGGTGCTTTTCAAGGGAATGTTGGTGGGCTGGATTTCTATCAATATGCATTTTCCCGCAAGGAATTTTGCAGAATTCTGGAATCTGTTGGTTTCAAAATCGAAACCACATACTCATATGCCCATCAAAACACCCTTACTCAGGAATTGCACTGGTTGAATCGATTGCCAAAAGCATTGAAGAAATTTATTCTTCGGATCAGTAAGCATATGCCATATGTCAATTCAGAACTTGGACATATGTTAATGGTTGTAGCGCGAAAAAAAAGCTGATCGAATGGGAATAAAATTTGGTTTTCGCAGAAATGTTTTGAACTTCCTTGCTCTGGCGGAGGGATGGTTCACCGATTCTGACCTTTCCATCTTTCATGAATTCGAGCCGCCACCTGCGGGTGGTGGGCACCAGTTTCTGCGGGCTTTCATACGACAGGCGGAGGCTCAAGGCTTGCGCCTTGAGAATAACCGGATTTCACATACGACCCGTTCCTGCCTGTTTAATTCCTTCAATTTCGACGAGAAACGGCTTCAATTGTTGAAGCGGGATTCGGTTCTTTACGTTCATCGTGTGGATGGCCCCATCGATGTGTATCGTGGGAGGGATGACGGTGTGGATAAGCGAATTCATGCCATTAGTCGATTAGTTGCAGAAAAGACCATCTTTCAATCGCGCTATAGCCTCGAAAAGCATTTGGAACTTGGCATGGAGTTCCGTGATCCTGTGGTGATTTTGAATGCTGCAGATCCTGAGATTTTTCATCCGCGAGGCCGTGTTGGTTTCTCACGTAATCGCAGAGTCCGTTTGATCGCGGCAAGCTGGTCAAATAATATTAATAAGGGCGCGCCCGTTTATCAATGGATGGATGAACATTTGGATTGGGAGTGCTTTGAGTTTACATTTGTTGGCCAAAGCTCGATTGCGTTCAAGAATATTAAGATGATTCCTCCGGTTGATTCTTACAAGTTGGCTGGGTTATTGAGAGAGCACGATATTTATGTCACTGCCAGCCGCAATGATCCCTGTTCCAATTCGTTGATTGAGGCGCTGGCTTGCGGGCTTCCGGCGATCCACCTTCAGAGTGGCGGCCATCCTGAGATCGTGAAGCAGGCTGGGGCGGGGTTTGAAGCGGCGGAGCAAATTCCCGAATTGTTGAATCAAGTTGTTAATGGGTATGAATCGTTCCAGTCGCGAATCTCTCTCCCCTCCATTAAAGATGTGAGTGAACAATATTTGAAAACATTGGAGTTGTTATGAAGGTGATGAAAGGGGCTGCA
>Ga0075156_10002424_pt1 | contig 10342 bp, 9 predicted proteins | sample JI81AbrownDNA_FD_70966 | JGI IMG/M metagenome (GOLD analysis project Ga0075156, IMG submission 70966) | Wastewater effluent complex algal communities from Wisconsin, to seasonally profile nutrient transformation and Carbon sequestration -... | ecosystem: Engineered > WWTP > Effluent > Algae...
GGGTCCAGTTGATAAAGCGCATTTCCCATGTTTGCAAGAGATGCCCAGCCATCCTGTTGAACGGCCATTTCAAAAGCCTGAGTGAGAAGAGGCATTGGGTCAGCTTCTTCTTTTTCGTCTTTGGTCTTTTTTGTTCCACTTTTTTGCGCGCGCGGCTGCGTTTCAGCTTTTTTCTCGACGACTAGATTCTCGGTATAAACAAAAACATCGCAGGCATTTACGAATGGCTTGGGTGTTTTCTTTTCCCCGATCCCCATGACGAAAATGCCAGACTCGCGAATGCGGGTAGCCAGACGGGTGTAGTCACTGTCACTTGATACCAGGCAGAAGCCATCCACCACGCCTGAATGTAAAATATCCATGGCGTCAATGATCATGGCACTGTCAGTGGCGTTTTTTCCAATCGTATAACGGAATTGTTGAATGGGTTGAAAGGCGTGAAAGTTAAGAATTTCCTTCCACGAGTTCATGCTGGTTGTTGTCCAATCCCCGTAGATCCGGCGGACAGTTACCTGACCATAGCGGCCTGCCTCCACGAGCATTTGAGAGAGCAGGGCTGCCTGAGCATTGTCACCATCAATAAGCATGGCGATCTTGTTGCGTGAAAGAGAGTTGATCTGTTCGTCTGCCATAAAGATATTATACACTTTTAAATACGCGACCGGTTTCATTGCGATGTGAGTGAAGCATATTCGCCGGGATACTGATGTCCCTTTGCGTTATGATTCTCCCGGCCCTGTAACCGTTATAATTTTAGCCTGTTGCCAGGCACTCAATTTACTCGAAATAAACTTCAGGATGATTGCTGTAGGGTATCATTCTGATAATGTCTACTAACCTTTACCATATCTTTACAATTGCTTTATGATAAAGAAAACTCAACTTAGGTAAAATCCTCTCATGACTAAAATTCTTGTAATTGATGATGAACCCGCGATCGTAAATCTTGTGCAGGCTTATCTTAAGCCGGAAGGGTACGAAGTTTTTACTGCCATTGATGGGCCTTCGGGTCTTAAGGCTGTGCGGGCTTTCAAACCTGATTTGATCGTGTTGGATGTAATGCTGCCCGGTACGGATGGGCTTGAATTACTTTCACGGCTGCGTCGTGAGTCGCAGGTGTATGTCATCTTATTAACTGCCCGCACAGAAGAGACAGATAAGATCGTAGGGCTTTCAGTTGGCGCAGATGATTATGTGACCAAGCCGTTTAGTCCGCGTGAGTTGGTGGCGAGAGTCAAAGCGGCGTTGAGGCGTATTCAAACAGGATCAGGCTCGGGCGCAGAAGGAAGCGTGCTGGTCTTCCGTCACATGCGAATGGATCTGGATGCGCGTCAGGTGGCAGTGGATGATCAACTCATTGATCTCACGACCAGTGAATTCGATCTTTTGCGTGTGCTTGCTGAAAATCGCGGGCGCGTGCTCACTCGTGAACAATTATTGGAGCGTGTTTGGGGCGGCTCTTATTTTGGCGAGATGCGTGTAGTGGATGTTCACCTTGGGCATGTTCGTCAAAAATTGGGCAACCCCGATTTTATTGTAACTGTGCGCGGTGTGGGATATCGCTTTGATGATGAACCTTTATAAAAGTTGGTGAGCCATGAAAATTATCCGTTCTCATTTGGGCATTAAATTATTTCTTTCATATTTTGTTGTGATCGTGGTCGGCATGGCTGTGATCGGCATCATCACCAAGATCACCACGCCGCGCGCGTTTGCGCGCCATCTTTTATTCATGGAACAACAGTTGGGCACAGGGCAGGGACATGGGCAGGGGCAGGGGTTGGGCGCGGGCGGCATGATGTCTGATTTTTATCAAAATTTCCAACAATCATTTAATGAGTCGTTGTTGATATCGGTGGCTGCGGCTTCACTGGTGGCATTGCTGGTCAGTTTTATTTTTAGTAAAAATATTCTTGGGCCTGTTTCCGTGATGACCAGCGCCAGCCGGAGAATTGCAGAAGGTCATTATGATGAGCGGGTTGAACTGCGCGGCAATGATGAGCTTAATCAACTTGCGGGAAGTTTTAATCAAATGGCAGAGCAGCTCGAACAGGTTGAATCCATGCGCCGCCAATTGATCGGAGATGTGGCGCATGAACTTCGCACGCCGCTGACCGCGATCAAAGGTACTGCTGAAGCATTGATGGATGGCGTGCTCCCCGCATCTACAGAAACATATCAACAGATTCATTCTGAAGCCGGACGTTTGAGCCGTCTGGTTGATGACCTGCAGGAGTTGAGTCGTGTTGAATCCCGATCTACTCAATTGGATATCCACCCTGTGGATTCGGCTTCCTTAATTCAGACGGTGACGAAGCGATTAAAATATCAATTTGATGAAAAGCGTGTCAAACTGACTTTGAGCCTGCCGCGTGATCCCATACATGTTCTGGCTGATGAAGGGCGCATTCTTCAGGTGCTTACTAATTTGATCGGTAATGCCTTGCAATATACACCAGAGCATGGAACTGTGACCATTTCGATTGAACGTGACAAAAATGAAGCACTTATTTCCGTCGCTGACACTGGCGATGGCATCCCTCCGGAACATCTTGCGCGCATCTTTGATCGTTTTTACCGTGTGGATAAATCCCGTTCCCGCGCGCGCGGCGGCTCAGGAATTGGTTTGACGATTGCGAAGCATCTTGTCGAGTCACATGGCGGCAGAATTTGGGCCAGGAGTGCAGGTAAAGAAAAAGGCAGTGTCTTTATATTTACACTGCCTCTGGCAAAATAATTAATGAAAGTGAAGCATTAAGGCTGAATTGGTTTAATTACACCCAGATCTGAAGGAGCGCCGCCAAATAAACCTATATCCGTGCAGGATGGTTTATCCACGCGCAATAAGACAACTTCGTTTGAAGAAATGTCCACTTGAATAATGGTATTTTGTTGATACACAGAGTCAACAGTTAATTTCAAGGTCACTTGATTTTGTGCAGGTAAATTTGTGACACAAACCTGCTTGTCGGGATGTTCACGATCTTCATCGATTGCGCGCAATAGAGCGCAATTATTCGGCAGATCCGCCGTTCCTGTGTTTTTCACAGTGACGTAGGCGTTTGTCACTTCACCCATGCCGTGGCTAATGTCCAGACTGGTGTTACAACCAAGAATATCCACAGTCACAGACTGTACCAATGCAAGAGTTGGCGTTTCAGTTGGGGTGATCGGCGTACTTGTTAAGGTGGGGGATGGGATTTCGGTATTTGTGGGAGTGCTCGGCGAAAGGACCGTTACACCTGGTACTATTTCGGTGGAAAGTGTGGGCGTGATAATCATGGGTGTGGCTGTAATAATGCCCGGCGTCCGTGAGGGAATGGGAGTCCACACCGGGAATGGCTGTGGAGAGACACCCCATGCATCACACGCAGTTAGAAAAAATATAAGGATAAGGAAAGCAGATGTTTTCTTCATACTTTTATTATACATATTAAATTGCTTAAATCAAAAGCAGAGATAAACCTCGCTTGAAGAATATCTCTGCTTTTGATTGTGTTTTACACAGTGTAGATTTTTATGTGTTGGATGTTTTTGCCCGAAGTTCTTCCCAGCTTGGTTCAACAAGCACGTCACCATCAGGGAAGATGATGGTTGGAACGCTTTTATTTCCTTTGTTTACAGTGACTACGAATTCAGTTGCTTTATCGTTACCTTCCAGCCCGACGCGCAGGTATTGAATCCCATTCGTGTCAAAGAATGCCTTTGCCCTGTGGCAATCAGGACAATATTCGGTTGCATACATCACAATCTGTGATGGTTGTGTGGTGTATAGATCAGTCAAGATATTATTCTCCTCGTTTTTTTAGTCGAAACATTATTGTAATTTACTTTTATTCGCCGATTGTTTTTAAATATTCTCGAATAGCGAGCGCGGCTGAGGCGCCCTCGCCCGCAGCGGAGGCGGCTTGTTTTGTGGAGCCGGCGCGTACGTCGCCAGCAGCGAAAATGCCGGGAACGCTGGTCATCATATACTCTGTTTTAACAAAACCCCATTGATCGAGATTGGCGGTTCCTTTTAGCAGGTCATTGTTAGGGGTTAGCCCGATAAATACAAACACGCCGTCATAATTGAGTTCTTTGCTTTCGTTTTTATTTTTGTCTTCAACAACGACAGACTCAAGTTTGTTTTTTCCACGCAGCTCCTTGATGTTGTGGTTAAGCAGGACACGCATATTTTCCTTCTCAGCCACTTTGTTCTGTAATATTCTGCTTGCTTTTGGTTCCTGTGAGTTTACGATAATATCAACCTGCGCGGCAAATCTGGTTAAGAAAAGACCTTCCTCGAAGCCGCTATTCCCTCCGCCGACCACCAATACTTTCTTGCCTTTGTAGAAAGCACCGTCACAAGTAGCGCAAAAATGGACGTTTATGCCAATCAACTCATCTTCACCGGGAATATCCATACGGCGATAACGTGCGCCAGAAGTAAGCAGAATAGCCTTGCTGTGATAACGTCTGCCTGAACTGGTCTGCACAATATGGTATTGCCCATCCCTTTTGATTTCGGTTACTTCCTGTGCTTGCAGGAGTTCCACTCCAAATTTGCGCGCCTGCTTGCTCAAACGCTCTGCAAAATCTGCTCCTGAGATGCCCTCATCAAAACCCGGAAAGTTATCCAAGGTTTGCGTTATACCAGCCTGGCCGCCAATTCCTGATTTTTCAATAACCAGAGTGTCCATTCCCTCACGCGCCAGATATAACGCAGCCGTTAGTCCTGATGGGCCACTACCAATAATGATGACATCATAGTATTCTTTGCTTGCTTCGGCCTTTAGTCCAAGTTTTTCAGCAAGCTGGGAATTGGATGGCTCTACAAGAATTTCGCCATCAGGGAAGATAATTGTAGGAATAACCCGCATCCCGTTGTTAAGATTTTCCACAAAAGTCACCCCTTCTGGAATCTCTTCAATATCAATGTTTATATATTGTACGCGATGCTCTCCAAAGAATTTTTTTGCCCGTTTACAGTCAGGGCACCAAGCAGTGCTATAAATGGTAATGACAGAAGGTTGTAAGTTGAAAAGTTCCGGTTTTTGGTCCATTTTATTTCCTTTCGTATACAGATAGATTTTTAGCGTTTATTCTTACTCAGTTGACGACCTGTTTCTGTAAAAAAAAGCAACTTATATATAAAGGAGCGTGAATGCGATTTTATTTGTCGTATTTCTATGTTAAAATCGGTTCATTGATTTTGATATGTAATTGATATGTAATTTTTTAGGTGCTAACGTGACAAATCTTAAGAGATCATTTTTCTGGATTGCATTTTATTTGCTGCTTGTGCTGGTACTTGGTCAGTTGGATCGTTCCAATACGCCAATTATTAACTTTGCGGCATATTTTTATCTTACCGCCATCATTATTGTGCCGGTAATGATTTTCGTTCCCTCTCTGCACAAGGTTTCCGTTTTTGTTCCCATGTTTTTCTGGGGCGCAATTTATTTTGCTCTTTTTCAGATCATTGACCGTGAACTAACAGCCACACTGGATATGGAAGTAATTATTTTGGAAATTGTAATACTCGAAGTTGGAGTGTGGCTTTCATATCAATTGGCTGTTGGAATTGAAAGTTCTGAATCGCTGATGGATGCTCTTGCTCAAGGGACATTCCCTCATCGTGCTCTTGAAATGGAATCTGCTTCAGAACAGTTGAAAATTGAATTTGCCCGAAGCAGGCGCTATCATCGGCCATTATCCTTGCTGGTGGTTCATGCCTATCCCAAAGATGAAGAAGTTGTACGGGAGATGTTGAAAAGTTTGCAGCACGATGTATTATCCCGGCTTTCCAATGCACGTATTGGGCAGTCAATTGGTGAGGCGGTTCGTCAGACCGATTTGCTTATTCGGGATCATGTAGGTCGGTTTGTTATTTTATGCCCAGAAACTGATTTGGAAAGCGCTATTTTTTTGGCTGAACGCATTTGTAAAATTGTTGAAGAGCGCGCAGGACTGCATGTCAATTGCGGCGTGGCATCCTTTCCTGATGAAGCATTAACTTTTGAAGACTTGTTACATTTGGCGCGAGACCGTTCAAAGCAATCGTTGATACCCCAAAGATCCATTGATGCCACTGAGAAAGCTATAAAATGACAAGTATGACACTAACTCCTATCGATCAGAATGCATGGATTAATTCCTTTGATCCAAAGAAACGCATCATTACGGGGCGTGCTTATTTCTTCTTTAAGCGGACGATTGACCTTGCTCTGGTCCTTTTGAGTGCTCCTTTTTGGCTTCCTGTTATTTGTGTTATTGCGGTAATTATTACCATCACCTCTCCCGGAGCCCCTGCAATGTTTACACAATTACGAACCGGGAAAGGCGGCAAGCGTTTTAGCATGTATAAATTCCGCTCAATGGTTCCGAATGCTGAGGCGCTGAAAGAAACATATGCTCATTTGAACGAGCTGCAGTGGCCGGATTTTAAAATTACCAATGATCCGCGCATCACCAAAGTAGGCAGGATCTTGCGAAAGACAAGTTTGGATGAGTTGCCCCAGTTGTTCAATGTCTTAAAAGGCGATATGAGTCTTGTGGGACCGCGTCCAACCTCTTTTGGAGCAGAGACCTACAAGCTGTGGCATACCGAAAGATTGGATGTTGCGCCAGGTTTGACCGGCTTGTGGCAGATCATTGGCCGCGCACAACTTGAGTTTGATGATCGTTTACGCCTTGATATAGCCTATATCGAACGGGCTGGCATTTGGTTTGATATAAACATTCTCTTTCATACGGTTACTGCGGTATTTAAGCAAAGAGGCGCTCATTAGCGTATTACGAGTTTCGGGGTTTTAGGGCGGAGTGCAACATCATCTATTTTTGTAGTGATTACCGATATAGAGCCGAGAATTTAAGAGGGTATCCCATTGGTACTAGCATTAAGTAAAATTTATTATCCTTACGGGTATAATATTATTTCTTTGCAAAAATGCAAGGTCTGTGTTTTTCGAGATTGTTTGATTTATTTTTTGAAAGTTATCAAAAAGCAGAAAGGATAATTTATATGGAACTTAAACTTTATTTTCGGATGTTACAACGGGGGTGGTGGCTTGTTCTTCTTGTTGCGCTTGTTTCCTTGCTTGCGTCGTTGACTGCTTCATATCTGGCAATTCCTAGATATAAAACGACAGCAAGATTTATTATTACACCAGGGTCTTTATTGACAAGTGAAGGCAGCCCGGAAACTGTAATTGCCGGGCTGGAGACACTGGATTTGCCCTCTGTTGTCGCAACGTACACGGAAGTTATGGGTAGCCAGAGAATATTAGTGGATTCGTTGAGCTATCTAGGTGTTAAGAATTTCGTGCCCAAGGATTACACCATTGATGCAGTTGTCCTTCCTGAGTCCAGTGTTTTGGAGTTAAACGTATCCGGAACCGACCCGCAATTGGTGGCTGATTTGGCGAATGCAATAGGCTATCAGACTATTTTGTTTACCCGTAGTATTAATAGAATTTATGAACTTAACTTTTTGGATGAAGCGGCACAACCTGTTGCTCCTTATAGTCCAAGTCCGCTTCGGGATGCAGGGTTGTCGCTATTGTTGGGCTTGGCGGGGGGGGCGGTTTTGGCAATATTAAGTGAACAAATTCGAGTTCCTCTTGAGGCTTATCGTCAGCGTTTGCAGATGGATGCCGACACGGGCGTATATAACAATCGATACTTTACGCGTTTGTTGGAAGATGAAGTCTCAAAAAATTCATCTGATGTGCTTTCGATTGGTATTATCGAATTAAATGGAATGTCAGATTTTACAGGTACGCTTCCTGCTCAGGGAGTTTTGCGGGTGCTTGGCAGCGTTACCGATACCTTACGAAAGGAATTGCGTGGTAACGATAATATCGGCAGGTGGAATGACAACAGTTTCATTGTCATGCTTCCCATGACTTCCGCCGAATCTGCAAGCCGAATATTTAAACGAATTTATCAATCACTTTTGGTTCCTGTAGACTTACATCAATATGATGTGAAAATTAACCTGGATCCCCATGTCGGTGGTGGGGAATACAGTAACGGAATTACTGCACAGGAGTTGATTGAAAAAACCATCGGAGCGCTTGATCAATCCAAACGTGATGAATTAAATCCTGTGTATGTTTGGGAAATGCGTAGTCCGTTTTGGGTTCAGAAAGACGACGTTAATTAATTCCAGCATTTTTGATACTTATAAATACAATTGGTTTCCATTGGATTTAATAATTAATGATTACGAATGACAAAACAGTAAATTCCATACCGATGCAAAAATCATCCCTATTGGACATCAACAAGGCGTCACTGATGTCTGTGGTTATTGCGTCGGTTCTTGGCATTTTGATTTCAATTGCCGTAGGGCAGTTTGGCTGGTTAACACTGGTTACGATACCGGCTTTGGCAATGGTGTTTAGTACGGTTTCCAATCCAAGCCTCGGTTTGATGGCTCTTATTATTGTAATTTTTGCGCAAGTCCAAAGAGCCTTTACTGAATTTCTTGGGTTGCCAGGCCCTGGACAACCTTTGGTGGGTTTCTTAATAATGGTTATCGTAATTCGGATGCTCTTGTTCAACGAACGTTCCGTTAACTGGCTTCGTAACAGCTTTATTCTTGTAGTTTATGTTGTGTTTTTAATGGTTTCAGTCGTGGCTGCGCAGAACATGGAGCCGGCAATAACGGAATTGATTGATCTTGCGCAGAATATTTTGATTTCTTCACTGGCAATTTATATAATTAAGGAATCTTCGTCGCTGAGAAACGCAATTTGGGCGGTCATTTTTGCAGGGATTTTGATGGCCTCCATTAGCGTGTATCAGAATTTGACCGGTACATTTAGCAATGAATATTGGGGGTTTGGCGGAAATGAATTTTCTGGATATGTGGGCCGCCCTAGAATCACTGGACCCTATCTTACTCCAAACCCTTATGCCCAAGTATTGGCAATCATATTTATTGTTGCTTTGGATCGAACCTGGCATGAATCAAAAATAATATTACGTCTTGTAGCAGGCGCGGGGGCGTTACTTTGCGCGTTGGCTTTAATCTTTACTGATTCTCGCGGCGGTTTTGCTAATTTAATATTCACTATTTTTGTTTATTTTCTATTTAATCGTCCAAATTTTTCTGCAATGCTGGTTATATCCGTTTTTAGTCTTGTCGTGATCCAGTTTTTGCCGGGAAATTTTGCCGAGAGGATACTAACTTTAACAGAATTGAATCCATTTAAAGAAGATACTGCAGTGGTGGCTGATGAGTCCTTTAGAGGACGTACGAGTGAAAACATTGCGGCGATGATGATGTTTTCAGATTATCCGATCTTTGGAGTTGGCTTGAGTAACTACGGAGAAAACTATCAGAAATATTCGCGTGAGATTGGTCTTGATCCTCGTCGTGAAGAGCGCGAACCAGCGAGTTTGTATCTTCAATTATTAGCAGAGCAGGGTGTGATTGGCACCAGTGTATTTCTTTTATTGGTGGTTTCCATATTTATGAAGCTCTTGAAAGCGCAGAGAGACTTTAAATTATTGGGGATGCGGGATGAGATGTATATCACATCAGCTCTTTTCGCTTCTCTTGCAGGATATATGTTTATGTCGATTTACAAGAATAATGCGTATACCAATGTGTTCTGGATGTTGGTTGCCATTTGTATTTCAGCCGCGCAAATTGCGACAAATATTATGAAGCCAGATGAAGAATCTGGAAATTCCATGGAGTTTTCCAATTGAGCGGAGAACTTCAAAACGCCGATATTTCCAAGGTGGCAATCCGTGGCACAGCCTGGCGCTATGTTGCTTTGTTTACCGGGAAATTTATGGTTTTCATCAGCACAGTTGTGCTGGCTCGATTATTAACCAAGGATGATTTTGGCCTTGTTGGATATGCCGTTACGGTTATCGCATTCCTTGAGGGGATTAGTGACCTTGGTGTGACGGCTGCAATCATTTATTTTCCTGACGATCAAAAACGAATTTCCAGCGGCTTTTGGATTAATCAAATTACAAGCTTTCTGTTTTTCGGCTTAACCTGGATTTTTGCTCCAGCCATAGCAATTTATTTCAGAGATGAACGTGTGGTGGAGATAACGCGTGTTCTTTCGTTAACTTTCCCTTTCCTTGCTTTGGGATATATGCATGAAGCAGTTTTACTTAAAAGATTATCCTTTAAGCGTAGCTTTATTCCTTCATTTGTTAAATCTCTGGCCAAAGGGTTGACGTCTATTGGATTCGCTTTGGCTGGATTTGGCCCCTGGAGTTTGATCTGGGGACAATTAATTGGCACATTGATTTCTTCAATCTCCTATTGGGTGGTTACTCCCTGGCGTCCCTCCTTAATCCTTGATTTTAAGATGGGGTACGCTCTCCT
>Ga0075156_10002427_pt1 | contig 10341 bp, 10 predicted proteins | sample JI81AbrownDNA_FD_70966 | JGI IMG/M metagenome (GOLD analysis project Ga0075156, IMG submission 70966) | Wastewater effluent complex algal communities from Wisconsin, to seasonally profile nutrient transformation and Carbon sequestration -... | ecosystem: Engineered > WWTP > Effluent > Algae...
ATCCTTTGCCTTATCCATGAAGAATTGATTTACATACTCCACGGCACTAATCCCAAATTCATTTTTTGCCTTGGCGGGAAATTCCAGGTTTTCAAATTCTTTGGCAAATAAGGCTTTGTGTAATGACCACTCAGCTAACGAGATTTTAAAAAACAATTCTTTAGTAGTTGCAGCAACCTGCTCACCCGATGCTTCTGAAGCGGGCTTTCCTGTACAGGCTGCAAGGAAGGAACTTGCACTGATACCACTTAAGGTTAATAAGCCCAATGATTTGATAAACTGTTCGCGATCCATAGAAGTTAGTTAGAAGTTGATACTAGATTGTGAAGAAAGATAAAGAGAAGAGATTCGGCAGAAAAATTTCTTGTGCTAAGTGGCCAAACCTGTACGAGGAAGGCTTTAAAAGGGAGCTCCATGTGTTTGGCTGATAATAAATTCTGCTACTGGCTTTGATTTTCGCATTAGATTGACAGCCAGGTTAGAAGACCACTCGTTTCCAAACAGCCTTTGAATTTGTCGGCCAGCCCAAAGTCTGCGGGCGAAGTTCGAATTCCATGAAGTTGAGTAACTGGTTTCTAATTGTGATCGTGTTAATTTTCCATTGACAAAATCCACAACCAATTCACTCAGAATTTTTGCAGAATGAATAGCCATTGCCATACCATTACCACACAATGGAGTAATCATACCGGAAGCATCCCCGGCCATGAGCACATGGTTTTCTATTGGGGATTTAGTGGCAAATGAAATTTCATTGATTACTTCAGGGCGCTCAAATAAAAACTCTGAATTCTGAAAAACAGTTTTAAGAAATGGATTTTTGTACAAGACTTTTTCTTCCATTTCTTTTATGCTGCCAAATTTTTTCAGGTTATTTCGATGGGTGAGGTAGCAAAGCGTGTATTTACCTTCTTCAATTTGACTTAATCCGCAATACCCATCCTTAAAATTGTGCAAGGAGATAAGGTCTGCCGGATGATCAGTTCGAATATGATATTTTACGCCAGCATAGGGCGATCTTTTTCTAATAAAGTTTCGATCCAGTGAAATATCCATTCGGGATCTTTTTCCAAATGAACCAATAACAAGTTTTGAAGAATAGATAGTTGAATTGGCTTTAACCTGAAACTGATTATCAGCGAACTGAATATTTGCAGCCTCTGTATTAAGAATGAAATTAACCCCACGTTTTATCGCTTTTTGATAGAGGAAGTGATCAAAGGTATAGCGACTAATTCCAAAGCCGCCAAGGTCTAGTGGCAAGTGTGCGTCTCTTCCATTTACTGAAGTAAGTTGAAAGCGATTTATTTTGGGCAAGGTTAATTCTTCAGGAAAAAGATGGTTAGATTTTAAGAATGGAAGCGTTTCGTTTGAAATGTATTCGCCACACACCCTATGGAAGGGATAGGCTTTTTTTTCTATCAGAGTAACGGAGATGTTCTTCTCAGCCAGGCAGTTTGCGCAAATCAAACCCGCAAGGCCACCGCCTACAATAATTACTGTTTCCACTTTTGTTTAATTATAATGACCAAAAACAGCGTTTTCTCAAACGATGTCACTAAAAAATTAAATTAACAACAAATCCCTGAATCCATTTTGACCGTTTAACTGTTTTAGACGTATACTTGAATCTATGGATAAAAACTCGAACCAGAGTGAAGAGTTAAATGTGTTGGTAGTTGGTAACAACCCTATTGAGCTAACCCGAACTTTCGAAAGCCTCAAGAAAATTCGTGATCATAAAGTGATTACAGAAATCGCGTTTGATTTAAGGAGTATAATAGATCGTCTTACGCACTTTAAGCCTAACTATATTGTACTTGATGATAACCTTGGCCAGTCTCAATTGAAAGCCACTGTTAACATATTGATCAGAAATCGCAGAACAAAGGATATCCCTATAACAATTTTGAAAAACTCCAATTATCACGAAGCGATGAATACGGGAGTTATGAATTATATTTTGAAGGATTCTATTACAGGTGAATCGCTATACACAGCTCTTAAAAACTCCTTGAAGTTTAAGAAGACTCAACTATTTTTACAGCAGGCCTATAGAAGAAGAAAGGGACCAGTTGCTAAGAGTACTTAAACCATAATCACAACGGATCTTCCAATCTGAATTGACGTTTAATTTTTTCTCCACTTCTATCAATTTGCAGACTTATTTTTCGTCCTGGTTTTGAATTTAAGAATCCGTTGATTGAATTCAAGTCAAGGTCTGAAGCTGAAATTCCGTTTACGCTTAATATTCGATCGCCAACTTTTACATCAGCTTGTTCGGAAGCTGAGTTTGGCCGAATGTTTGTGATTTCGAAATTTTTCAACATGGATCCTTTAGCGCGAATAGTCAATCCACTCAAGCTATAGTAGAAATCTTTTTTGTATTGAGAGTTCTTCTTTAGATAGACTCTCTCTCCGGGGAAATTGTAGATCACTGTAAACCGGCTAAGGATTTCACCACCGATTGAACCATTTCTAAACACGGATCGACTTGTTTTTATGGTATCCATATATGCATTTGGGTCGGGGAAACTGGTTAGAACATTGTTGATCTCATATTTGCCGAGTTTCAAGGAATTTATTTTTCCAATTTGCCCCGTAATTACACCTCCGAGTCCACGTCCAACAATGCTGGTCACATTTTTTTCAGGCACTCTGATTTTAGGATTTGAACTTGTTTCCAGAAAAAGGCCATGACTGGCGCCACTATCAATCAGTAACTTGGCACTCAGGGTAGTGGTGTCGTTCATCTCCAAACTTACGGTTATATAGGGTTTGGTATCCTCAATATGGATTGGCAGCCACTGAAATTTTTTCTTCTCTTTGAATCGCTCGGGCAACATAAGCGTGAGTGTTTTCTTTTCATAATTAACCTCAATAATGAAACGACTAAAAAGCTCATAGCCCATAATGCCATGGACATCGGTTCCTAAATAATTTCTTAGTTCCAGATAATCCTGATCCAGCACCAGCATGGCATGTCCGCGTCCTTGCACTCCTGGCATATCCAAAGAAACATTATTGGTTACGTAGGCGTCCACTAGTTTTTCGCCACCCGGACCCGCTATTGTGTATTTCCTTGAGTACTGCAAATTGAGAATATCGCTATAGGCCTTTTCGGTAAGAATGGAGGTGCGAACTCCGGTATCTAAAATAAATTTAAGTGGTAATTGATTATTAAGGATCATAGGTACAACCACCAGATTGTTATAGATCTCAATCGGAAATTGAACCCTGGTTTTACCTGCTGGAAGAGAAAAGCCCAGCACCTGAGCCCCGCAAAACGAGGCATGCATCAACACAATTAGAGATACTAAAAAACTCCGTAAAAGCATGAGATACGTAATAGACTCTTTTAAAGCTACCAATTTTTGTGAAGCCCTGTTTATTAAACGCTAATTACTCCAAGTTGGATGAGAAGATTTTTTGGGGAGTCAGCTACCCTGATTTCCTGAAGATTTTTTGATTGGAGAAATCCTTCCTGCACCATGGTTTGCATTTGGGATATAAGTGAGTCGAAATAATGATTGGTATTTAGTATACCCACCGAAGCTTGAATCAGGTTAAGCTGCTTCCATGTTAGAATTTCAGCTAACTCATCCAGGGTTCCCCAACCACCGGGTAACGCAATAAATGCATCGGCCAAATCTGCCATGCGTCTTTTCCGCTCGTGCATACTGCCTACAATCTCCAATTGGGTTAACCCCGTATGGCCAACCTCTTTTTGCATTAAGAAATCAGGGATAACCCCAATCACTTTACCGCCATGGCTCATTATCTGATCGGCCAGTATTCCCATAAGGCCGATATTGCCGCCACCATACACCAGGGTTGATTTGGTTTCGCACAACAGGGTAGCTATTTCCTTCGCGGCTTCCGCGTAAACAGGGTTATTCCCTGCACCGGATCCACAAAAGATGCAGATATTCATTTAGCAGAATGAAAATGGATTAATGCTTAATGTCGTGCTCGTTATCGCTCACTTTACGGTTTGGGAAAGCCCAAACGGAAACGATCGCAAGAATGAAAAGGGCAATTACAACACCAAAAACTGTCATGGCAGGATATTTTTAAGAATCAAATTTAGATCAACCAGCTATATTATTTGCAAAATCAACCTTAAAAATTGTAAACTCGTGAACTTATTATAGGTCAGACGAGTCAACACCCACAAAAATAGCGACTTCCAATGAAGAAATTCCTCCTTGTTTTAAGTGTTATTCTAATCATCATTTTGGGTGTGCTCACCTATTTCAGGGTGTACTATACCAAGTCTTTTAGTCCTGAAGACGAAGTAACCTTTGCCAATGGGGACTTAAAGATTCATGTCCTCTACAACAGGCCTTTCAAAAAAGGACGGGTTATATTTGATAGTCAGGGTCTAGTCCCTTATGGAAAAGTATGGCGAACGGGGGCCAATGAGGCAACCATTTTTGAAACCAACAAAGACCTGAATTTTGCTGATAAAACTCTTAAGGCCGGTAAGTATTCTTTTTTTACAATTCCTGGTGAGCAGACATGGTCTATCATTTTTAATGAAGAAACCGGGCAATGGGGCGTAGGGTTTAATGGAGAGGCCAATCGCAATCCCGCCAAGGATGTGCTTACCGTTGATGCCCCGTCAGTTTTACAAGGAAAGGAATTTGAACAATTTACTATTTCAATAGAGCAAGCAGGGGAGGAAATGGAGTTAATTTTAATGTGGGATAAGACCCTTGTGTCAGTCCCCTTTACTCGAAAATAAGGTTCGAATTGCCCCGTTTTTTTTCATCAATCTTTCCCAATCCTTGGTATCTTTGACATTTCAACCTGGTTAATAAACGAACATGATACAAGTAATTCCCTCCATTGCAATACGTAAGGGGAAAGTGGTGAAGATGAGAAAGGGAGACCCTTCCAGTGAGAAGGCCTATGATGAAAACCCACTCGATTTAGCCAAGCGATTTGAAGATCATGGTATTGAAGTAGTACATCTTGTTGATCTGGATGGCGCTGAGCGTGGAAGCCCAAAGAATTATCATGTACTGGAGGCCATTGCAGGTCACACAAATCTTAAAGTTGATTTTACAGGAGGGATATGCACCGATGGCGATATAGGAAAGGCTTATGAGTTTGGGGCCGCATATATCACCGCCTCAAGTATTGCTGTAACCGATCCGGAATTGTTTGCCTCCTGGATAATTTCTTATGGTCGTGAAAAAATGACGTTGGGAGCTGACGTCACTGATATACAGTCTAAGAAAATTGCTTTTCGCGGATGGCTTAAAAAATCAGAAATCACCTTGTATGATCACCTTCAATATTTTTATGATCGTGGTTTAAAGTATGTGAAATCGACTGATGTTTCGCGCGATGGGGTGTTGGAAGGTCCTGCTTTTTCATTCTATCAGGATATAATTGATAATTTCCCTGACCTAAAAGTATTAGCCAGTGGTGGCGTGCGTGGCGTGGATGACATTAAACGACTAAATGAAATGGGCGTCTTTGCAGTTATTTTTGGAAAGGCCTATTACGAAGGAATATTGAAGTTGAAAGACCTTGAGCAATTTTTTGTAAGGAGTAAATAAAAAAACCCGGTTCGAGCCGGGTTTTTTGTTATCAGATCAATTCACATTCAGGGGGGAAAAGGAAATATCCAGATCACTCTCCCCATCCAGAGAGGTTGTGGTTTTCGATTTAATATCCGGTTGATGTTTGAGCAGGACCCTGAAGGTTTTACCACTTGCGGCATCAGCACCTGTTGTCCAGGAAGTAGTTAACCCAATGGGCAGGCCGTTGATGTCCTCGTCTTGATAATTTACGACTCCCGGTGCGCTTCCAATATTTCCACTACCCGTTGGCGAAGAAAATGTACTGGTCCAGCTAAAGAAAAGCTGATGCTCATCTCCTTCTGCCAGTACTTCTTTTCCTACATCATATCCATCTGCCCCCGGATTGTAAAGTCCATTTAGTAATTCGATGGTTAATGTGTAGGTGGTTCCTTTAGAAAGATTTATAGGACCATCTATCTGAAGATCCTGCGAACCTTCTCCATCGGGGTCTGTTGCTGTAACAGTTACGGCTGTGCCACCACCAGTAGGCGTAAATTTTAGAATTACTTTAGTGATTAGTTCTGGAATATTTTCTGGTGTGGGGTCTTCATTCTTGCAGCTAATTAAAAAAGACAAGGACCCAATGAAAAAAGTGAGGATGAGGATTTTAATGATTTTCATACGTATTATTTATATCAGGTTAGAAACTGTATTTAAGCGCCAATGCAATAGTGCGACCCAGGTCGTCAGAATAATATCGCATGCGATTGGTGTATTCACGATAGGAAGCATTGAAAAGATTCTCTACAGAAAATCGAAAATCGACTCTGGAGTTTTTAACAGGCTTGGTTATGCCAGCACTGAACGAACCTAGAAAATAGCCGCTCGGAGCAGCAACAAAATCAAAGTTCCTGTTGTCATCTATAAATAAATCAATTCCCTGCTCTTTAGCATCGATAATGTCCTGTATGGGCACTACACGCGGAGCCCGGTATTGTTCGGCCACATACTTTACCCGGGCTTCTGCATACAGATTTAACCAGTTTCCAGGTTGATTTTTTTCGTACCTCACAGCCAGCTCATATCGATTCGAAGGAATAAAAATCAAGTAGTCATTATTTGTTTCATCGGTTGCTTTAAGCAGAGAGATTTTTGTGTTTATAGAAAAAGATCTGTTAAGTGAATAATGCAAGGATAAGTCAGTGCCTAAAAAGGACGCATCGGTTTGGGTGTAGCGAAAGTATGGGAAGACTCCACGGGTGCTTTCCGTTACTCCACGGGGTTTAAGGTATGTATAATTAAAAATGTAATTTATGTATCCGGACAATTCACCATTCCATTTTCCCTTTTGGAGGCGGTAGGTATTAACCCATTTCAAGGCTTGTTCAGTTTTAAAATTAACGGCATCAATATCAAGAACCTGATTAGTTGATTCATCCAATAATAGACCATACTCTATGGCAGCCGCACTTTGGTGTGTACCCAGGCTATACAACTCAGCCACATTGGGGGGGCGCCAGGTACTACCAATGTTACTTGTGATAGATGAGTTTTGATTGATTTTATAGGTACTGCCTATTGTGCCACTAATATTATGAAACGAAAGTTGTGACTTGTAAAGTTGATTTCGATAATCATATCCGGCAACATTATAAAGTTTGAAATCATAACGTGCCCCTAAATCCCAATCCCATTTATTAACAGAAATCTTTTCAATCCAGAACAAGCCTGCCGAGTAATTGGTGAAGTTGGGAATAAACGGAAGTGTTTGTGTGCCATCAATTTTATTGTTGTCCTGCCACATTCCATTTACCCCGAGATTACGAGAGTGTTTGTCACTTTTAGTTATTTGCCAATCTGCATCTAAGGTCTGAGTGTAAAGAATATACCCAAGGGCTGGTATTTCCTCCAATGCCCCTCTGCGTACATCAAATTCTTTTCGGTTGTTTATCTGTAATCCGTATTGAAGGTTAAATAGATTTTTACCAGATCGCACATGGCCGTTGAGTTTAATCAAATCATGTTTCACTTCCTGTCGTGGCGATTCAATGGAGTAGGTAAAGTCTTCGGTATATTGAGGAGGCTCACGTTCAATGGCGTTGGCAAGATCTTCTGTACTACTGGTAGCGGAGCCACGCAAAATGCCAATGGTTGTGTTGAAATGACTGTAGAAAACTTCGATGCCTTTCCTTTCTTTGTGATACCCTAAAGCGGTAGAAAAATTCAATTCTTCGTATCCTGTATTTGACAGATTGTAATCGGCAGCATGCGAATCGCCAAATTTCTTTCCTGTGCCCTGTAACCGCCAGCCCCAGCCATTTAGATTTTTAACCCCACCTTCTAAAAGACCGGAAACAATGCCGCCCCTTCCATTTGAATTTCCAATTAAATGAAATTGACCGCCTAGTTTTTGATTGGTAGGTAATTCACTCGGAGTTACTATAATCACTCCTCCAAGGGCATCCGTGCCATACTTTAAAGCACCAGCATCCTTAATGACAACCAAATTGGTGGCAATAAAAGGATCTATTTCAGGCGCATGTTCTGCGCCCCATTGTTGTCCTTCCTGCCGGATTCCATTATTCAAAATTAAAATCCGCTGACTATGTACACCATGAATAACCGGTTTGAATATGGCGGGCCCTGTTTGAATTGAATTTACACCCGTTATTCCTTGCAGAGTTTCACCTAACGATTTCCCTTTTCTTTCTTCAAATTCCTGAGATGTCAGCGTTGAAAAATTATTGGCTTTCCCAACGTTTACCGCATGATCTGAGATTATAATTTCATTCAATACTTCTTCGGCAGGTGTTAAGGGAATAAAAAGCTCTTCAGATTTATCTAGTTTAAATTTATTTTCATAGGACTCATATCCCAAAAACTTGATTTCAAGAGTATACTTACCTGCACAGAGATTTTCGAACAGGAACTTTCCATTTACATCGCTTACCCTACCGATTTCCATTTCCTTTATGAAAATAGTAGCGCCTGGTAAGCCCTTACCAAACTCATCAAGAACCTGACCATTGAGATTAAGTGTGCAGTTACCTTGACCAGAAGCTACACCAAGAGCCAATGTAAAAAATGACAGGAAAAATAGAGATTTTTTCAATTTGCAACAAAGTTGCAAATATAGTGATTTAAACGAATAGATTGAAAGATTTACACCGATGGATTATTGATCCACAATGTCTGAGATCTTAAACTTCTGAATAATGTAGTAAAGGAAATTGAAGGATAGGGCGTCCTCTTCTGTTTTACTGGTGGTCTTCGTGGGTTCTGAATTTTTGCCTTTAGTTTTGGTAGGCGCTGGTGTAATAGTAGTTTGGTCCTTTTGCAAAGTTGATTTTCCTTCAGGTTCAGAAAGCAACGGCTTTTCTTCTCGCGAGCTGGGATCTGAAAAAACCGGAGGACCTAGCTCTGGAATTTCATTAATGGGAGAACCTTCCTGTGCAAAAACAGAATTAACAGTAGATACCGTAAGGATGATTGTTATTGTGACCAGTAATTGTGAAAAGTTTACCTTCATCTATTCCGGACTTTATAACCCACGATTTACCTTCGGGATTAGTTTTGCAAAGTAATAATTTTTTGATAATGATCACCTTAGAGGACTTTAATAAAATTGATTTAAGAGCTGGAACCATTCTTCGGGCTGAACCCTTTCCGGAGGCTAAAAAGCCAGCTTTTAAACTTTGGATTGATTTTGGGCCTGAATTGGGCATCCGAAAATCCAGTGCCCAGATTACCGATTTATATACTCTTGAGTCACTACCCGGAAGGCAGGTGATTTGCGTAGTGAACTTTCAACCCAGGCAGATAGCCAATTTCATCTCCGAGGTGCTTGTAACAGGTTTTCCGGATGAGGCAAAAAGGGTAGTTCTAAACTCGATCGATAAAACTGTGCCTAACGGTTCCAGACTATTTTAACCTATGATTCTATTTTCCGCACTTGCTGAAATTTGCCGGGGTTCAGTATTACAATTTTACAAGGAACGTCAAGTCCGGGATTTGATTATTGATAGCCGGAAGATACTGCTTTCAGAACAGGCCCTCTTTTTTGCCATCAGCGGGTCGCGTCATGACGGCCACCAATTTATTTCGGCACTCTATACAGCCGGTATCCGGCAGTTTGTTGTTGAGCATTCCATCCCGGTTAACAAATTTCCTGAAGCCAATATTTTACTGGTGAAGTCAGCTCCATCAGCACTGCAAGCGCTTAGCGGTTATCATCGGAGATCATTTATTATTCCGGTGATTGGAATAACCGGAAGTAATGGAAAAACGATTATTAAGGAATGGTTGTATCAGCTTCTATCGGGGGATTTCAAAATTGTAAAGAATCCCGGAAGTTATAATTCGCAGTTAGGAGTACCGCTCTCGGTTTGGCAAATGCAAGCTCACCATCAGCTGGGGATTTTTGAAGCCGGTATTTCCAAACCCGGTGAAATGGAAAACCTTGAGAGAATAATTACACCTTCGCTCGGGATTTTTACTAATGTAGGCAGTGCCCATGATGAAGGTTTCTCAAATAGAAAAGAGAAGATCCGTGAAAAACTAAAACTGTTTACCCATGTTGAGAAGCTTGTGTATTGCGCAGACAATCTTGAAGTGCATGAAGAAGTAAGCAACACAGGGATCTCAACAGTCTCGTGGGGTTTTTATGCAGAAACGGATTATAAGGTCACGCAGCAGCAAGCTCAGATTACAATTACCAGCAAAAATCAGGAGATAGAATTTCAACTTCCGTTTACGGATAAGGCTTCTACAGAAAATGTCTTGCACTGCATTATTTTGTTGCTTCACC
>Ga0075156_10002430_pt1 | contig 10336 bp, 7 predicted proteins | sample JI81AbrownDNA_FD_70966 | JGI IMG/M metagenome (GOLD analysis project Ga0075156, IMG submission 70966) | Wastewater effluent complex algal communities from Wisconsin, to seasonally profile nutrient transformation and Carbon sequestration -... | ecosystem: Engineered > WWTP > Effluent > Algae...
CTGGATCTCGATCGCGGTCATGGGCGTGATGTCGGTGCTCGGGTGGGGCCTGGTCGTCAACAACTTCGCCGCCGATGCCTCGTGGAACAACTGGCAGGGCTTCCTCATCGAGCCCCTCGGTTTGGGCACCTGGAATGCGGCCGATGGCTATTGGGAAGGCAACTGGGCCTATGCCAACCTCGGGGTGCTGCTCGCCCTCGTCGGCTCCTTCGTGCTGACCTATGTGCTGCGCAAGTCCACCGTCCGTGACCAGGAAATGCCGCGCCGCGAGGCGACCTATACCGAGGGCGCGCGGCGGTGAGCGGGTCGGCGGCGTCCGACTGGTTGGTGATCATCGACCCGCAGGCGATTTTCGCCGACCCCGCGACCAGCGCGTGGGGATCGCCGATGTTCGCCGCCGCGCTGCCGGAGATGGCGGCTTTGGCCGATCGCTTCGGCCCCGAGCGCACGGTGATCACCCGCTTCGTGGCTGATCCGGGACTCGGTGGTTCCTGGGGCTCGTATTACGACGACTGGCCATTTGCCCTGGTCCCCGATTCGGATCCCCTCTATGCCGTCGTCCCCGGGCTCCGCGACATCGGGGCACCCGTCGTGACCCGCCCGACCTTTGGCAAGTGGGGGCCGGAACTGATCGACCTCCTCGGCCCTCAACCCCGCGTCACCCTCGCCGGCGTCTCCACCGACTGCTGCGTGATCGCCACGGCGCTGCCGGCGGCCGATACCGGCGCGACCATCGCGATCGCCGCCGCCGCGTGCGCCGGCTCGACACCGGAGAACCACGACCGAGCCCTTGCAGCGATGGCCCTCTTCGGCCCGCAAATCGTCATCACCTAAACGTGGCTTCGGCATGGTCAACGCCCCTCCCGAGTCTCACCCCGACCACCAACGATTGGTGCGGGTGCAGCGCTCGCGGGCCGCGGACCTGATCTCGATCATCGCCGATCCGGGATGCGTGGTCGCGGCGCTCGTGCCGGCCGTGGCCTGGGTCGCGACCCGCGATCTCGCCGCGACCCTTGGTTGGAGCGGATTGATCCTCCTCTTCAGCGTCGCGCTCCCCTATGCCGCCCTCACCCTCCTCATCCGCCGCGGCCAGGTCACGGACCGGCAGATCGTGCGCCGCGAGGAACGCCATCTGCCGGCCTTGATCGCCGGGGTGAGTGTGCTGGCCTGCCTCATCGTCCTGCGAGCGCTCGCGGCACCTCAAATGCTCAGCGCCTTGGTCATGGCGTTGGTGGCCGGCGTGGTCACGCTCGGTCTGGTGTCACTGCGGGTCAAGGCATCCCTGCATACGGCGGTGGCCGCGGGCGCCGTCACGGTGCTGGTCGCCCTGCACGGCGCCGCGGCCGGGCTGCTGACCCTCGCGGTGCTCGCGGTGGGGTGGGCGCGGTGGCGGGCGGGACGGCATACGGCCGCTCAGGTGGTGCTCGGTGGCGCCCTGGGCGCCGCGAGCGCCGGACTCACGTTTGCCGCCTTGCGATGAGACGGGCGCGACCCGCGGCCCTTGCCGCCCTGCTCACCGTGGCGATGACGACCGGATGTTCGTACATGTCACTCTTCGAGGACACCTTCGTGGAGTCGGGGGTTAACCTGCCTGGGACGGCGACGGCGATGGCCGTCCTCGGGCCGGATGTGGTGATCGGCACGTATGACGATGCGGCGCGCCCTCGCGCCGGACTGGTCCGCGTCCTTGCGGGAGGCACGGCCGTCCCGATCGCGGTGCGGGCCAACTCCCCTTATGCCTTCGACGGCCGGTGGCGATCCCTGGCCGGCGCCGATGGCGCCCTGGTGGGCCTGACGGGGATCTCGGGCGGCGCACACGGCAACGTCCGATGGGCGATCTGGCGGGGCAATGATCGGGTGGTCACCGAAGAACCCCAGACCTTCGAAACCTTCGCGGGAATCGACGCGGGCGCCTTGAGCGCCGTCGCCCGCGACCGCGACGGCCCTCTCGTGGCCGGCAGTTGGAAGTCCGCAAGCACCGGCCTGGACGCGGCCGTATGGCGCCCGCGCGGCACCCGCTGGGTGCGCGAGTCCTCGACCGGCACGCCCTTGGCAAGCACCCCGGAGGCTTTGGTGCAGGTCAGCGCGGCAGCCAATACGCCCGGCGGAAGCGTGCTCGCGGGGTCGGTGACGGCGCTGCGCGGGGGTCCTGCGATCACGGCGACGATCTGGACTCGGGATGCCAGCGGCGACTGGGTGGCCACCCGCTTGCCGTTGTCGAAGACTTCGGTGAGTGTCACCGCCGGGGGCCTGACGACGGGGGTCGAGGCGATCAGTTGTCGCGGTGCCCGCTGCCTGGCTGCCGGCCGCGTCAACAGCCGGCTGCGCTTCTGGTCGCTGAGTGTGCCGGCGCAGGGGCCGCTCAAGGTCTCGGAGTTCTCATCCCCCTCCGCGGTGACCCTGCCCCCCGACCGGAATGTCTTCAGCGACGCCGTGCCCGACGACGCCCGGATCGCCGGCCTGGCCTTGGGCCGCGCCCACGCCTGGGCCGCGATCGCCCTGCCGGGCGATGCCGGTGTGGTCTGGCGGGCGACCTTGCCCACCACGGGCAACCGGCGCGCGCGCTGGTGGCCGTATGAGGCGCCGCACACCCCCACCGCCCTCGCCGCTGTCGCCGACACCGTGTGGCTGACGACCTCCGAGCCCGGTGAACCCTCCGTCCTCTGGTCCACCCCCGGCTAGCCTCCCCCTCCCCCGTCGAAAGGACACTCTGGCCCCGTCGAAAGGGCACTCTGGGGTCGTCGAAAGGACACTCTGGCCCCGTCGAAAGGGCACTCTGGCCCCTTCTGGGTCCTGCGCGCAGCGCGGGAAAGGGCACTCTGGGGTCGTCGAAGGGACACCCTGACCCCGTCTGGGTCCCGCGCGCAGCGCGGGAAGGACACAGTTAATGCGTTTGGCCCACGCGCGGGCGCGGCAACAGCAACTCCGGCGCGACGATGCCTCCTCACGCAGCGAGAGTGGCGCGAGAGGGTCAGGGGCGATAGGAGCCGAGAAGCTGGACGGCGCCGCCATCGACGCCCTTTGCGCCCTGCACCACATCCACGCCGGCCACGAGGTCGCCGGCGGGGCCGACCTCGCCCAGCGGCCAGGCCACGACCCCGCGCGCCGCCAGCACTCCAATGGCGGCGTCCGCCGCCTCCGCGGGGAGGACGGCAACGAATCCGACCCCCATGTTCAGCGTTCGTTCCAGATCAGCAAGCGGCACCTTGCCGAGCGCCCCGATGGTCGTGAAAACCGCCGCCGGGGTCCACGTGCCACGGTCCAGGCGGGCCAGACTCCCGGCGGGGAGCACCCGCGCCAGGTTCGCCGCCAGCCCGCCACCGGTGACATGCGAGAGGGCATGTATGCCGCCCGCCGCCCGCACGCCCGGGTCCCGGATCAGGGCGAGGAGGTCAGCGGCATACACCCTGGTCGGGTTGAGCAGTTCCGCACCGAGGCTCTGACCGAACTCCGCCACCTCCCGATCCAGGGTCCAGCCGGCCGAAGCGATCACCCGGCGCACGAGGGAGAAGCCATTGGCGTGCAGGCCCGAGGAGGCCAGGGCCAGCACGACATCGCCGTGCGCCACGCGCTGCGGGCCGAGGATCTCGTCGTGCTCGACGACGCCGGTGGCGGCGCCCGCCACGTCATACTCCTCGGCGCCGAGCAGCCCGGGATGCTCCGCGGTCTCGCCACCGACGAGGGCGGTGCCGGCCTGTTCGCAGGCGCGGGCGATGCCGCCGACGATCGCCGCGATCCGCTCGGGGACCACCTTGCCGCACGCGATGTAGTCGGTCATGAAGAGCGGTTCGGCGCCGCTGACCACGATGTCGTCGACCACCATGCCGACCAGGTCGAACCCGATGGTGTCGTGCTGGTCCATGGCCTGGGCGATGGCGACCTTGGTCCCCACCCCGTCGGTGGACGTGGCAAGCACGGGCCGGGTCATGCCCTGCAACGCCGAGGCATCGAAGAGCCCAGCAAAGCCACCGAGGCCACCGACCACTTCAGGGCGGGAGGCTCGGGCAACGGCGGCCTTCATCAGTTCGACGGCGCGATCGCCGGCCTCCACATCGACGCCGGCGGCTGCATACGTGATCGGAGCGTCTGACACAGGGTCGAGCCTATGCGCTCGCCGCGGGCCCGCTGCGCAGCAGGCCGTATGCCGTCACCGGCGGACGACGGAACGACCGGTCAGATCCGCCACCCGGCGCCAGACCCAGGTGGTCGGCACAGCGCGCCCGGTCGCGACATACTCCACGACGGCCTCGTTGAAAAGGGCGTCGCGGACATAGGCGTAGCCGCGCGGGGGCGAGGCCAGCAGGAGTTCATCGCCCGGTCGCAGGGCTGTCGATTCCGGGGGCGCGGCCGTGAAGATGCCATCGCGCCGGAGGGCGAGCACAACGATCGGGGCGTATTCCTCCCGGTCTGCGGGGTGGCGCAGGAGCTGATCGAGGGTGAGCTCGTCGTGAGTCAGCCAGCGCATCACTCCGGGCGCCTCCGCCTCGTTGATGCTCAGACGCCAGCCATTCGGTGAACCCGGTCCGCAACGCGTCACGACGTGATCGAGGAATGCTTGGGACCAGGCCTCGTCCTTCGCGCCGACCTTCTCCAAGAACTTCCACATGCGAGGGGTGACGATGCGCGCGAAGCACTCGCGGGCCACGAGATCGGTCGCCAAGAAGGTGGAGTCGGGAGCGAAGGCTTCATAAAGTGGCGCGGCGGCGGCGCGGCTCTGGCGCAGGCACAAGAAGACGTCGGGGGCTTGCCGGCGGACCTCTGCGCCGAGTGCGAGGTTGACGGTGTCGCTGTCCGCGCCGGCGACGAAGCCGACGAACGATCGGCAGTCGCCGATGCCTTCGTGCGGGTCGCGGTGGACCACGGCATATCCGGCCGTATGGAGATCGCGCTCGATCTCATGCTTGAAGGACCCCTCGGCGACGACGAGCCAGGTGCCATCAGGGACGGCATGGGGGACGTCCGGGACCGGCGTGCCCAGCGGCGACATGAGCCACTGCATGAGTTGCAAGGTGACGGGACGGCGCAGTCCAATGGTCAGATAGGCGCCGAAGCGGTCGTATGGATTGAGAACGGCTGTCGCACCGAACTCTCGCATGTGCTCGGCAATCGTGCGATCGCGACTCCAGGCGATGACCGGCAGTTCGGGCCGGAGCAAGTGCACGGCCTGGACGACCCCGAGATTGACGAGGTCGTCCCCGGTCAGGGCGAGCACTCCGGCGCAGCGCTTGTGCCCCAGGCCCGCGAGTCCGAGGACGGCCGGGCTGGCGGCATCCCCTTGGATGCCTGGTGCCTCGGCGGCGAGTTGCTCGGTCTCGAGACGGTCGATCCGGATGCCATCGGAGTCGATGATGACGAAGCGGCAACGGATCAGATCGAGCGCGTGGGCGACGCGATGGCCAGCGCCGCCATAGCCCGCAATGATGTGGAAGCCATCTTGCTGATGGCGGACCTTGCGCGCAAAGCGTTGTGCCGCAACGGCATCGCGGAAACTCTCGTCCTGCGTCAGCGAGAGAACCATGCCGATGGCATAGGCCCACGCCACCACGCTGGCATAGATCGAGCCGGTGACCCAGAGCCGCTGACTGGTGCTGAACGCATAGGGGATCTCCCCGAAACCAATCGTCGTGGCCGTGTAGCTCATGACATAGAAGGCTTCGAAGATCGTCAGGTGATAGGGATTGCCGTCGCTATCCGTGCCGGGTGCCGCGGAGAGGCCGAAGACGCTGACCGCGAAGACCAGCACCAAGACAATGAGCGGCATGCGCATGCGCCGCAGGAGCAGGAAGATCGCATCGGCACCCGGCGGTTGGGCCGGGATGTCGACCCGATGCTGACGCAGATCGGTGGTGCGGCGCCGTCGCGGCCGGACCAGCAGGAGCGGATTGACCACGGGTGCTCAGCGGCGGTGGTAGGTGACCGTTTCGGCCACGAGCAGCGCGATCGAGACGATATTGGCGAGCAGTGCCCCACCAGACATCGACACCACGGCGCTCATTTCGGCACCGGTGACCTGCGAACCATTGCTTGCCAGGATCCACGTCACGGCGGCGGCGAGAAGTTGGATCACCGCGACCAGGCTCGTCGCGAGGTGCAGCGCCCCGATCTGGGTGCGATCGCCGAACTTGAGGATGACGGCAATCACGTTGACGATGACGGCGGCATAGAGCTCATAGATGTTGTGCACACTGGGATCGGTCAGGTCGCCAATGAAGTACCCGAAGTTCAGCGTCGCGGCAAAGACGACGAAGAAGCCGAACATGACTTTTTCGAGACTCACGGTGCCGACGTTATCGCGTCGCCCGCCGCCGCGTCGGGCCGGTGCCCGCGCCCATGACGCGGGCACGGTCAGGTCGTGCTCAGGTCCATCGGCAGTTGCATCTCCAACAAGCCCTTGCCGAGCTTGTCCGCCGAGGGCAGGGCGATCGGATAGGTGCCGGTGAAGCACGCCGTGCAGAGTTCGCTCGCCGGCTGGGAGGTGGCGGCGATCATGCCGGCCTCGCTGATATACCCCAGCGAGTCGGCACCGATCGAACGGCATACGTCATCGACCCCGATGCCGGTGGCGATCAACTCGGCGCGCGTCGCGAAGTCGATGCCATAGAAGCAGGGCCAGCGCACGGGCGGCGAGGAAATGCGCACGTGCACCGAGGCTGCACCCGCCTCGCGCAGCATCCGGACCAGGGCGCGCTGGGTATTGCCGCGCACGATGGAGTCGTCCACGACCACGAGGCGCTTGCCGGCGATGACCTCGCGCAGCGGGTTCAGTTTGAGCCGAATGCCGAGTTGCCGGATGGTCTGGTTCGGGGAGATGAAGGTCCGCCCGACATAGGCATTCTTGACCAGGCCCTGGCCATAGGGGATGCCGGACTCCTGCGCATAGCCGATGGCGGCCGGGGTGCCCGACTCGGGAGTCGGTATGACGAGGTCGGCCTCGACGGGGTGCTCCCGCGCCAAGGTGCGTCCCATCTCGACGCGGGAGGCATGCACCACCTGGCCGCGGATCGTGGTGTCTGGTCGCGCGAGGTAGACATATTCGAAGACGCAGCCCTTCGGCTCCGGCGTGGCCCACTTGCGCGAGCGCAGGCCGTCCTCGTCGATGGCGATGAGTTCTCCGGGTTCGACCTCGCGGATGAGCGAGGCCCCGACGATGTCGAGGGCCGCGGTCTCGGAAGCGACCACCCATCCGCGATCGACCCGGCCCAGGACGAGGGGGCGGATGCCTTGGGGGTCGCGGGCGGCATACAGGGTGTGTTCGTCCATGAAGACGAAACTGAAGGCGCCACGCAGCCTGGGCAGCAGGTCCAAGGCACGTTCTTCGATGGTGCGCGAGGGATCGTCGACGAGCAGGGCTGTCACGAGGGCGGTGTCGGTGGTGTTGCCGCGCCGCAGTTCGCCGGCGTGGACATCGAAGCCCTCGTCCTGGCGCTCCATGACAAGTTCGCGCAGTTCCGCGGAGTTGGTGAGATTGCCATTGTGCGCGAGCGCGACCGTGAATCCGCTGTGTCCGCCGAGGGTGGGCTGGGCGTTTTCCCAGGTGGACCCGCCGGTGGTGGAGTAGCGGCAGTGTCCGACGGCGATATGGCCGACGAGACCGGACAGGGAGCGTTCGTCGAAGACCTGGGAGACCAGGCCCATATCCTTGTAGACCAGCAGTCGGCGGCCGTCCGACGCGGCGATCCCGGCGGATTCTTGGCCGCGATGCTGCAGGGCGTAGAGGCCGAAATAGGTCAGCTTCGCGACATCCTCGCCAGGCGCCCAGATGCCGAAGACACCGCAGGCGTCCTGCGGTCCCCGCTCTCCGGGCATCAGGTCATGGGTGAGTTGCCCGTCTCCTCCTGGCACTGGTCAAGTCTCCCATATGCCCGAGGCGCCGCGGTCTGCCTGCCGCCTTGCCCAACGCGGGGTTCCACAGGACCGGCTCGACCCCTGGTGAGAGTGCTCACCAGGGGTCGAGCCGGAGGCCTGCGGTGCGGCGCGATCAGTCCTCTCGGCGATCCCATCGCCGGAAGCCGGCTGCGGTCGCGCTTTCTTCGTCGATGAACCAGACCTCAGCCCGGGTGCGCTTGAACCACGGGCTGTCCGGGGTGTGGAACAGCATGCTGTCCTCGTTCCCCTTGATCGTCCACCCTTCTGGACCCTTGCCGCGCGGACCGGCCGCGACGGAACCGACGCCATAGGGTCCCGGCTCCACGTCCGCAACGGACACCGGCGCCGGGGCGGCAGCTTCGGCCGGGGCGGCAGCTTCGGCCGGCACGGGCGCCGCGGCCTCGGTTAGCAACGCTGCCGTGCCCGCCGGCTGAGCGTCCGGGATCTCCAGGCCGAGGAGTGTCGCAGGCTCCGAGGCGCGGCTCGGTTCGGGCTCCGGCTCGGGCTCCGGCTCGGGATCGGGCTCCAGCTCGGGCTCCGGCTCAGGTTCGGGCTCGGGATCGGGCTCCGGCTCGGGCTCGGGCTCGGGCTCGGGCTCGGGCTCGGGCTCGGGCTCGGGCTCGGGCTCGGGCTCGGGCTCGGGAACAGGCTCGAGTGACGGCGTTGGCTCCACCTGAGCCGCTTCGGCAGCGGCGGCCGCGGCTGCTTTGGAACGGGCCTTCCAGTTCCACGGTGAGAAGCCAGCGGCTTCCGCGGTGGCCTCATCGATGAACCACACTTCGGCGCCAGTGCGCTCATAGTGCGGGCTCTCGGGAGTGTGGAAGAGCATCGAATCCTCGTTGCCCTTGACGCTCCACCCCTGCGGCCCCGATCCGTCCTCGGCGGGAACTGCTGAACCGGCGCCATATGACGCGAGGCTGAAGGCCACGTGCGCGGGGGACGTCGGCGCATCGGGCAGGACATCGGCGACATCGACATCCACATCCACGTCCAAGGATTCGGATTCAGTCGCGGCCGGGTCCTCGCCAACCTCCTCTGCCGCATCGATGTCCAGCTCGAGGTCGGCCAAAGAAACCGGCGGATCAGCCTCCGGCGGCGCCAGCTCCGCGTCCGCTGCGTCCGCGGCTTCCGATTCCGCGTCCCCTGTCGGCACCGATACGGCTTCCGAAGCATGCCGCGACATGGCCTCCGCTTCCGCGGCTACCGGCTCCTCCTCCACCGCTTCGGGCTCATCCACCGCTGCGGACCCGGCTGCTGCCGCCGTGGCGCGCCAATTCCAGGGCGAGAATCCGGCGGCCGTCGCGGTTGCCTCGTCCGCGAACCACACCTCCGCCTTGGTCCGGCGGTACGACGGGCTTGCTGGGGTGTGGAAGAGCATCGAGTCCTCGTTGCCCTTCACCTCCCAGCCGTCAGGACCGCTGCCGTCATCGGCTGGCAGCACCGAGCCACGCCCGTATGCCGCCATGGCGAAGGCAGCAACCCCGCCGGCGGCCAGCGCGCTCTGCGGCTCGTCGCTCTCGGCGTCGTCCCATGCGGCCGGCTCTCGATCCGCCTCTTCGGGCTCGGCCTCACGTTCGCCCGGGGCAGCCACAGATTCCTCAGCGGCCAGGACCTCGTCGGCTGCGGTGGCGCTCTCGTCCGAAACCAAGCCCTGGACGGCCCCGGCGTCGTCGGCTTGGTCGAACGCCTCGGTGACCGGACCTTCCTCGACCGTCACAGCCTCGTCGGCTCGATCGACCGTCTCGTCGGCCGGGCCTTCCTCAACCGTCGGCTCATCGTCGGCCTCGGCGACGCCTGCCTGCACCTCGTCGAGGTCGAGCAGGAGTTCGTCGTCTGTGACCTGCTCGGCGATCTCGGGAGTGCCGTAGTCGAGGAGGCCCGCTTGGCTGGGCTCGTGTGCCTCGGCCCGTGCGGGGCTGAGGTGGCCGTCATCGATGGCACCGAAATCGAGTCCGGTCTCATCATCGATCGAGCGAGGCGATGGCTCCGCAAGGTCGGCGGCACCGACCGAGGTCTGAGCTTCACCGTCCAGTTCAGCAGCCGGGACAACGACATCTGGAGCCACTACCGGGGCATAGCTCGGGGCCGTGACGCCAGAGGGAGTGGCTGCTTCCGATTCAGGATCGTCCATGGCGGCGGCGGGCTCGACCGCACCGAGGTCGACACTTTCGTCGACCTCCGTGAGGTCGAGGTCCGGCGCCACGGAGTCCAGGTCAACCTCTGCCGAGTCCAAGTCGGCCGCTGGGGCGTCCAGATCAACGACCGGCGCCGCCGAGTCAAGGTCAACCGCGGGAACGTCCGTATCAACCGCCGGAGCCTCGGCATCCAGATCAACCGCAGGAACGTCCAGATCAACCGCAGGAACGTCCAGATCAACCGCTGGCCCATCCAGTTCAACCGCGGGAACGTCCGTATCAACCGCCGGAGCCTCGGCATCCAGATCAACCGCAGGAACGTCCAGATCAACCGC
>Ga0075156_10002431_pt1 | contig 10336 bp, 6 predicted proteins | sample JI81AbrownDNA_FD_70966 | JGI IMG/M metagenome (GOLD analysis project Ga0075156, IMG submission 70966) | Wastewater effluent complex algal communities from Wisconsin, to seasonally profile nutrient transformation and Carbon sequestration -... | ecosystem: Engineered > WWTP > Effluent > Algae...
CTAAAGCCTGCAATATACATTACAAAGAATGTGGCAACTAATGCAATAGGAATATCAATTAAAGGGCGAATGGCAATTAAAATGTTTCGGAAAAAAAAGAAAATAACTAGTACTACTAATCCAAAAGCAATAAGTAAAGTTTCACCTACTTCTTTTATACTATTTCTTACGTTTTGAGTAACATCGATTAGTGTAGTAATTTCGAAATCACCTTTTTCCGATTTTTTTATTTCTTCAATTCTTTTATTAAATTCATCTGCTATCTTTATGTAGTTGGCTCCAGGTTGTGGAATTACTTGCAGGCCTACAGCTGGTACACCATTTAATCGCCAGCTAAACTCTTCGTTTTCAGGAGCAATTTCTACTTTTGCAACATCTTTAAGGCGAACTATGCCACTAGCTTCTTGTTTAAGAATAATGTATTCAAAATCTTCTTCTGTGGTTAGTTTTCCAATGGCACGAATGGTAAGTTCAGTTTTTTCTCCATAAATTTTTCCGCTTGGTATTTCTACATTTTCTTTATTCAAAGCGGTTCTAATATCGCTGAATGATATGTTGTATTGGTTTAATTTATCAGGATTAATCCAAATACGCATGCTAGGACGTTTTTGTCCAATAATGTTTATGCTACTAACTTCTGGTATTGTTTGTAATTTTTCTTGTAGGATGTTTTCGGCATAATCACTTAATTCCATTAAACCTTTGGTTCTGCTTTGTAATGCAATAAGTATTATAAAATCACTATTGGCATCACTTTTTGTTACAACGGGTGCAGCATCTATATCTTGAGGTAGATTTCTTACAGCTTGGCCAACTTTATCTCGTACATCGTTAGCAGCAGCTTCTAAATTTTCGCCTACATTAAACTCAACTGTTATATTGCTTCGCCCCACACTACTGCTACTTGAAATAGCTTTAATACCAGGAATACCATTAACAGCTTTTTCTAAGGGTTCTGTAATTTGACTTTCTATAATATCTGAATTAGCACCAGCATAGCTTGTACTTACATTTATAGTTGGGGGGTCAATGGCTGGATACTCTCTTACAGCCAAAAAATTGTAACCAACTATTCCAAATAAAATAATGGTAAGATTTAAAACTGTTGCTAATACTGGGCGTTTGAGTGAAAGTTCTGAAATATTCATGTATTGGGCTATAGAGATATAAGCCACAAATTTACTTGTAGTTTTTATACAAAATTTATTTTTATAGCCCTTTCACTATTTGTTTTTCATCTTTAGTGGCTTCACTTAATACATAATGCTTAATATTATTTATTTGCACTTCATCTAATATATCAATTACATTTTTGTAATTACAATCGTTTAAGGGTTTTATCATTAATACCAATTCTTCTTTTTTGCCATATTTTTCAGCCACTAATTTTTGTTTATTTATAATTACTTGCCTTATTCCTTCAGCACCAAAGCTAGTTGATGCATAGCTTGCAGCATCAGCACCATTAAAATAGTATATTTTATCGTTACTAGAAAGTAGCACTTGTAATACTTTTGAATTAACAATTTTAGTGGGGTAATTGTCGACCTTATCGCTTGGCATTACTAGTTTAGTAACTTTTGGCTCACTTAAACTAGTTGTAAAAATAAAAAAAGTGATAAGTAAAAAACCAAGGTCAACCATTGGAGTAAGGTCTACTCTCGTAGATAATTTTTTGCATTTGCTTACACCTTTATGTTTTGAAGATTGTGTGATTTGAATATCTGCCATGATAACTTTTTTGAATAAAGATGTTTTAAAGAATGAAAATCCATATTTTCTGTTAATAATAGTTCTAGCAAGTTGATGATTTTTATAGAACGTGCCCTTGAGGTAGATTTTTATTTAGATGCTAGCTATATAAATTTTAATTCTAATATAATTAATATGGATATCCATTTATTCTGTAATCTCTAGTTTTGCAGCTTATGCTTAAACAGGTTTTTGTAAAAGAAAATAGTTGGTTGGCTAAATGTGGGGCAAAAAAATTAAAAGCCAATGCTATTGCTTTAACTATTGGCAATACTATATATCTGCATAATGCAAATAAAGAACAATTAATACAAAACACTACTTGGCTTTGCCACGAGCTTGTGCATGTAAAACAGTACGAAAAATTAGGTACAGTAAGGTTTTTAGCAATTTATATTTTTGAATGGATTACTAAAGGATACTATAAAAATAGATTTGAAGTAGAGGCTAGAGCAATGGAAAATGATTACAGTATATTATTGGAGTATGTAATTGTATAAAAATAAAAACAGTTGCTTAATGTTAGATTTAAGCAACTGTTGATAGTAAGTTTTATAACTTTACTCTAGCTTCTTTATCAATAAAATTTTAAATAAATTGGTGTTTTTGTCTAATTTAAAGCATACACCATTTGCAAAAACAATTAAAGGTTTTTGTATCATAGAATTGGATTTTTGTTGCAACGAATATAAAAGTTTTTGTTATTCTTTTAAAATATCTCTAATAAAATTATGGTATTCATTAAAACTTGGCAAGTTATTGTGGCCTCCTCCATGAATACGAATTAAAGTTATTTTGTTAGGATCTTTTTTTTGTAAATTTTCACTATGTTTTATTGGAATAAGCCAGTCTTTAGTTCCATGTAAAATGTAAGTGTGGCAATGTACTTTTTCAATCCACAAATCTGTTCTTAAATGAAATCGTAGCAATAATCTATGAGGAAAAAACGGTGTAAATCTTTCAACAACTTTTAAAAAACTAAAATAGGGAGCGTCTAAAATTAAATATCTAGGATTATTATCAGCAGCTACTTTACAAGCAAATCCACTTCCCATGCTTCTTCCATAAACCAGTAAATGTTGTTCAGGAAATTTAGCAGCTAAAGTTGAATAAACAAATTGCATATCTGCAAGCATTTCTTTTTCGCTTCTTTTGCCTGTGCTTTTGCCAAAACCTCTATAATCTACAAGTACCACATCGTATCCAAATCTATAAAAATCTTTGGCATATTTTGCCCAACCTTTAATACTTCTGCTATTTCCATGAAAATAAAGAATTAATCCTTTTGGTTTTGGTACAAAAAAGTGTAATCCATTTATCCTTACACCAGGTTCTATATCAAAAAATAATTCTTCAAAAGGGCTATCATATTTATACTCAAAATCTTGGCGTAGTTTTTCGGGCTTAAAAATTATCTTTTCTTGAATTAAATAAATAACAGTAGCCACTACAATATAACCAATAACAATATACCAAATACTACTACTCAATTTTTTTATTTTAATAGCAATACTACAAGGTTTTCATTAATACTTTAAACTACAGTAATTGTTGAGCATACATTTTTGTGTCACTTTTTTTTGAAGTAGTTTTAGCAAAACAATGGTTTGTACCAGAAAAATATTTAGTTAAACAGCGATAATTTGTATTATACACGTTACAATGCTAATAGGTAACATTTAATGCCATTTGGTTTATCCAGATTATATTTGCAATATATTATAACTATATTTATGAATGCTGACATAGCCAATATTAGAAGAGATTATCAACTGCAATCTTTAGAAGAAAAAGATGTAAAGCAAAATCCATTTGAACAATTTAGTGTGTGGTTTAAAGATGCTGTTAATAGCCAAATTGACGAGGTAAATGCTTTTACTTTAGCTACTTGCAGTAGCAGTGGAAAGCCTAGTGTACGAATTGTTTTACTTAAAGATGCAACAAACCAAGGTTTTACTTTTTTTACAAATTATAATAGCAAAAAAGGGCAAGAAATTTTGGCTAATCCAAATGCTGCTATTTGTTTTTTTTGGAAAGAACTTGAACGCCAAGTAAGAATTGAAGGAATAATAGAAAAAGCTTCTGAAACCGAAAGTGAAGCTTATTTTAAATCTCGACCAATTGGTTCTCAACTAGGAGCATGGGCATCGCCACAAAGTGAAGTAATATCAGATAGAAATGTAATTGAAAATAATTTGCAAGCCGTGTCTGAAAAATACATAAACGATGTTCCAAAGCCAAATCATTGGGGTGGTTATACTTTAGTTCCCAACTATTTTGAGTTTTGGCAGGGTCGTAGCAGCAGATTGCACGATAGAATTTGTTATACAAAGCAAAAAGAAGATTGGCTAATAAATCGATTGGCACCTTAATTATTGAACATCATACAAATTTTTTTGAGCTTTAATTTTGGTTATCCAAGTTATTAAACCAGCAATAGCAAGTAATAAAAAAATTACATATTGTACACTTGTAAAAGCTGCACCCTTGCTGTAATACAAAGGAATAGAAACTAAATTAGTGGCAATCCACCACCACCAATGCTCTAGCTTTTTCTTTGCCATAAGTAACATTGCTGTATATGCTGTGGCACTTGCAAAACTATCGGCTATGGGCACATTGCTTTTTGTGAAATTTGTTAAAATTGTATATAAAATTATCCAGCAAAGAATAAAAAATCCAAACCAAAGAAAATGCTGCTTTGGTGATGATTTTGAAATCAGTAAAGCATTTCCTTCTTTTTTTTTCAACCAATTATACCAACCATAAAAACTCATTATGGTATAATAAAAGTTTAAACTTGCTTCAGCAAACAATTGCCATTTAAAACACAAATAGATAAATAAAGTAGTATTAATAATACCAGTGGGATAAACTAAAATATTTTCTTTTCTAGAAAAAACTACACTAATAATTCCAAAAATTACAGCAACAAATTCTATCCAAGAAGTTTGTAAAACTCCTTCCCATAATTGTTGTAAAAATTGATTGACCATTGCAACAAAGAAATAAATATTTACACTAACAAGCATTTTGGTGCATAATTTATGTGCTATTTGTTTGCTATTTTGGAAAAGAAATAGAATTCGTTTCGAAAATTTTTATTTTACTCCTCATGTCATTATATTTAACAAAATTTTATAACAATATGATAATACGGAATTTAAACTACATGCTATTTACTTTTATAGCATTAATTTTTTCTTTGCCAAGTTTTGCACAATCAACTGGTAAGGTTGAAGGATTTGTTAAAGGTAAAAATGGAGAAGCTTTGCCTGGAGCAACTATTAAAGTTGTAGGTAGAAACAGCAATGCAATTGCCGATTCAAAAGGTAAATTTAGTTTTACTTTACCTGCTGGAGATTATACACTCGAGGTAGGTTATGTTGGTTACAGCAATGCAAAAGCAAAAGTTACAGTTGTTGCAGGATCTACTGCTACACCAGTTTTAAATCTTACAGAATCTATTGAAACAACTGAAGTTGTGGTTGTAGGTTCAAGAAGTAGGGTAAACAGAAGTAGCACCACAACTGCAGTACCTGTGGATATTGTATCTATGAAAGAAGTAAAAAACTTTGCACAAGCCGATGTATCTCAAATGCTAACATTTGCTGCTCCATCTTTTCAGTCTGCTCGTCAAACTATTTCTGATGGAACAGACCATATTGATCCTGCTGGCTTACGTGGCTTAGGTCCAGATCAAACCTTAGTTTTATTAAATGGTAAAAGACGCCACAATACTGCATTAGTTAATATTAATGGAACAGTTGGTAGAGGTTCTGTTGGTACAGATATGAATGCTATACCAGCGGCAGCTATTGAAAGAATTGAGATTTTAAGAGATGGTGCAGCAGCACAATATGGTAGTGATGCCATTGCTGGTGTTGTAAATATTGTATTAAAAAAGAAATATAAAGGATTGAATATTGGTGTAATGGGTGGTCAAAATATGACAAGCATGCCTATTGCTGGAAGACCAAACATGAGTATCAACGATGGCGTTAATAAGCAAGTTGATATGGTTGGAGGATTTGCTACTGATAAATTTTATTTCACAGGTAGTTTTCAATACCTTACACGTACTCAAAGTAATAGAAGCGGATTTGATAATATTCCTTTAGTTTTCTTAGGAAACGGAGGGGGTTTTCCTACAGCTCCAACAGGTGTAACTACAGATGTTTGGCGTAGATGGTTAATTGATCAAGACAAAGCCCTTGTTGCATCTAATAATTATGACACAAGAAATATTGTTGCTGGTAACAGTGCAAGTGATAATATTGGTGTATTTGGTAATGCAGGCTACAAAATAAACTCAAATACTGAAGTGTATGCAACAATTGGTGGATCTACAAGAGATGGTTTAGCTTCTGGATTTAGTCGTAATCCAAATTCTTGGAACCAACAACCTGTAGTTACTGGTGGTGGAAGATTATATACCAATGGATTTTTACCTCAAATTGCTACAAAAATTAACGATTACTCAATTTTAGCAGGTATTAAAACCTCAACAAATAATGGTTGGAGTTTTGATTTAAGTAATACTTATGGAGAAAATAGCTTGGCATTTACTATTCAAAATAGCGGTAATGCATCATTAGCTGCAACTGCAAACCCACAAACAAAATTTGAAGCTGGTGGAATTAAATTCAAACAAAATACTATTAACTTAGACATCAGTAAAAAGTTAGATATCGAAGATGGTAACTTTTTAAATATTGCTTTTGGTGGAGAGTTAAGAAATGAAAATTATTCTATCAGAGCTGGTGAAGTGGGCTCTTACATAAATGGAGGACGTAACTTTTCTGTTCCTTCAATTACTTACACACCAACTGCTCAAGTTGTTAATATAAGTGGAGGACCAAGTGCTCCAGGCTCTCAAGTTTTTCCAGGATTTCAACCTTCTGATGCTACAAACAGAAGAAGAAATGTATCAGCAGTTTATACAGATTTAGAATTAACCAACGACAAATTAGTTTTTGGTTTTGCTGGTAGATTAGAAAAATATAACGAAGAAAATACAAGTTATAATGGCTCTGGATTTAAATTGGCTTTAAAATACAACTTAATGAAGAATTTTGCATTTAGAACTTCTTTAAATACTGGTTTTAGAGCACCTTCATTACAACAACGTTATTTCCAAAATCAAAGTACACAATTTGTAGCTGGTTTTCCTACCGATGTACTTACTGCAAACAATCAAAACCCAATCGTAAAAAATGCTTTTGGAGTACAAGATTTAGGGCCTGAGTATTCTTTTGGATACACATTTGGCTTAGCAGGCAAACTTACTCCTACAACCACTTTTACAATTGATGCATATAATATTGCAATTGATAATAGAATTGTTTTAGGAACACAATTTGCTAGAAGTTCAAGCAATGCAAGAATTGCAACCATTTTAAATGCAGCTAGTGTGCCAACAAATATATCGAGTGTTCAGTTTTGGTCTAATGCAGTTAATACTTCTACAAAAGGGTTAGATATTGTGGTTACACAAACCTATAAAGCGGGTGCTTTAAATGGTAATATTTCTTTAGCTGCGAACTTTAATGAAAATACAGTAACAGGTTTTAATAGCAATCCAGTTATTGATGCACCAACTAATAATCCTTTTAAAGCCGGTAATGCAAATGCCGATCCATCACAAGATTTTCAAACTTTATTGTTTGATAGACAACAACGTGCTAGAATAGAAGTTGGTCAGCCACAAAGCAAAATTGTACTTACTGGTACAGCAAACTATAAAAAATTTAGTGCAATGGTTCGTACAGTTCGTTTTGGTGAAATCACAAACCTAAACCAACTTGATCCAAATGTTACAAATACTGCTGGAGTGTTCTTTAATGATGCTGCTCCACAAACAGATCAAACATTTAGTGCTAAATTTATTACAGACTTAGTATTTACATATCGTTTTTATAAATCATGTAGTATTTCTATAGGAGCTAATAATTTATTTGATGTGTATCCAGATCAAATTTTTGTTGACCCTCGAAATAGTGCTGCTAGTGTAAATGCAACACCTTCTGGCCCAACTGGATTAGGTGCTACACCTGGTCAAAAAACAACAGGTGGATATGCTGCTGGTAGAGATTTATCAAACAGAGGTAGATTTTTATTTGGAGCAAACCAATTCGGATTTAATGGACGCTTTGTTTATGCTAGATTAAACATTGAATTAGGAGATTTATTTAAAGGTTTAAAATAATTTTAAAATAATTTTAGATTTAAAAGCCACTCAAAAAATTGAGTGGCTTTTTTTTGTAAAATACTCATCAATATTAATAATATACTTCAAAACTTTATCTTCACACCAAACAACTAAAACCATGCGTTCTAAAAGCAATAAGCTTGTAAAATTTAATGAGTTGGTAGCAACCAAGTTTCAACTGTACAACAGCCTGTTTACATCTTTACCATTTCATACCATTGAAAGAACAGGTATTTTAATTTCTTTGCTATTGCTAAGCTGTCAAGATGGTTTTGCAAAAGGAAAAAGTCCAGAAGAAATAATTAACGAGTTTATCGAAAAGCAAACCAATTATACAAAAGAGCTAGAAAAATTAGATTTGCTATTTAAGATTGTTCAATACATCGAAAGACAAGTAGTTTTATTTGATGCAATTGAAGATGCAACTTTTGCACATGTAAACGACCTTAATGGTGCTGGAAGTTTAAAGCAATTAGTATTATCAATTGACGAGCAAAAAAAAGAAGAAGAACTGGAAAAGGCACTTCAGGATTTTAAAGTTAGATTGGTGCTTACTGCACATCCAACACAGTTTTATACCAATAATATTTTAGGAATCATAAACGATTTATCCAACGCCATTATTAAAAATAAGGAATCTCAAATTTATAGTTACCTAAATCAATTGGGACGAACACCATTTTTCAACAAAAAAAAACCCACCCCTTTTGATGAAGCCAATGGTTTAATTTGGTATTTAGAAAATGTTTTTTATACCGCTAGTGGCAAAGTAATGCAAGCTTTCAAGTCTTCATTTCCTTTAGCTTTTAATGCCAACAATTCTATTATAAGCATGGGCTTTTGGCCAGGTGGCGATAGAGATGGAAATCCTTTTGTAACCATTACTTCTACCCTAAAAGTTGCAAATGCTTTGCGTGGTTCAATTATAAAATGTTATTATCAAGATATACGAAAACTAAAAAAAAGACTCACTTTTAAACATGTTGATTCTGCCTTAGTTGAATTAGAAAATAAGCTATTTAACAATCTTTTTGTACCCAACTATCAATTGGATTTTGATAAAAATTATTTACTTACAAATCTTGAAAGTATAAAGCAAATTTTAATTGATGAGCAAAGTGGAATGTATGTAGATTTAGTTGAAAATTTGATATATAAAGTAGAACTTTTTGGATTGCATTTTGCTAGCTTAGACATTAGACAAGAAAGTAGTATTCATGGAAAAGTGATAGAAGAATTAAACCAAAAGTATAATTTTTTGCCAGAAGATTATGAGCAATTAAGTGACGATAAAAAAATTGATTGCTTGTTAAACCTTCATCAAAAAATTGACTTTTCTGTAAATGAATCGTTTACCAACGAAACACTACAAAGCTTTGTAACTATTAATCAAATTCAACAGTTAAATGGAGAACTTGGCTGCAATAGATACATCATAAGTATGTGCAATAAACCTTTGCATATAGCAGAAGTTTATGCTTTATTTATTTGTGCAGGGTGGGAAAAAGATAGTTTAACTGCCGATATTGTACCACTTTTTGAAACAATTGAAGACCTTAAAAATGCAATTGATATAATGAAGGTTTTGTATGAAAATCAGCATTACAAAAAACATTTAAGTAAAAGACAAAATAAACAAACCATAATGCTTGGCTTTAGCGATGGTACAAAAGATGGTGGTTATTTTGCTGCTAATTGGAGTATTTATAAAGCTAAAAAACAGCTAACACAACTATCTAAAGAATATGGTATAGATGTGTTATTTTTTGATGGACGAGGTGGCCCACCTGCTCGTGGTGGTGGAAAATCACATAAATTTTATGCTTCGCTTGGCAATCAAATTTCAAATACCGAAATTCAACTTACTATTCAAGGGCAAACCATAAGTAGTAATTTTGGAACTGTTGATAGTGCACAATTTAATATAGAGCAATTAATAAACGCTGGGGTAAGCAATAAAATATTTAATAGCCATAAGCCTAATTTTACAGCTAAGCAAGAAGCTTTAATAAGTGCCTTTTCTGAAATTAGTTTAAATGCGTATCTAACTTTAAAAGAAAATCCAAACTTTATTAAGTATTTGCAGCACGCTAGCCCTCTAAACTTTTATACAGAAACCAATATTGGCTCTCGCCCTGCTAAACGTGGTGCAAAAACCACATTGGCACTTAGTGATTTAAGAGCTATTCCTTTTGTAGGAGCTTGGAGCCAGTTAAAACAAAATGTTACTGGTTATTATGGAGTTGGTTCTGCACTAAAAGCTATGGAAGCATCTGGCAATTGGCAAGAAATTAAAGAATTATATCAAAACTCTTTGTACTTAAAAACTTTGTTTGATAATTGTGAAATGGCCATGATGAAGTGTTATTTTCC
>Ga0075156_10002432_pt1 | contig 10335 bp, 7 predicted proteins | sample JI81AbrownDNA_FD_70966 | JGI IMG/M metagenome (GOLD analysis project Ga0075156, IMG submission 70966) | Wastewater effluent complex algal communities from Wisconsin, to seasonally profile nutrient transformation and Carbon sequestration -... | ecosystem: Engineered > WWTP > Effluent > Algae...
GAGAGGATGACGACGAGGTCGGGGCTGAGTCCACGCAGGGCGGCGAAGGCGTGGGCGGCGACTGCCCCTGAATATTTGTATCCTGCGTGCGGGGCGATGACTCCGATGAGATCCCCTTTGATCTCTGGCAATTGCGCTTGCGCGAGATATTCATCCACGCGAGCGGCGAGGGATTTGGATGTGCCTTCGTACCATGTCCCTGCTATTGGAGAGGGGCGGATATCAAGCGTGTTCATAAAATAATTGTAGCATGGAGGGATTTGAAAACCGAGCCCAAATATTGAAAGGTGAAAGAAAAAGGCGGACATTTCTGCCCGCCCACTGATTACAGACCTTCACTTCTCCACGCCTAACCATTTCATCGCTTCATCCATTTCACTAAAAATGCGGGCGTTTAATCCACGGTTGACGCCTACGGTTTCAGCAAAGCGGTTGATCTCCTCCTTGCGGTAAACAATTGCATATTTTCCCTTATAAAGAAAGAGAGATGCTCCTTTTACAGCAAGTTCAAAACGTTCCATTGGGCTTACTTTGCCGGTCATGTTGCTGATATTAACGAGGAATTTCTGATGGCTTTCCGTTTGGCATAGGGTAAGCACTTCATTCATCATATCTATTAGGTTGTTGAAATGGTAGGGCTCGGAATATTCAACGTACAAATATTCTTTTCGTCCCTCAATGAGTTTCATTGACAGCTCCGAGGTATATAGATTAAAAAAGGGAGATGGCGTTCAAAAAAAGCCACCTCCCTTTAAGTTCTCTTTTTATTTACTTCAATCGTTCAGCCACGATCTCAGCGACATCTTTCACTTGCATCGAGTCGCCGTCCGCTTTGCTGGCATCGGTCATCATCGTCAAGCAGAAGGGGCATCCCACGGCCACCGTATTCGCGCCCGTGGACTTGGCTTCGGCGAAGCGGGTCACGTTCACACGCGCCGAGCCTTCCTCCTCTTCCTTCCACATTTGCGCGCCGCCCGCACCGCAGCAGAAGGACTTGGCTCCGTTGCGCGGCATTTCCACAGTTTCAATGCCTGCGGCTTTCAAATCGTCTCGCGGTGCGTCTGTGATCTTGTTGTGCCTGCCTAAATAGCACGGATCATGGAAGGTAACCTTCATATTGTCGCCTTCCAAATTCATGGAAATTTTCCCGGCGCCCACCAACTCGTTAATTAATTGGGTATGGTGAATGACCTGATAATTTCCGCCAAAGGCAGGGTATTCATTCTTGATAGTGTGCAAACAATGCGGGCAGGTCGTTACGATCCGCTTGGGCGCAACATCATTCAAGATTTCAACATTCTGCGAAGCAAGGCCGAAGAAAATATCTTCGCGTCCTGCGCGGCGAGCCGAGTCACCTGTGCAGGATTCATTCTTGCCAAGCACTGCGTAATTGACTCCCGCTGTGTTCAAAATCTTTGCAAAGGCTTGCGCGGTCTTTTGTGCGCGCGTGTCTGTGGCAGGAGCACAGCCAACCCACCATAATATTTCAGGCTCGGCATTCTGCTCAATGGTTGGCACGCTCATACCCTCGGCCCATTTCATGCGGTCGCCCTGCGAAACATTCCACGGGTTCTGGTTGCGTTCCATTCCTTTGAACGCTGATTCCAATTGCTTCGGGAACGCGCTTTCCATCATCGAAAGATTGCGACGGATGTCGAGAATGTCGCGCATCGGTTCGTTGCCCACGGGGCAAATATCCACACACGCGCCGCAGCTTGTGCAAGCCCACACAGCTTCTTCCGAGATCAATTCTGTCATTGCAACGTCGGTTGTACCACCGTTATTGAAGTGATAGCGTTTGTTAATTTCCAATGCCGCGGGTGATAATAATTTTCCGGTGTTATATGCGGGGCAAACTTCCTGACAGCGGAAGCACATGATGCAGGCGTAGCTGTCCATGATCTGCTCCCAGCCGAGGTCTTTCATTTTCGCCGCGCCAAATTGCTCAATGCTCTGGTCATCGAGATTGATGTAACTTAATTCACCGATCGATTTTCTTTCGGGCTTCAACGCAAAATTCAATGGCGCGAAGAAAAGATGAATATGTTTTGAATATGGGAAATAAGGAAGGAATGCGACGACTGCCCCGATGGACATCCAGAACGCGATGTGTTCCCCCGCTACCAGGACATTCGCATCCACCCCCGCCCAAAGCTGGGACGCCGCCGAGATGCTTGGTTGCCAGCTGTCAGTGTGACCTGCCAACGCCACTCCGAAGGATTCTCCCAAAAACCGCATTGTATTATGGATGAAGATGAAGGTGGCAACAATCGCTGAATCGCGCATAATGCCTGCGCGTGCTTTCGGGTGAAGCAAAGTTGTATCGCGAGTGGACAATGTTGCTGGTCGCAGGATGAAGCGGCGAAATGCCATAGCCAGTATCCCGCCCACGATGGCAACATTTGCAACGTCCGCAAGGAGGCGATAGACATCCCCAAAGAGGCCGGTATTCTCAAGGAGTTTGAATCCGGTGTAGGCGTAGATCAGATCCGCTAAGTTGATCAAAAGGAAAGAAAGAAAACCCCAGCCGATGAGCCCGTGTAAAATACTCGGCCCAAGCCTGAAACGAAAAACGGGCTGGAACAATCCCACTTTGACGATGAGATCACCAATCCGTTTCCATAAAAGCGACCAGTTCACTTTGCCCTGTCCGCTGGCAATGTGAGCGACGATTTTCATCACACCTTTATAGGTGAAGTAAAGTGAAACAAGAGTTGCAATTACAAAGAGGATTTTTTCTACAAGGGTAAGCATGTGCCCTCCGAAATTTATGTGTAGGTCACGTTCAAAACGTGACCTACTTTGTTTAGTTTAGCACAAGTTTGAAAATAAAAAGACGTGCCAAATGACACATTAATTTGCGTCCTGCGCACAGCGAAAACCGCGGCTTAACCCGGCAGATTGAGGTTCGTGACGCATGCGATTGATCACGGTGATCTCGCTTTTATCTTCGCTGTAGGAACCGCCGCGCAGAGAACGCTCAAACCCGATTTCGGGACCGGTTGGGTTGGCGTAGGGCATTACCAGATAGTAATCTTCTCCATACCAATCAGCGACCCATTCACGGACATTGCCAGCCATGTTCAGCGCACCATACGGACTTGCCCCCAGCGGATAGCGATAGATCGAAACGGCTTCGTTGATCAGGCTTTCCTCAAAATTGGCCAGGCGCGGATTTGGCCAGTCATCCCCCCAAGGATATTGCCTGCCATCCGTTCCGCGGGCGGCTTTTTCCCATTCCGCTTCGGTTGGCAGGCGCTTGCCCGCCCATTGGCAATATAAGCCTGCCTGCTCCCATGCCACATAAGTGACCGGGTGATCGCGATAGATCCAGTTCTGGTAGGTGATGTTATCGGATACCATGTCGGTGCATGCACCGGCTTGCATGCATTTCAAGTACATGGCATTGCTGACTTCGTATTTGTCCATCCAAAATGCATCAAGGTGGATACTGTGCATGGGCGAGTCCGCGTTCTTGCGGACTTCCCCTTTTCCCATCCAAAAATCACCTTCCGGTACATAAACCTGCTCCATACCATCCAATGCAGAGGTTTTTATATCCACCGGGGCGATGGGTGACCGCCTACCCAGATTAAATGAGGCGATGTCCAGACGGATCTTTTCCATTGTCAATGTGCCGTTTTGGTAGGCATTGTTAAAGCGGATCAGAACATCCGCATTCCAAATGGAAATGCCCGCCGCAACTGTAAATAAGGAAAATAGTAAGGTGATATAAATTCTTTTATTGTTCATTTCTGCTGCCTGATTTTACACGGGTTTAATCAAAGAACTCCAGGCTTTCAAAACCTGGAGTTCCGGATGCAGGATATTTTTTTTCTGATGTGTTCTGCAGTTATTCTTCCTTGACGACCGGGAAATGCACGGCCACGGTTGTACCCTGATCCAATTCAGATTGGATGGTTAGTTTTCCGCCCAATTCCTCGACAATATTTTTGATAATGTATAACCCGATCCCGCTGCCGGGAATTTCCTGTTCGGTTGCGTTTGTGCCACGGAAGAAACGTGAGGTGATGTGGGGGAGATCCTCCGGCGGAATGCCAACTCCGCAATCCTGCACTTCAATGAAAATTTCATTATCTTTTCGATAGGCGCGAACAAATATTTCGCTTTTCGGTTTAGAAAACTTAACTGCATTTGAAATAAGGTTATTAAAAATGCGCGCAAATGCCTCTTCTGCGCCACGGAGATTCGGTATGGATCCCGAAACTTCCACGTGAATTTTTATCTTTCGAAGATCAGCCTGGGCTTGCATGGTATTAATGGCATCGTTCAAAGTGGGCAAAATGGAAACTGACCCGCCTGAAACCCGATACCTTCCAGATTCGATCCGTCCTGCAGTTAACACATCTTCAAGTATGAGACGTTCGCGATTCAGCTCCTGTACCAGGATCTTCCAGTAATCTTCGCGTTCATTTTGCTCAAGATCGGGTCTGTCCAACAAATCCACCATTAATAATGCGGTGGTCAATGGCGTTCTTAATTCATGGGATGCACGGTTAATGAAATCGGTCTTCATTTGTTCCAGCCGCGCACGGGCGCTAATATCGTGGATGACGGCGATCACTTCGTCCTGTGCTGAGGCGACAATGCGTGCTTCGTATGTAAATAACCCATCCTTTGTTTGAAGTTTGTATTCGAAGATTTCCGGCAGGTGAGTTTGCAGTGATTTTTCAATGGCAGAGATTGTAGTTCGACCGATATCGGGAGGCAAAACATCCATCACGGATGCGCCAAGTATCTTTTCCTGCGGCATGTAAAACTGTTTGTTATCTCCGGCTTTATAGTCCAGGAACATGCCATTCTTGTCTATGCGGAAGATGAGATCAGGGACAGCGTTGAGGAATGCCTGATTGCGAGCCTCCGATTGCAGTAGCTTTTTTTCCACCAGCAATTGGTCGGTCAGATTTGTAATGGCTGCGATACTTCCGCATATTTCGCCGCCTCGAACGCGCGGAGTGGCGCTGATTAGTACGTTGGTTATGGTGCCGTCGGAGGCCAATAGCCTTGATAAATAGCTTGATACCTGTCCAGTTCGTCTTTTGTTGAATTCTTCAATCTGAGCTGGTCTTTCATCCGGATGAGTAAATTCAAGTGGTGGTTTTCCGATCAAGTGGGCGGAGGTGTGTTTGACCATATCCGCATAGGCAGGGTTCACATATTCAAATAAACCCTGTTCATTTGTGACCGTCAGACCCTGCCGAACAGTATTCATGATCTGAAGGGCAAAATCTCTCTGGTCGATCAACTCCTGCTGACTGTTTCGGCGGATGATGGTGTTGGTGATAATACCGGCCAATACAGTTAACAGGTTGCTTTCCTCTGTTGTCCAATTTCGTTCATGGACCACCGAGTCAAAACCGAGAAAGCCGAACAATCCGAAGTGGGTCACCATTGGCATGACCAGTACAGATTTTATGCCCTGTTCTGCAAGGATTTCATGTTCGGCAGAGGCTTCCGATGGCATGTCTGCTACATGCTCGATAATTATGGTCTCCCCCCTTTTTAGAAATGTCATCCACCACGGAAAGATCGAGGTTGGGAGATCCTGCAAATTATCGATCTGCGGGTCGATGTTTTCAGCGCACCACTCGTAGGTGTTATTCATGGTTTCGCCATTATTAGCGAATTCAAAAATGTAGGTCCTGTCCACCTCGAATAATTCACCCAGCCGCAGAAGTGCATCCTGAATGGCTTTGTTCATTTCGCTGATGGGGACATTCATGAATTTTGCAGCAAGGTAGGCTGTTAGTTCATCGTAGGTCTTTTTTTGCTGCAGGCTGGCTGTCATTTTATTGAACTGATCTGCCAGGGAATTGATCTCATCCTTGCTTCCAAATATTTTCCCGACGGATATGACCTGGGTAAGATCGCCCTGTTCGACGCTCGATAAACCGCTATACAGGATGCTCAACCTATTAAGGATGCTTCTTTGGGTAATCTGGTAATACCAGAAAAAGACCATTACAAACCCCCCAATACTTACCAGCAGCACTTCAAGAATATCCTTTTGTGTGCGTGCATATGTGGGAGCCAGATCCAATTCAAGCCACAGGAACCCATCAATGTCGTTTAGGATGGTCGTGTAGGATTGTCCCCGCAAGGGACGGACAACAACAAGTGTTTGGCCGATAAATTGTTGTTCCTTGCGCTGGTTTTCTATGGCGCTGGTGATCAGTGGAGACTCGAGCTTTTGTCCGATCAATTTCTGGTTATTATCTGCAAGAATGACCCCTTCTTTATCAACCACTTTGATGGAGATGATCTCGTGAAGGGTGGCTGTTTTTTCGATCAGCCTTTGGTAATTGAAAACTGAGTCCCCGCCCTGTGATGTGATAATGGAAATACTATACCCGATCTGATCTGATAAATTATCCGCTTCGATCACAGCGTCACTTACAATACGCTGTTGAGCGCCGAACCAGGTGATCGCGAAAACAAGCACGATCCCCAACAGGCCCGTCAGTCCTTGAAAAATAGTTAATTTGGTCTTTAGCGAATTCATATTATCGGAATATATCGCCGGTCTTTTATCTGGCATTATATAAGCTCAGTAAAAACTGGGGCTCCAGCATCTGTTGTACGTCAGGTAGAGTTTTGATGACGTTATTTTCGGCAAGGAATTGGCTGATTTCCTGCGTAATGCTGTATATTCTGCCATTTGAATCTGTGCCGAACAGTTCCGCGTTGTTATTCAAGTCGAGGTATTTTATGCCCTCCACATGAGAAGCAAATTCCTCAGCACTGACCTCTTCCGCATTTCCCATAATGGTATAGGCATCCTGCGGATTTTGTTTGATGTATTCCACGGCTTCAAAATAGGCAGCCACGATCTTTTGCACATCTTTTGGCCTTGAGGTAACCACACTGGCATCAAAGGTCATGGTGGTAATGATCGTCTCCGGATAATCACGGCTGGTAATTAATACATGCCCATTGATCAACTCGGCGGTGCTTGTCAGATAGGGTTCCCATGTTACACCCGCATCGATCTTTCCATCGAGCATGGCCTGTTGGATCTCCCAGGCGGGGATGCTGACAAGTGTTACCTCATCAATTTGGATGCCGGTCTTTTCGAGGATCTTCAAAACGGAGAGATGCCCAACGGTTCCAAGTTCTACCCCGATTCTGGCTCCCCGTAGATCGGACAATGTCTCGATCCCATCTCTTGCCACCAACCCGTCTCCGCCGAACGAGTAGTCGGTCAGCAAAACGACGCGTACATCCTTCCCCGAAGACATGGTTCGTAGTGAGTCGTCCAGTGTATGCATACCCGCGTCCACATTGCCATCGCGCAGGGCTGCGAGTGAATCGCTATAGGCCGAAAAGCGGGTGATCTCCACATCCACACCTTGTTTCTCAAAGTATCCAAGCTCTTTTGCCAATTCCAAAGGTTCAACTCCAGCCCAGGCGGAGATGGCGATACGGATCGGGTCTGCCTTTGGAGCGCATCCCCCTGTCAAAACTACGGTCATCAGCAGGACCAGGACGATCTCAAGAGCATGATTTTTTTTTATCATATGCTTCAGCTTTCTTTAATTTATATCGAGGTTTCCGGGCGGAACGGTCATTTGGACACGACACCCTGATTTGCCAGGCAGGATGACGGTATCCCCGCCAAGGGATCGTGAAAAGATCCTGGCTATTGTCAACCCGACCCCGAGCCCGTTATAGGCACGCCTGTCACCCTGACTGACTTGGAAAAACTTATTAAATACTTCATGATGAAATTGTTCCGGTATTCCGTCCCCATCATCTGCTACAGTTAGAACGAAACCACCCACCCCGTTTGCCGCCAGATCGATTGTCACATTGGCTGTTGGCGGTGTGAACTTGAAGGCGTTATCTACCAGGTGGGTGACTGCCTGCCTGAATTCACGCCGTGGAGCATGGATGATAACATCCGGCTCAACATTTACCTGCACGTTTAGATTTTTATCAGCGTACATATCCTGACGAATTTTGATAAATTCACGGAAATCATTTTCCGAGTCTACGCTCTGTCGGAGGGAGTTGACCGCGCCGCGGTCAAAGTTGTTAATGAATATCAGGTCGTCGATAATGCCATTCAACCGATGGGATTGAGACAGGGCAATTTCCACGAACTGTTTTAGGTCATCGGGAGTATCGTATTTATTTCGCAGTACCATATCCAGCGCCAGCAGGATCTGAGTCATGGGAGTGCGTAGCTCGTGGCTGATGTTATGTGAGACCTCTTGTTGTAACCGTGAGATTTGCTCATCCATCTGCTTTCGCATGCTTTCCTGACCTTTTTCATACCTATTAAGGACAGCATTTATGCGCGCCTTTAACTCACGGTGGTCAAACGGCTTGGTGATGTAGTCATCCGCGCCTGTGTTCAGTCCCCTTAATTTATCGGTCTGGGAACTCCGCGCGCTAAGAAAAAGGAATGGGATATCCTTTGTGGATGCGCTTTCACTGAGCGCCTGACGGACTTTAAACCCGTCCATTACGGGCATCATGATGTCGCAGATAATAAGATCTGGTTGACGGTCTTTTGCCATCTCGAGCCCCGCTGTGCTGTTATTCGAAGTGATCATATTAAATCCGTCCCGCTCAAGCAGGGCTTTAACGCCCACTAGTAGATGGAACTCATCATCGATAATCAGAATGGTTTTTTGGGGATTTTGCATATCCGCTCATTTCGTTGCGAATCGAAGTACTTTTTTTATGAATACATCCACGATCTTGGGGTCAAAATGTTTTCCGGATTGTTCAAGCACGTATTCAAGCGCTTCCTCCTGTGGCCAGGCTTTATGATAGGGGCGGTCACTTACTAATCCATCCCATACATCTGCCACGGCAAAGATCCTTGCGGAAAGCGGAATATTCTCGCCCGCCAGATGGCCCGGATAGCCTTTCCCATCCCAGCGCTCATGATGATGCAAAGGGATCTCCAATGTAGCGGAAGGCAGTCCAAGCGGCACAAGGATCTGATGGGCTATGTGGGGGTGAAGCATCATAATAGCGCGTTCTTCATTTGTTAATGACCCCGGCTTTAGCAGGATGCTATCCGGGATCCCAACCTTGCCAATATCATGCAGGATCGATCCCCAGCGAATATGGAGCAGGCTCTCGCCAGTGATATTAAGTGCCATAGCGGTCTGTTCAGCTAACTCCAGGACCCGACGTGTATGCTCCTCGGTTTCGTTATCTCGCAGCGCCAGCATGTGGACCAGACTGTCGATAAATTTTTCCCAATTCACTTCCGAAGTTTGCAAGATCTCTTTGATCTTCGACCGTAATTCGTTGACCTCCTGCTCGGAGGTTCCCTTCAACTCAGCCATCACCTTGTGTTTGCGTCTAAGGACGGCTTTTACTCGGGCAAGAAATTCTTCCTTTAGGAATGGCTTGATAATATAGTCATCCGCGCCTGAAAGCAGCCCTTGGACTTTGTCGGTTTCAGCGGCACGGGCAGTGAGAAAAATGAACGGGATGTTTGAAGTTTTGGGGTCGCGGTTCAAGCTGGTAAGTACATCAAACCCATTGGGTGGAGGCATCATTAGATCACAGACAATAAGATCAGGGATCTTCTCACGGGCCGTTTCTATTCCAATATTTCCATGCTTGGCAGTGAAAACCGTATATCCTTCGTGTTTCAAAATCCCCTCCAGTCCGATCAACAGGGCTGGGTCATCATCAATTAACAGCAATGACGTTTTGTTTTCCATGTATGAATAACACTCCAGATAAAAAATGCGAGCCTGAAAGAATCTAGGCTCGCGAAATTCAAAAATGAAAAGGATACAATTTTCGTTGCAGCGGCCTGGCAATCGTGGTCATGGATATGACGGTAGACCCGTTAGCTTTGCGTCCCCGGTTTTCACTGGGTTTGCCATATACTCTTTGTCGGATTATAGCATGTGGGCTTTGTTATATTATTTACAGAGTTGATAACAAAAGCCAAAAAAAGACAGGAATCATCCTTAATCTATATTGAACTTTTTTAGAGATTTGCAGGATTTTTTTTGAGGGTAGAATACTCCTTCAAATCTTCCCCGGAGAAACGTTGGTAAAAGAAACAATGCGCATGAATAAGGATTTTGTTGCCGGAATGCGGGGGACACTGCCCATTTTGATCGGGGTGATTCCCTTTGCCATGATCACGGGCGTGGCGGCGGTCAGTATAGGGCTGACCTTTTTTGAAACCATGGGTATGTCTGTGCTGGTTTTTGCGGGAGCCTCACAGTTGGTGATCTTCCAATTGATGAGCACGGGCAGCCCGTGGATCATCATGGTACTGACCGCGTGGGTGGTCAATGTCCGTTTTACGATGTACAGCGCCACGCTCGCGCC
>Ga0075156_10002434_pt1 | contig 10329 bp, 3 predicted proteins | sample JI81AbrownDNA_FD_70966 | JGI IMG/M metagenome (GOLD analysis project Ga0075156, IMG submission 70966) | Wastewater effluent complex algal communities from Wisconsin, to seasonally profile nutrient transformation and Carbon sequestration -... | ecosystem: Engineered > WWTP > Effluent > Algae...
CGGGAGCCACGATCTCGCGACGCGTTTCGGTCGTGACCCCGTTAAACTGCTCGCTGTCGGCGTCAGCATCGATGCGCGTATGGTGCACGACGCCGTCGCGATGATTGGGCGGCGAGTAGATGGTGTAGAGCTTGAGCGGGAGCGCCCCGGTGTTGATGATGTTGTGACGGGTGCCCGCCGGCACCAGGATGGCGAAACCGGCGCGTACCGACGTGCGCACACCGTCCAGCACGGCCTCACCGGTCCCTTCTTCGACGCGAAAGAACTGATCGAGCGTATGCACCTCCTCCCCGATCGCTTCTGACGCCTTGAGCGACATGAGCACCAGCTGGCAATGCTCCGCTGTGTAGAGGACGTGGCGAAAGTGGTCGTTCTCACCCGCCAACTCTTCGATGTCCTGCACAGATCCGTGCATGTACGCTCCCCGTTCGTGTTGCATGAGGTCGGGCATCGCTCGACGCCAGCTCACACCGGCGTGGACCGTCTCGCGACGTACGGCGGTCAGTCGTTCGTGATCCCCAAGGAGGGGCGGGCCATGTTCGCGGCCCGGATGTCCCTGAGGTCGACTCGAGTTCGCCGTAGCTCTTGCCGTAGCGCTCCCTGAGCGCCCGCACCAGCAGGTCGCGCTCGCCGTCGATGGAGATGACGTCCTCTGCCGACAGGCGCGGCCACTGCGTGCGCACCTTGGGACTCACGTGCTGCCAGTCGCCGTTCAGTCGTGGTGCGTACATGCGCGCAACTCCGGTTCGGGTGGGATCGATCGGCGTTGCGGGATGCGGACAACCGTCTCTCGAGTCGTAGCCACGCACTCGGGCATCCCCGAGTGGGACGGCCCGAGCGGCGAGCTCTTCGCTATCCGCGCAACGTCCCACGCGCTCGTCCCGCTTGACTGTGGGTGAGCCACTGTAAGTGGTTCGTGTGATGGGCAGTATCGCTGGCGCGAGCCAGGGTCGACATCCCTCATTGGAGCCGTCTTGGAGGGAGCGACCACCATCGTCTCACTCCTTGGAGCGAGTACGGCGTCCCTCCAAACGAGCGATGGTGATGCCGTCCCCCCCCGCCTAACTATGATGGTGCCACCACCAGCCGGTGACGTGGGAGCTGCCGGCGACGCGTGACGCGTCACGGCACCGCGCCATGGCACCCGGCACCATACGCGGAGCGTGTCCCATGCTTTCGACCATTGCGATCGTCCTGCTCGTCCTCTGGGCCCTCGGCTTCATCGGCGGGTACACGATGGGTGGAGCGCTGCACCTGCTCATCGTCATTGCGATCGTCGTCTTCGCCATCCGTCTCTTTTCGGGACGGCGAGTGGTCTAGCTCGGTACGGCCGCTCGACGACCAGATGCACACGGCGCCGGAGATCACACCGCGCTGATCCTTGTACCGCTGGCGCTCACCGCGCCCGGCGAGAGGTACCACATATGTCACGTTCCTCGTTCCGCCTCACCATGCTGGCGTTCGCCACCTCCATCGGCGTCGTCGGCAGCATCAGCCCGTTGTCCGCACAGCAGCCGCGCATCGTGCCGTCTCAGGTCCCGGCGCTGTCGACCGTCACCATCATCGCCGCTCCTGCCAGCGTCGCTCCGGCGTCGCTCGGCCCACGTACCGCCCCCTCGGGAATTGACACCCGCGCCGCCGCCGATTCGGCGTCGCCGCTCGTGCCGCAGCAGGGGCGACACCTCGGGGCCGGCTCGAACCTCGCCCTCATGGGCGCCGGCGCTGCCGCCATCATCGTCGGACTCATGATCGGCGGTGACGGCGGGACGATCGTCGCCATCACGGGCGGCGTCATCGGCCTCGTCGGACTGTTCCGGTTCATTCGTTAGGCCGTCCCATGTAGGCCGCGCACGCCTTCTCGTGGCGTGCGCGGCCGCGGCCCTGCCTCGAGCGATCGCCCGATGATGAGCCGTCTCGCAGAGCGCCTGGGCGCCGACGCGACGGAGGAACTCCTCGTCGGTCCCTTGCGCGGTGACCTCCTGGGCGCCGACCACCTCGCCGCGCACGCGCGCGTGGTGGCGCGCGAGCAGCGGGTGGCCGCGCTTCGCACGCCGCTGCGTGCCGCTCCACTGCTCGCACGGCTCTCGGCCACGCGCGGCATCCTCCGCAGTGCGTACATCCAACTCGGCGAAGCCGCGGCACTCGGCATCGACGCCGGGCCTGCCGCCGAGTGGCTGCTCGACAACTACCACGTCGTGCAGGAGCACCTGCAGGACGTGCGCGCCAACCTGCCGAGCAGCTTCTACCGCGAACTCCCCGAGCTCGCCAGCGGCCCGCTCTCCGGGTACCCGCGCGTGTACGAGATCGCCATCTCGCTCATCTCGCACACCGAGGCCCGCGTCGACGAGGCAAACGTCGACCTCTTCGTCGAGGCGTTCCAGGGGGTCACGCCACTCGCCATCGGCGAACTGTGGGCCGTTCCCGTGATGCTGCGCCTTGGCCTCATCGAGAGCGTGCGCCGCATGACGCTGCGCACGGTGCAACGCCTCGACGAGCTGGAGCTGGCGGCCGACTGGTCGCGACGCATCCTCGACGCCGGTGATCGCGGGGGGGCTGACCTGCGCTCGGTGCTGCGCGACTTCGTCGATGCCGACGAGGCGCTCACTCCGCACTTCATTTCCCGGCTGTTGCAGCTGCTGCGGCAGGCCGAGGGGGCCTCGCCGGCGCTGGCCTGGCTCGAGCACTGGCTCGCCGACGCCGGCGTGAGCCCCGAGAACGCGGTCGCCCTGTCGACGCAGCGCCTGGCCATGACGCAGATCATGATGGCCAACAGCATCACCAGCCTGCGCGAGATCGGGCGGCGCGACTGGCGCGCCTTCGTGGAGCGACACAGCGAGATGGAAGCGCTGCTGCGTGGTGACCCCGCCGGCGTGCACGCGCGCATGACCTTCGCCACGCGCGATCGGTACCGGCACGCCGTGGAGCGCATCGCCAAGCGCAGTGGCCATCGTGAGGCATCGGTGGCCCAGTGGGCGATCGACCTGGCGCGCGCCCACCTCGGCGACCCTCGCCTCGCGCACGTCGGCTACTATCTCATCGACGACGGCCTGCCCACGCTCGAACGCATGGCCGGCTATCCGCCCACGTTAGGCGAACGGCTCGTGCGGCGGTGCCATGATCGACCGAATCTGGTCCTGCTCGGCGGCATCGCGCTCAGCACCGCGCTCGCCGTGCTCGCCATCGTCCTCCTGGTCGACGCCCCCGCGCGCGGCACGCTCTGGCTCGTCCTCCTCGTCGCCTTCTTCCCGGCGCTCGACGTGGCGGTGCATGCGCTCAACCAGCTCCTCACCGCCCTGCTCCCCACGCGCGTGCTGCCGCGGCTCGACCTGCACGAGCACGGCATTCCCGAGGAGTTTCGCACCGTCGTCGTCGTCCCCACGCTCTTCGGGAGCGTCGACGACGTGCACGCGGGACTGGAGCACCTCGAGGTGCAGTATCTCGCGAACCGCGAGGCGCACCTGCACTTCGCGATCCTCAGCGACTTCACCGACGCTCCCACCGAGTGCGAACCGGGCGACGCCGCCATCGTCGCCGCCGCGCTCGACGGCGTTCGGGCGCTCAATGCGCGCTACGCGGGACACCTCGGCGATGCCTTCCTCCTGCTGCACCGCCCCCGTCGCTGGAATGCGCAGCAGGGGACGTGGATGGGATGGGAGCGCAAGCGAGGGAAGCTCTCGGAGTTCAACCACCTGCTGCGCGGCGAGGCCACCGATGCCTTCTCGGTGGTGAGTGGCGACACGACTACGCTGCAGGCGGTCCGCTACGTCATCACCCTCGACGCCGATACCGTCCTCCCCCCCGACGCCGCCCCATCGCTCGTCGGGGCGCTCGCTCACCCGCTCAACCGCGCCGTCTACGACGCGGAACGCAAGCGGGTCGTACGCGGGTACGGCATCCTGCAACCACGCGTTGGGGTCGCGCTCCCCAGCGCGCATCGCACGCGATTCGCCGCCATCGCGTCGGGGCATCCCGGGGTCGATCCATACTCCACGGCCGTCTCCGACGTCTATCAGGACCTGTACGGCGAGGGGAGCTTCACCGGAAAGGGGATCTACGACGTCGACGCGTTCCAGCTCGCGACGCACGGGCGCTTCCCCGAGAACATCCTGCTCTCGCACGACCTCATCGAGGGGAACTACGCGCGTGCCGGGCTGGCGACCGACGTCATCGTGTACGATGACTACCCCTCGCGGTACGTCGCCTTCTGCCGCCGCAAGCATCGCTGGATTCGCGGCGACTGGCAGCTCCTCCCCTGGCTGCATCGCACCGTCCCGGGCCCTAACGGCCCCGAGCGCAATCGCCTGTCGCTGGTCTCGCAGTGGAAGATCGTCGATAACCTGCGGCGCAGCACGGTGGAGCTCTCGCAGTTCCTCCTCCTCGTCGCGGGCTGGACCTTCCTTCCCGGCGCCGCGTGGCGCTGGACGCTCCTGGGACTCGGTGCAATTGCGGCGCCGTGGGCGACCGCGTTGCTGCTGGCGGCGATCCGCCCGCCGCTGGACAAGTCCTGGCGCGCCTACTACGCCGGCGTGCGAAGCGACGCCGCCGTGAGCGCCCAGCAGGCCGCGCTGGCCCTCGCCACCCTCCCGCACCAAGCCTGGCTCTCCGCCGACGCGATCCTCCGCACGCTGTATCGCCTCTTCGTGTCGCGCCGCTACCTCCTCTCGTGGCAATCGGCATCGCAGGCCGAGCGCAGCGTCCGGAGCGTCGGCGCCGAGAGCTGGCGGGCGATGCGTTGGTCGACCGCGTTCGTCGGCCTCGGGACGATCGCACTCTCCTACGTCGTGCTTGGGCGCCACTTCACGTCGGGCGCGACGACGGCGTCGTTCCTGTCCGCGGCGCTCCCCGTGGGGAGCCTCGTGCTGCTCTGGCTCGCGTCGCCGTGGATGGTCACGCGCCTCGGCAAGACGACCATTCCGCGCCGCGACACGCTGGCGGGCGAGGAGCGCGACGCGGCGATGCGCTACGCGCGACTGCACTGGCACTTCTTCGACCGCTTCGTCAGCCGCGACACGCACTGGCTGGCGCCAGACAACTTCCAGCTCGATCCGGAGCCGGTGGTGGCGATGCGCACCTCGCCGACCAACATCGGACTGCAGCTGCTGGCGACCGTCAGTGCCCACGACCTCGGCTTCATCACCGCGCCCGACATGACGCGGCGACTCGAACAGACCGTCGCCACGCTCGCGACCCTCGCCCGCTACCGCGGCCACTTCTACAACTGGTACGACCTGCACGACCTGCACGTCCTCGCCCCACCCTACATCAGCACCGTCGACAGCGGCAACATGGCGGGGCACCTCATCGCGCTGCGGCAGGCGTGCCTGCAGCTCGCCACGCGTGAGCCGTCGCTCGCCGACCGGTTGCAGCGGCTGGCCGAGCAGGCGTACGACTTCGTGGCAGCGATGGACTTCACCTTCCTCTACGACGACGCGCGCAAGCTCCTCACCATCGGCTACCACCCCGACTCGTTCACTCCCGACGCCGCCTGCTACGACTTGCTGGCCTCCGAGGCCCGACTCGCCAGCTTCGTCGCCATCGCCCGCAAGGACGTCCCGATCGAGCACTGGTTTCGCCTGTCGCGTTCGCTCAACCGCACCGGGGGACAGACCGCGCTCGTCTCGTGGAGCGGGAGCATGTTCGAGTACCTCATGCCGGTGCTCGTCATGCGCTCGCTGGCGAACACGATCCTCGAGCAGACCTACCACGGGGCGCTCGCGCGTCACATGGCCTACGCTCGCGCCCGCGACGTGCCGTGGGGGGTGAGCGAGAGCGCCTACAACGTGCGCGACCACCAGCAGACGTACCAGTATCACGCCTTCGGGGTCCCCGACCTCGCGCTGCAACGCGGGCTGGGGCGCGACCTCGTCGTCGCTCCCTACGCGACGGTGCTCGGGGCCCTCATCGACCCCCCGCGCGCGCTGGGCAACTTGCGCGCTCTCGAGGCGCTGGGCGCGTTAGGCGAGTACGGCTTCTTCGACGCCCTCGACTTCACGCGCCCCGCCGCGGGACACCGCTTCGCCCTGGTGCGCACGCACATGGCGCATCACGTCGGGATGTCGCTGGTCGCGCTCACCAACGTGCTGCTGGACGACGTGTGGCAGGAGCGCTTTCACAGCGACACCATGGTGCAGTCGGCGGAACTACTCCTGCACGAGCGCGTGCCACGCCGCCTCGTACTGCAAGGCGCGCAGTCGGCACGCCCCGACGATGCGCGTCCCGCGCTGGAGGGCGAACGCCCGGTGGTGCGCGAGGTCGGCGCTTCCATCGCGACGGAACCGCGGGTCGCCCTGCTCGGCTCCCCGCCGTACACCGTCATGCTGAACCACAACGGGAGTGGGTACAGTCGGTTTGATTCGCTCGCCGTCACGCGCTGGCGCGCCGACGGGACGCGCGACGATCTCGGGCAGTACTGCTACCTCAAGGACATCGCGTCGGCGCGCGTCTGGTCGTCCGGTCACCAGCCCGTCGCTGCCCCCGCCGATTGGAGCCGCACCTCGCTCGCGCTCGATCGCGTCGCCATGCATCGCCGCGACGGCGACCTCGAGACGCACTCCGAGATCACCGTCGTCCCCGCCGACGCCGCCGAGGTGCGCCGCGTTACGATCACCAACACCGGGCGCGAATCGCATGACGTGGAGCTCACGTCGTACGGCGAGATCGTGATGGCCACCCCCGACGCGGACCGGTCCCATCCTTCGTTCTCCAACCTCTTCGTCGAGACCGAGTGGCATGAGTGGTGTACGACCATCACCGCCACACGCCGCCCACGTTCCAGCGACGACCCGCGGCTCTGGTGCGTGCACATCGTCGATGCCGGCCCCCATCGCATCGGCGCCGTCAGCTGCGAGACCGATCGCGCCCGCTTCCTCGGCCGCGGGCGCTCGCTGCGCAACCCGATCGCCCTGGAGCAGGACGGCCCGCTCTCTGGGACCACCGGCGCCGTCCTCGATCCGATCTTTGCCCTGCGCACGCGCGTGCGCGTCGCCCCGGGTCAATCCGTCAGCGTGGCCTTCACGACGCTAGTGGCCGAAAGCCGGGCCGCCGCCTTCGCCCTGGCCGACCGCTATCACGATTCACACGCGGCGCAGCGCGCCCTCGACCTCGCGTGGGCCTCCACCCAGATCGAGCTGCGTGAACTCGGCATCTCCCCGGCAAGCGCCGCCGCCTTCCAGGACCTCGCCACGCAGCTGCTGTATCGCGGCGGCTCGCTGGCCCCGCCACTCGACGAGCTGCGCCGCAACCGCGGCTCGCAACCCCTCCTCTGGACGCACGGGATCCCCGGCGACCTCCCCATCGTGCTCGCGACGATCGACGCGCTCGACGGGCTCCCGACGCTGCGCGAGCTATTCGAGGCGCATCGCTACTGGCGCCGTCGCGGACTCGCCGTCGACCTCGTCGTGATCAACGCACAGCCGCACGACTATCTGCAGGCGCTGCGCGATGCCATTGGCGAAGCGATGGTCCTGGCCAACGATGCCGCCCTCACCGATGTCCCCGGCGGCGTCTTCGTGCGACGACGCGACACGATGCAGCCGAACGAGTACCTCATGCTCTCGGCCTCGGCGCGCATGCACGTGACCTGCGACGGGCGCACCCTGGCGAGGGTCCTCGCGGCCGCCGAGGCACGCGCGGGTGCCGATGGAGGGACACGCGCGAACCACGCCGTCGCCAGCATCGACCGCCGACTCTCCCCTCCCTTCATCGCCCAGCTCCCTCGCGTCGACGTCCTCGCTTCCATCGTCTCCGCGCTGCGCCCGCTCGTCGCCCCCCTCATCGGCCCGCTGCCAGCGCGCCTCCCGCGCGCCGCCGACGGCGGCGCCGAGGGAGCCCCACCGCTACCGCCACTCCGGTTCGACAACGGCATCGGCGGCCTCGATGCACGCGATGCGTACCACATGCACGTCGACCACCGCCACCTCCCGGCCGCACCGTGGGCCAACGTCATCGCCAACCCGGCCGGTGGCTTCATCGTCACCGAGCGTGGCGCGGGGTGCACCTGGGCGGAGAACGCGTACTTCTTCCGCCTCACCCCGTGGCATAACGACCCCGTCGCCGATCCCATCAGCGACGTGATCTACCTTCAGGACGCCGACAGCGACGCGCTCTGGAGCGCCACGCCCGCCCCCGTCCCGCACGACGGGCGGTACCGCGTCTGCCACGCCCCGGGCCGCTCCACCTTCGATCACGAGCACGGCGGCATCGCGACCGAATTGCAGCTGTCGACACCGCAGGACGATGCCGTCAAGCTGTCGTTGCTGCGCATCACCAACCACTCGGCGCGCCCCCGGCGACTGGTCGTCACCGCGTACGTCGAATGGACGCTCGGCGCGCGGCGCGAGGACGCGCAGTCGCGCGTGCACACGCGCTTCGTCCATGAGCAGCACGCCATCTTCGCCCAGAATCACTTCGACCCATACTTCGCCGGGTGGACCGCCTTTCTCGCGACCTCGGCGCCGGTGGCGAGCTTCACCGCGGACCGCACGTCGTTCCTCGGGCGCAACGGCACCCTCATGCACCCCGCGGCGCTCCTGCACGACGCGCTCGACGGCGTGGCGGGGATCGCCCTCGATCCGTGTGGGGCCTTGCAGTTGACGGTCGATCTCGCCCCCGGCGCCTCACGAGAGGTCACCTTCCTCCTCGGTGCCGCACCCACCGAAGACTCGGCGCGACAGGTCATCGACCGCCTGCGACCGACGGGGGCGTCCGCACGCGCCGCCGCGGCAGCCGGGGACGCGTGGACGTCGCGACTTGGCGTCGTCACCGTGCGCACGCCCGACGAAGCGTTCAACGCCATGGTCAACACGTGGACGCTGTACCAGGCGTTCGCCTGTCGCATGTGGGCACGCACCGCGGTGTACCAGAGCAGCGGTGCCTACGGCTTCCGCGACCAGCTGCAAGACGTGCTCGCCTTCGTCTACGCCGAGCCGGCCATCGCACGCGCGCACATCCTGCGCGCCGCGGCGCGGCAGTTCGTCGAAGGGGACGTGCAACACTGGTGGCACCCGCACACCGGACGTGGCGTGCGCACCCGCTTCTCCGACGATCTCGCCTGGCTCCCCTACGTCGTCGAGCGCTACATCCGCGTGACCGGTGACGCCACCGTGCTCGACGCGTACGTGCCGTGGCTCCGCATGCGCCCCCTCGAACCGCACGAGCACGAGGTCTACGACCTCCCGACCGTGACCGACGAGCATGGCAGCGTGTACGAGCACTGCCTGCGTGCACTGCACCGCGCCTGCACCACCGGGTCGCACGGCCTCCCGCTCATCGGCACGGGAGACTGGAACGACGGCATGAGCCGGGTGGGCGCCGAGGGGCGCGGCGAGAGCGTCTGGCTCGCCTGGTTCCTCATCGAGACGCTGCGTGCCTTTGCACCACTGGCCGACGCGCGCGGCGATCGCAACGAGGCGACCTTCATGCGGCGCCAGGCGGTGGCCTATGCCGACGCGATCGAACGCCACGGCTGGGACGGCCACTGGTACCGGCGCGCCTTCTACGACGATGGCACGCCGCTCGGGTCTTCGGACAGCGAAGAGTGCCGCATCGACTCCATTGCCCAGAGCTGGAGCGTGATCTCGGGGGCCGGCACCGAGGCGCGACAGGTGATGGCGATGGAGGCGCTCGACACACAACTCGTCGATGAATCCGCGCGCCTCATGCCGCTGCTCACGCCCCCGTTCGATCGCGGGACGCACGATCCCGGTTACATCAGCGGCTACCTCCCGGGCGTGCGCGAGAACGGGGCGCAGTACACGCATGCCGCTCTGTGGGGCGTGATGGCGACGGCATTGCGTGGGAAGGGCGATCGGGCCTTCGAGCTCTTCCAGATGCTCAACCCGCTCACGCATGCCGCGACCGCCGCCGATGCCGCAACGTACAAGGTCGAACCGTACGTCGTCGCCGCCGACGTCTATACGACGCCGTCGCAGCTGGGACGCGGCGGGTGGACCTGGTACACCGGATCGGCGAGCTGGATGTATCGCGTCGCGCTCGAGACGATCCTCGGCTTCACCAAACAGGGCGACACGCTACGTCTCGAGCCACGGGTCCCGATGGGGTGGAACGAGTACGGCATCGCCTATCGCTTCGGGTCGGCCACCTACGACATCACGGTCCGCTTTCCCGGGACCGTGCAACGGCTGGGTGGCGACGTGCGCGTGGACGGGGTCTTTGCACCTGACGGAATCATCCACCTGCAGGACGACGGGCTACGACACGTCGTCCTGGTGAGCCCGTCGGTCGAGCCGCTCCGCTAGATCGGCTCGGGGAATTCACCGCGCAGGGGCTGGCCGGGGGCAACCCCCACCAGGCGCAGCCGGCCCATACCGC
>Ga0075156_10002438_pt1 | contig 10322 bp, 5 predicted proteins | sample JI81AbrownDNA_FD_70966 | JGI IMG/M metagenome (GOLD analysis project Ga0075156, IMG submission 70966) | Wastewater effluent complex algal communities from Wisconsin, to seasonally profile nutrient transformation and Carbon sequestration -... | ecosystem: Engineered > WWTP > Effluent > Algae...
CGCAGCCGACTCCAACCCTGCCGACTCCACCGCAGAGGATCCCAACCCCGCCGATCCCAACCCTGCCGACTCCAACGACGCCGACTCCGACGCAGCCTCCCCCGACGCAGTGCTCGCAGAGGCCACGGCACCAGATGGCCAGATTGCGACGGAGCCGGCCGGGACGGCCGAGCGACGACTGCACGGCGCCGACGAACTGCCCTTTGCCGAGTTCGACGACGAGACGGCAGAATCTGCCTCGGAGGAGGCCCAGCCCGCGGCACGTGCCGGCGACGCGCCCGCCATACCGCCAGTGGACCCGGCACCTGGCCCGGAGCGGCCGAGCTATGCGAGCCCCACCGGCGCGACGTTGAGTGCGGCCGAGAAGTTCACGCAGGCCCAGGCAGCGCTGCTGGCCGCCGAGCAGGCCGCCCAATCCGGCGCGCCGGCCACGGCAACGCCAGCCCGCTCGGCGCCGGCCGACGTGAACGCGGGCTCCGCGGAACCGCCCGTCGAGACCCGCGCCTCCCGGCGTGCCGCTGCCGAGGCGGCGGCCGAACAAGCGGGTGCCTTGATCGGTGATGGGGTCGACTTCGCGGCCAGCGACGAGATCCCACCCCCAGCGCGCGGCACCCACCCCCGAGATATCACACGGGACCGCGCCGCTGAACCAGCGTCGGTGACCGAGTCTGGCGAAGCCATGCCCTCGCCCGAGCCAGAGCCCGCCGCGGCCGACGATCCGAAGCCATCGCCCAAGCCCGCGCCGCCGGCCAAGCGCAAGGGCCGGGTTGGCGTGCCTAGTTGGAATGACGTGATGTTCGGCCCACCCCGCGGCGGCACCGACGCCGATTGAGGGTCAGCCGCGTCCGGCAGCGTTCCCGCTGCGTCAGACCTTCTCCCAAACCAGCATTTCAGGCGGGCGGGATGGGGCAAGCGTCCAATTCCAGTGGCAGCACGTCTGCCGATAGCGCCGCAGCGTGCGCGGCCGTGGAGTTCATCCGGCGCATGTAGTGGCGGCGGCAGAGCACTTCATACTCCACGAGCCCGGGAGCGGCACCATCGGTGTCGCCGACCACCACCTGCTCGCCCTCGACGACCATCGCGCCGTCGACGATCCGGGCATTGTGGGTGGCCCGCCGGCCGCACCAGCACAGCGCCTCCACCTGCAGGACCTGCACCCGGTCGGCGAGTTCGATGAGCCGACGCGACCCGGGGAAGAGTTGCGTGCGGAAGTCGGAGGTGATGCCGAAGGCGAAGACGTCAATGTCGAGCTCGTCCACCACCCGGGCCAGTTGCTCGATCTGCTCCGGCGCATAGAACTGCGCCTCGTCGCCGATGATGAAGTCCACGCGCCGGCCGCCGGTCAGGTTCGTGACCACGACCTCCCAGAGGTCCAAGCCGTCCGCCACCTCGACCGCCTGCGTCGACAGGCCCAGCCGCGAGGAGAGCACCGAGGTGCCGGCCCGGTCCAGGCGGGTCAGGATCAAGCCTTCCCGGCCGCGGGCCCGGTGGTTGTGGTCCATCTGGAGCGCAAGGGTCGACTTCCCGCAGTCCATCGTCCCGGAGAAGAACACGAGTTCGGCCACGACGGCATACCTTATGGCGCGACGGCGGGCTGATGCAGCAGGGGGACGGCGATCTCGTCCTGGGTGACCGACCCATGCAAACCGATCAATTGCAGCAGGATCGGCTTGGAGGTGCGGGAATCCTCGATCGCGCCCGTCGGTCCCATCACGACCATGAGGTCGCCGATCCGGGGGGCATTCGCGGCGCTCATGGGGCCGAACCAGGCCTCATCGATGGCCTGCTCCCGAGTCAGCACGCTCGCGGCCCCCGCCAGCCGGGTCGTCCAGGTCGCAGCCACCGAGGCGACGGCGCCGGGTTCGCAATAGACATGGGGGGCGCGCGGCTCGTGGGTGATCGCGTGCACGCCGGCGGCGAGTTCCGGGTCGGTGGCCAGGTCGATCCGGTCGGCAAAGGGCACATCGACCATGCCGTGATCAGCGGTGATGGTCACGGACGTATGCCGTGGCACCTGCTCCGCGAGCGCGCGCAAGGCGGCATCCGCCTCCTCGAGCGCCGCCACCCACTGCGGCGAGGACAGGCCGGACATATGACCGGCGCGGTCGATATCGCCCCAGTAGAGGTAGACCACGCCGCGCTTCATCGCGCGCACCGCACGGACGGCCTCGCGAACCCCGGCGCTCAGCGATCCCGCCCCGCGGAAGCGGCCCCCGCGTTGCGCGGCGACGGTCAACCCCGAGCCGTCGAAGCGCGCCAGTCCGATCCGGACCACATCCAGCCCGCAGCGAGCCAACTCCTCGAAGGCGGTCTGGTTCGGCTGCCACACCAGCGGATCCGGCCCGCCCTCCCACGACAGATGGTCGAAAATGGCGCCGGTGTCGGGCCGCCGCAGCTCATAGCCGAGCAGCCCATGCACACCCGGCGCCAGCCCGGTCCCCAAGGACGCGAGCGAGGTCGCAGTCGTCGACGGGAAGCCGCAGGTCAGCTCCGTGGCGCTGGGCAGCAGCGAACGCAAATATGGCGCGTGGCCCGCCCGCCGCTTCAGCAGTTCCAGGCCGAGCCCGTCGAGGAGGACGACGACGGCGCTCTGGGCAGGAGGCAAGGCGATATCGCCGGCTCGCCCGGGCCCGAGGGACTCCCCCAAGGACTCGGCGATCGCGGGCAACACCTGCGGGAGGCTCGTATGCCGATAGCTCGGCGGATGGAGCCGGGGCGCGCCCTGGCCTCCGGCCGCCAAGGTCACAGGCCGATCTTGGCCGAGAGCGCTGCGGCGAAGTCCTTGGCCTGGGCGAGCGATCGGGCCCCATCGGCGTCGGCCGAGATTCGCAGGACCAAATCATCGGAGGCGATGCTCCCTTCATACCCATGATCGCCATCGCACGAAGGATCGCCACAGGTGGCCGGCGCCAGGTCGACCCGGCTGACCGTCCCCCAGCCGAGCGTCAAGGTGACCTCGCGCCCGAGGCTCCCGGGCACATAGTTGCGCGGGTTCGGCACCACATGGGTGAGCATGACCGCTCGCACAACCCGCAGCGGGATCGTTTCGCTCGTCGCGGTCGCGAGATCCTCCCCGCCCATCGGGTCATCCGTATGGTCGTCCGCGTGCACGATGATCAGGCGGGCGTCGGTCAGCACGAGCACCGTGACATGCCGCCGGATCGTGTCGTGGTCGAAGGTCGTCTCCTGGTGGACGAGGTGCGAGAGAACCGGTGCATTGCTCAGCGCCTCCGCCACGACGTCGGCGACCAGCGCGGGATAGTAGCCCGCCCGCTCGATGGCCGACAGCAAGGGCCCGGGCAGCGTCGGGCGCATCGGCGTGTTGGATCGCGAAACCATGCTCGCCATTGTGCCCGACCCCACGGACAGCGCCCCACCAATCCCGCCGCAACCGCCCTCTGTGCGCCGAGTCGCGGCATACCCGCCCCCAGTTTGTCCTCTCGACGGGGTCAGAGTGCCCACTCGACGGGAACCCCGTCGAAAGGACACTCTGGGGTCGTCGAAAGGGCAATCCGGCGCCGCCGTGGCCTCGCGACGCGAGGAGGGGGGAGGTCAGGTCAGGGCGCGGCGGCGAATGTCCTTGCGCTTCGCGGGCGGGGCGAGTTCGATCTCGGCGCCAAGGACATCGACGCCGCCGGGGTGGGCGATAACCGGGTTCAAGATGATGGAGGCGATCTCGGGCAGGTCGTCCGACATCATCGATAGCCGCCCGATCACATCAGCGAGGGCCGCGCGGCGCACCGGGGGGGCACCCTTGTAGCCGCGCAGCAGGGGCGCCGCCTTGATGGCATCGATGAGTTCCTCGACATCGACGTCATTGAGCGGCGGGATCGCATAACCGATATCGCGCAACAGATCTCGCGCCGGACCAGCCACCGAAAAGGTCGTCACAGGGCCGAAGAGCGGGTCCTCGGTGCCGGTGATCACGGTCGAGACGCCGGGGTGGGCCATCCGCTGCACCGCGAACTCCCCGATGTCATAGGCCGCCAGCCGGTCCGAGAGCGAGTCATAGGCCTCCCGGACCGCCGTGGCCGTCCCGAGGTCGACCCGGACCCCTTGCAGCGTCGATTGCCCGCGCACGATCGGCGACAGCGATTTCACCACGACGGGATAGCCGAGCACTTCGGCCGCCTCGACCGCCTCCTGGGCGCTGCGGACAATGACCCGCGACCACAGATCGATCCCGTATGTCGCGAGCAGGCGCTGGGAGTCCTCGTGCGTCAGGTGCTCCCCACCCGGGTGCTCTGCCAATTCGGCATCGATCAAGGCATGCGCGCCCGCGCGGTCAATCCCGCTGCGCGACAAGGGTTCTCCCTTGTCCTTGCGGCGCCACTCGCCGTATTTCGTCGCGGCGGCGAGCGCGCGCACGGCATCCTCGGGCGTCATATAGAGGGGCAGGTCACGGGTCGGACTCTCCCCGTCGGCGCCCTCCACGGACGCCGCCAGCCGGTGCTCCTGCGGCGGCCGCGCCGCGACCCCGCGGGCACCGATCATCGTCGCGACGATCGCCTTGTCGCTGCCCTCGGCGACCTGGTGGATCATCGCGACCGCTTCGGTCTCGGTCCGCAGCAGCGGCGGGGTGAAGCAGATGATCACCGAGTCGACCTCGTCATCCGCGAGCGCCTTGCGCAGTTTCTTGGCAAACCGGTCGAGGGGTGCCTCGGCGTCCACGCTCGTGGGCCCGTGGACGATGTCCAGCCCTTGGCTCTCGGCGACCTGGGCCGTCAAGGCGGCCAGTTGCACGGAGTTGCCGACGATCGCCACTCGGCGTCCCTGCGGCTCGGGCTGATGGATCAACACCTGCGCGACATCGAACATCTGGTGGATGTCGTCGACATGGATCGCGCCGGCCTGCGCCAGCATCGCATTGAAGGCGACCGGGTCGACCTCGGCCTGGCGAACCCGATGGCCGGGCGGCACGCCATACTTCGAAATCCCCGCCTTGATGACGATCACCGGCTTGGTCATCGCGACCCGGCGCGCGATCCGGGAGAACTTGCGCGGATTGCCCATCGATTCGAGATAGAGGCCGACCGCACGGGTGCGTGCGTCGTCCATCCAATACTGCATCAGGTCATTGCCCGAGACGTCGAGACGGTTGCCGGCGGAGGCGAAGCTCGAGATCCCCAGCGAGCGGCGGGCCGCCGAGTCGAGCACCGCGACGCCGAGCGGTCCACTCTGGGCAAAGAGCCCCAGATGGCCGGCGGGTGCCATCCGGGGGGCGAGCGAGGCATTCATCCGCACCTCGTCACTGGTGTTGATGATGCCGAAGGAGGTCGGCCCGACCACCCGCATGCCGCTGTCGCGGGCCAGGCGCAGAATCCGCTTCTCCAGCCGCTGCCCCTCCTTGCCGCTCTCGGCGAAGCCGGCCGAGATGATGACGATGCCGTGCACGCCGGCGCTGGCGCAGTCCTCGACGACTTCGAGCGCCGACTCCGGCCGCACCGCAAGCACCGCGACATCGACCTGCGCCGGGATGGCGCTGACGCTGGGGAAGCTCGCCACGCCGAGCACCTCATCGACCGCAGGGTTGACGGCATACAGCCCCCCGGTGAAGCCCCCATCGATCAGATGCCGCAGCACCTCGTGCCCCACGGTCCCGGCGGTGCGCCCGGCGCCGACGACCGCGACAGCGCTTGGGCCGAGCAGGGCGGAGATGCTGATCGACTCCGCGCGGTGCTCGCGCGAGAGCCGCACCGACTCCGACTTCTCCGTCGGCTCGATGTCGAAATGCACCTGCACGATGCCGTCCTCGACACGGCGCGAGACGACATAGCCGGCATCGGCGAAGACGCGCAGCATCTTCTGGTTCTGCGGCAGCACCTCCGCCTCGAAGGCGGTGATGCCGACATCGCGGGCGATATCGGCGAGATGCTCCAGGAGCACCGAGCCGATGCCGCGGCCCTGGAAATGGTCGCTGATATTGAAGGCGACCTCCGCGGAGTGGGCGTCGATGCGGTCATAACGGCCGATGCCGACGATCTCCCCGCGATGGGTGACCACCAGCGCGACCCGATCGCGATAGTCGACATGCGTGAACCGGTGCAGGTCGCGCGCGGACAGCTCACGCAGGGGCGCGAAGAAGCGCAGATAGATGGACTCATCGGACTGGCGAGAATGGAAGCGGCGCACCCGCTCCAGGTCCGCGGGGACGATCGGTCGGACATGGCCCACCGATCCGTCACGCAGGACGACATCCGCCTCCCATTCGGCGGGATAGCCCGCTGGGAGCGCCTCGGCCTCATCCATGGCACCAATATTCCAGACCGGATGCCGCACCGAACGCACCGCCTCGCGCAGGAGCGGTGCGTTGGCACACTCAGAGGCGTGGATTTTGCTGCTCTGGTCCGGGGTCGGGCGATGACCCGCCGCTTCCGCGCCGACGTCCCCGTCCCCGAGTCCGTGCTCGCCGGCCTGCTCGACCTCGCCGGCCGGGCGCCGAGCGCCGGCTTCTCCCAGGGCTGGGACTATGTCGTGCTGCATACCCCCCAGCACCGGGAAGCGTTCTGGGCGGCCGCGACGCCGGCCGAAGCGCCCGCGAACGGCCGCTGGCTGGCGGGGGTGCGCGCCGCCCCGGTCCTGATCCTTGCGTATGCCGATGCGGCGGCCTATCGCGCCCGCTATGCCGAGCCCGACAAGGCTCGCGCGACCGGCGGCGCGCAGGACTGGCCGGTACCCTATTGGCTGACCGACACCGCGATGGGGGTGATGATCCTGCTCCTGGGGGCGCGCGATGCGGGCCTCGGCGCCCTCTTCTTCGGCGTCCCTGCGGCAGGGCAGGAGCCGGTCCGGGCCGCCTTCGATGTCCCCCCAGGCCGCCATTTGGTCGGTGTCATCGCCCTCGGCACCGAAGAGCGCCGCGTCGGCGGCTCGGCCCGGCGCCGGCCACGCCGTGAGGTTGCGGACTTCACACACTGGGGTGCCTTCGGCGTGCCCCGCCCCGGCAGCGCGGCCCCCGTCAGCGACAATGCCGATCAGACCGGGCCCGCCGCCGATGGCGAGGCGAGGCCGACAAACCGGCGCCCCGCCATCCGGGCCGCTGAGCAAGGAAAGAGTGGATCGACCATGACGCGCGACGGCGGGAGCACGACCGGCCCGGGCAGCACCGACGGCTCGGACCGGATCGTCGACATCGATGTCAGTGAGGAGATGCGCAACGCCTTCCTCGAATATTCCGTCTCCGTCATCCACTCGCGCGCCTTGCCGGACGCGCGCGACGGCTTGAAGCCGGTCCAGCGGCGAATCCTGTTCTCGATGCACGAGCTGGGCCTGCGCCCCGATCGCGGGCACGTGAAGTCCAGCCGGGTCGTCGGCGATGTGATGGGCAAATATCACCCGCACGGCGACCAAGCCATCTATGACGCCCTGGTGCGCATGGCGCAACCCTTCTCGATGCGCCTGCCGCTGGTGGACGGGCACGGCAACTTCGGTTCCCTCGACGCCGGGCCGGCGGCCTCGCGATATACGGAGGCGCGGCTGGCCCCGGCCGCCCTGCTCATGGTCACCGGACTCGACGAGGAGACGGTCAACGAGGTCCCCAACTATGACGACCAGTTGCTCCAACCGGAGGTGCTGCCCGCGGCATACCCCAATCTGCTCGTCAATGGCGCGACCGGCATCGCGGTCGGCATGGCCACCTCCATGCCCCCGCACAACCTCATCGAGGTGATCGCGGCCGCCCGGCACCTGATCGCCCACCCCACCTGCAGCCTCGATGACCTGATGAAGTTCGTGCCCGGGCCGGACCTGCCCGAGGGTGGGCGGATCGTTGGCCTCGACGGCATTCGCGAGGCCTATCTCAGCGGCCGGGGCACCTTCCGCACCCGGGCCACGGCCAAGATCGAGAAGATCACCCCGCGCAAGATGGGGATCGTCGTCACCGAGCTGCCCTATCTCGTCGGGCCGGAGAAGGTCACGAGCAAGATCAAGGAATTGGTGCAGGCCAAGAAGCTGACCGGCATCAGCGACCTGAAGGACCTGACCGACCGCAAGAATGGTTTGCGGCTGGTCATCGAGATCAAGAACGGCTTCAACCCCGACGCGGTGCTGGAGCAGCTCTACAAAATGACGCCGCTGGAGGACTCCTTCGGCATCAACAATGTCGCCCTTGTCGGCGGACAGCCGCGCACCTTAGGGTTGAAGGAATTGCTGGAGGTCTTTGTCGACTTCCGGCTCGAGGTGGTGCGGAGGCGCACGAGTTATCGGCTCGGCAAGCGGCGCGACCGGCTGCACCTGGTCGACGGCCTGCTCATCGCCATCGTCGACATCGACGAGGTCATCGCGCTGATCCGCTCCTCCGACGACACGGCGATGGCTCGCCAGCGGCTGATGGCGGTCTTCGACCTCAGCGAAAAGCAGGCCGATTACATCCTCGAACTGCAATTGCGGCGCCTGACGAGGTTCTCCCGCATCGAGCTCGAGGCCGAGCGCGACGAACTCCGCGCCCAGATCGAGGAGTTGGAGCGGCTGCTCGCCGACGAATCCCTGCTGCGCAAGCTGGTTTCCAGCGAGCTGGCCGAGGTCGCCAAGGCCCACGGCACCCCGCGACGAACGGTGCTCCTGGAGTCTGCCGGCACCCCCGCGGCCACCACCCCGCTTGAGGTCGCGGACGACCCGTGCTGGGTGCTGTTGTCGGCCAGCGGCCTGCTCGCCCGCACCACCAGCGCCGATCCCGTGCCCCGCGACGGCGGGCGCGCCAAGCACGATGCCATTGCCGGGGCGGTGCGCACCAGCGCCCGCGGCCAGGTCGGCATCGTCACCTCCACCGGCCGGATGGTGCGGGTCTCGGTCCTGGACCTGCCGACGCTGGTCCCGACCAGCGGCGCCCCGAGCCTCGCCGGGGGCACCCCCGCCAAGATGTATGTCGATCTGGCCCGCGGCGAGTCCATCCTCACCGTCGCCGGGATCACCCCCGACTCCCCCACGCTCGCGATCGGCACCGCCCACGGTGTCGTGAAGCGGGTCACGCCCGACTTCCCGCTCGGCCGCAGCGAGTGGGAGGTCATCACCCTCAAGCCCGGCGATCGGCTCGTCGGGGCCGCACAGGTGACCTCCGAGCGCGACGACCTGGTCTTCATCACCGCCGACGCGCAATTGCTGCGCTTCGCCGCGGCGGCCGTGCGACCGCAGGGCCGCGCGGCGGGCGGGATGGCGGGGATCCGGCTCGCCCCCAAGGATGCGGTCATCTTCTTCGGGGTGCTCGATCCCACCGCGGAGGCGGTCGTCGTGACGGCCTCGGGTGCCGCCGACGCCCTGCCCGGCACCCAGGCCGGCGCGCTCAAGGTGGCGCCCTTCGACGAATATCCCGCCAAGGGGCGCGGCACCGGCGGGGTCCGGGCACACCGTTTCCTCAAGGGGGAGGATCTGCTGCTGCTGGCCTGGGCCGGCAACACCCCGGCCCGCGCCAGCGGCGCCAATGGCACCGTCATCGACCTGCCAGCCGCCACGGGCAAACGCGATGGCTCCGGACTGCCCACGAAGGCGATCATTGCGGCAATCGGCGCTCCGGTGCCGGCGCCGCCCCTTGCGCCGGATGCCGCAGCCCCCGACACTGGCGATGTCGACCCCACCCGCGAGGATGCCTGAGAAGGATCATGACCACGATCGCCGATGTCGCGAAACTGGCGCGGGTGTCGGTGGCCACGGTCTCGCGCACCCTGCACGGCAGCACCCGCGTCGATCCCCGCACTCGGGAGCGGGTCCTGGCCGCCGCCGCCGAGCTGCAGTATGTCGCCTCCCCCACCGCCACCTCGCTCGCCTCGGGCCGCACGCATGTCGTCGCGGTGGTCGCCCCGATGATGAGCCGGTGGTTCTTCGCCTCGATCGTCACCACGATCGAGCAGGCCTTGCGCGAGGCCGGCTATCACGTCCTGCTCATGGTCTTGGAAGACCCGCCACGGCCCCAGGCCAGCCGCTTGAGCCCCGAGATGTTCGCCAAGCGGGTCGACGGGATCATCTGGCTCAACGTCTTGACCACGCCCGAGGAGGCCGAGCTCCTCGGCCGGCTGGCCTTGCCGATGGTGTGCGTCGGGACGGCCATCGACACGGCGCCGACGGTGCTCATCGATGACCGGGCGGCCGCGCGCCAGGCCGTGTCCCATCTGCTACACCTCGGACATCGAGAGATTGCCTATCTGGGCACCGTGGCCGAGACCAGCGCCCACATGTCCACGCCCGCTGCGCGGGTGGAGGCCTTCCGGGACGCCCTGGTGGCGGCCGGGGCGCCGGTGCGCGAGGAGTGGGTCCTCGATGTCGACTGGACCGCGGCGGCTGCCGCCGCCGCGATCGAGCCGGTGCTGCGCGGCATACCTGCTCCGACGGCG
>Ga0075156_10002439_pt1 | contig 10322 bp, 5 predicted proteins | sample JI81AbrownDNA_FD_70966 | JGI IMG/M metagenome (GOLD analysis project Ga0075156, IMG submission 70966) | Wastewater effluent complex algal communities from Wisconsin, to seasonally profile nutrient transformation and Carbon sequestration -... | ecosystem: Engineered > WWTP > Effluent > Algae...
TGTAAATGCTCTTGGTATGAGTCCGCACCGTGCTCAAAGCGATGACAAGTTCCTGAGCGATCTCTGGACCGGATAACTCGGTCTTGAATAGCCGCAGGATATCCAACTCACGCTGACTAAGCGCCTCAATCAGGGACCCTGAAACTGGTGCGACAAAAAGAGGCGTTTCTACATCCAAGCCTTTTCGCTCCGCCTCAAACGCAGACAGAAGCGAACCTGTGTAATCTTCTGGCATGATCTTGCGTGCGGCAACTTCGCGAAGTAATGCTGCCATTGCTGCGCCCTCGTTCACGAATATGCGGATGTAGTTCTCCGGTTCGGCCAATTTCAAGGCACGTTCCAACGCTGACAGAGCAGCGGGAACATCCTCCCGCATTTGGTGAGCAAGCGCTTGTAAGATCAGGATCTCGATCACGCTCCCCACCCTTCCGCCTTCATCCGCAGCTTTCAAGAGACGACTCAGGAATCCGATTGCGTCATCGAGTAAATTATCCGAATGGTCACTTTGAGATTGTGCCAAAAGGATTCTCACGAACGTGATCTGCTCAAACTCACGCAGGTAGCTGGGCTCTTCCGCAATGGATAACTTCCGTTCTCGCGCCCAATCCAGCGCCCTCTCCAACTCACCTTGCCTGATCCATACTCGCGCCTTCAACGCCAGCGTTGGGCGGACGTTGGGGGAAAAATCACCCACATATAGTTTTTCTGCCTCATCGAGCAAGTCGAGCGCGTCATCCCATTCTCCCCGGGTCTCCAATAAATGAGCCGTTGCAACGCGCCAACGATATGGGTTTTTCGGCAGTCCATTAAGTTCACCAAGTTCTTTGCTTTTCAAGAGGTGTTTTTCTGCGGCATTCAGGTCGTTATATTCGCGGTAGAGTTCGCTCATTCCCACATGCATATCTGCCGCGCCACGCAGGGCTGGGGCACCCTGTTTTGTCGCAAGCTGTAGTCCGCGCTCGTAGATGCTCATTGCTTCTCGCAAACAGCCTTGCGTGATGCGTAACTCTGCCAGAGTCACAGAGCCGCCGATCACATCTGGGATAAACCCAATTTTTAGCAAATGAGTCATCCCTGTAGAAAACATCTCGTATGCGGTCGTGAGATCGCCGCTTGCCCAAAACGCAAGCCCCAGCAGGGATGAGCTTGACCCGCGCAGGAGATCGTCGTCCTCACGCGCAAACTTAAGCACCTGTCGGGCATGTTTCATTGTATTGGTCACATCTGCATGAATCAAAGCGATCGCAGCATGGTACATGGAAACCAAACCAGGCATACGCCGAAAATCCTCTTCTTCCGCATAAACAGGCTGCACTTTTGTATCTGACGGGATATTCAGCCAACGTTCGCCTTGTTGCAGTCTCTTCTCAACACCGTCAAGCTGACCCAATTGCAGCAGCGTACCTGCATAATGGACGCTGAGTACAGGTCTATGCTCGAGCACTTCGTCAGGGAGAGCTTTGAGCCAATCTAGCAGGGTGGTCTCCTGTCTGTTGCGCCGCGCTTCCGGTACGGCTTGTTCGATCAGGTTTGCCGCCCGATCAAAATTCTTTGCCTCAAGCGCGTGGCGGATCGCATCCGCTGTAAAACCGTTTTGCTCATACCATTCACTCGCACGCTGATGCAAAGCAGAGACCAGATCGGGTTGCTCTGCCATCAAGCGCATCCGAAGAACGTCTGCAAAAAGATGGTGATAGCGATACCAATTTCGCTGGTCATCGAGGGGGATGAGGAACAAATTTCCCCGCTGCAGACTTTCCAGTCTGGCGTTACTTCCCGGCTGGGCGGTAACCGCATCACACAGCGGACCATTCAAACGCTCAAGGATGGATGTTTGCAGCAGAAAGTTTCGAACAGTTTCAGACTGACGCTGCAACACCTCTTCGACCAGATAATCCACAATATAGCGGTGATCTCCAGCAAAAGACTGGATGAATCCGTGAACATCCTGTTGTCCTTTCATCGAAAGTGCAGCGAGTTGCAGACCGGCGATCCAGCCTTCGGTACGAGACTCCAATGCAGTAACCTCTTCCACTGAGAGACTTAGGTTCATCATCTGGTTTAGAAATTCTGTGGCTTCGGATGGGGTAAAGCGCAAGTCTGCTGCACGTACTTCAACCAATTGATTTCGGGCACGTAATCGAGGTATCGGTAGAACTGGGTCCTCACGGGTGGTAATGACCAAATGCATTTGGAGAGGCAGGTGTTCAATTAAAAAGGTGAGGGTATCATCAACCGATTTAGAATCCGTTAGGTGGTAGTCATCCAGGACAAAGATGAAATCATTCGGGATGGTTGTGATTTCATTGAGTAGGGCTGTCAGAATTGAATCGATAGACGGCGCTTGAGGAGATTGGAGCGCATCCAGTATCTCTGCCCCCAGATTTGGCGAAATTGTTTGTAACGCGCCAATAATGTAGATCAGAAATCGAGCAGGGCTGTTATCGCTCTCGTCCAGCGACAGCCACGCGGCTGGCCGTCCGCAACTGGCGATCCATTCGCTGACCAGTGTGCTTTTCCCAAAACCAGCCGGGGCAGAGATGAGAGTCAATTTACGCCCCAAAGAGAAACCCTCGTTTAGCCGTTCGACCAGACGTGAACGAGCTACCACTTTTTGAGGAGATGGCGGGATGTAGAGTTTCGTGGCCAGAATTGGTGTAGCCATAAATGAATTATATAACATCTACCTAAACTTCATGCATAACTTGTGCTTTGCAAACGATCAAGGAAAACTATATTTCCTTTTTACCCCACTAGGATATTCGGACGATATTGCAATGCCTCTGCCATCTGCGTGGATTGGATCTCTTCGCTCCCTGCCAAGTCTGCAACGCAGACATGCGCATCAGAACGGTAGGACAATTTTGATATCAGAGAGCGTTTCTTAAGTCCAAATTTGTACAAGAAAAGAGCATCAACCACGGAGAACACGGAGTCCACAGAGATTTTTTAATAGGTTTTTCTCAGTGCTCTTTGCCTGCACCGTGCAGCAGGTACGCGTGTGATCTCAGTGGTAAAAAGCCTTTAAGAAACACTCTCTCAGGTAACAATAGACTCTTCACAATCGGATATGTTTTTCATGCTCGTTAAGAATACAATGTTGAATTTGGGGACTACTTTCAGACCAGCTACGCATCCATTTTTCTAAATCGCCAAACCGCCAGCAGGAAAAAGCCAAGCGCGTACGCAGACAACACACCTACGGCCAGCCAGACCGAGTCCAAGCCCAGCCCGCGGATCAAAATATTCTGCAAGCCAGTCATCGCCCATGCGGAGGGTAGCGCCTTGCCAACTGCCGCGAACGTACCGCCTGCAGCCTCCAGCGGGAACCACGTTCCACCGAGTGCAGAGAATAGGAACATCGCTATCATCGAATACAGAATCACTTGTTCATCTGCTTTCGCAATCACGCCGATCAACAATCCCATTGATGCGACCCACAAGCCCAGCGCGACACACACGAGCAATGTGCCAAGCGGCTCGCGTAAATAATTCACATCCAATACGAATTGCGCGAAGATCACGAGCATGGCTGTCTGCAAAATGGTCAACCCGAACATCGCAAGGAAATGCCCTGCCACAATTTCCCACGGCTTCATGGCCGTCGTCATCAAACGTTGCAGTGTGCGCGTCTTGCGTTCCTGCAACAAAATCTGCGCGGATGTTATCAGCCCAAAGATCGCAAACTGCACAATGATTCCCGGCGACGCCTGATTGTATGGATTGCCGCCCGTCCAATCCGTGGATTCTTCATCCGTTGCAACAGCCTGTTCCACGCGCACCAAACTCAATTTCGAGTTCTCATCCCACTTGCTCCATGCCAATTCAATGGCTGGAGAAAATTCATCGGGGTTCGATTGCAACTCCGCGCTCATGTGTGCAACTTCCGCCGCGCTCATCAATTGAGATATCGGGACTCGCAGCAACTGGTACAGGGATTGACCTTCGCTGGATGCAGCTTCCGCGATCAATTTCAACTGCGCCCCCGCTTCGCGCCTGCCCTCCACCTGCTCGCTGAACCCGTCTGGCAGAATCAACACCCCAGCCACTTCGCCCTTGCGGAATGAATCCATTGCTTCGGATTCATTCATGGGAACAATTCGGATCGCGTCCGAGGAATCCAATCGGGTAGAAAACATTTTGTTCAACACAGAATCAGGCTGCGGGTCGACAAGAGCGAGCGGGATTCGTGTGTCCACATTTTCGTCGCTTGCGGAATCCCCGCGATAGGCAAATCCCATAAAGAGTGTAAATACGATCGGCATGGCAACGATGAACAAGAGCGAGCGTTTATCGCGCAGCATTTGTGAAAGATCTTTGAGAGCAAGATCGATGATTCTCATGGTTAATCTCCGAGGTAGGTATACATGTTTACTTTTTCACGCATATCTTTTTCTAAACATCATCGCGCCAACCGCGAACATGATGATGCCCATCACAACCGTCACAAAAAATGGGACGAGTAGATAATGCCATGCGCCAGCCTTTCAACACCCAACCTTGCGGAATGAAATTGCCGATCGCGTCAAAGGCTTTGGGCATACCGCCAGGAATATTTGCAGTGAACAAACCGCCCAACATCCCAAGGACGGTCAAGCCGCCGCCCAGCACAGGCCCGCCCTGCTTTGTGCTTTTGACGAGCGAGATGAGCAGAACGCCCAGCCCCGCCGCCGCAATCACTTGAGCCGTAAACGCCAGCGCCACACTACCAGCCTGCCCCCATTGAATACCGAACGCAAAACTTCCCGCGACCATCAACACTACGCCTTGCAAAAGGACTGTGATGAACACCGCCAGAAATTTTCCCATCAGAATATTCGTACGGTCAGTGGGAGTGGTGAAGAGCCGCGCACACGAAATTGAAAATCCAGATACCCCTATGATAAAAATCCTCATTGCCGACGATCATCTTCTTATTCGCCAGGGCTTGCGTCTCATCCTCGAAACTGAAAGCGATCTTGAACTCGTAGGCGAAGCTGTGGACGGACGGGAAGCCGTAAGCCTTTGCAACAAATTGAAGCCAGACGTGGTTCTCATGGATTTACGCATGCCCAACATGGACGGATTGACCGCCATCGAGAAATTGCGCGTTGAACACCCGAACATTGCCGTCGTCATTTTGACCACCTTCAACGAAGATGATCTCATGCTGCGCGGACTTCAAGCAGGCGCGCGCGGCTACTTATTAAAAGATACAGACCGCAATACATTGTTCAATACCATCCGCGCTGCGGCTCGCGGTGAGACATTGCTCAAGCCTGAGATCATGGCGCGGGTTTTATCGCTGGCAAATGCATCATCCACAAATGAAATACATTCATCTGAATTTGCCAACCTGACCGAGCGCGAGCAGGAAGTGCTCAAATCCGTGGCTCGCGGCGAACGCAGCAAAGAAATTGCAATTCACCTCGGCATTTCCGAACGAACGGTCAAGGCGCATCTCGCAAGTATTTACAGCAAACTAGGGGTCGATTCTCGCGCTGCCGCCATTGCCGTTGCTTCTCAAGCAGGGTTGTTGGAAAAGTAATGATTTTTATTACCCATCCCATCGTGATGTGCATCAACTTTGGACGACTGTGAAGCGTGCAACGCCCCCACCAAATACGTAGATTGGCTTTCTTCACTCCCATTTAAATCTGCAATGGCGCGGAATAACTTCACGCTTCGCGTGCGATGATACGGACGACAAACAAAAAAGTGAATTTGCGATACACTGTAGGCAATATGCGCCTTTCCCATATTCTCCGCACAAAGTTGATGCCCCCGCCGCGAAATACCCGCACCCTTTCACGTCCACGAGTGCTTCAAACCTTGAAGCAGGCATTGGAATATCGTCTCACCATTTTGCAGGCGGAAGCGGGATACGGCAAAAGCACAGCACTTGCAGAATTGGCAGCAGACCATCAACCTGTCATTTGGTATCAAGCCAACGAGGAAGATAACGATCCACTGGTCTTCCTGCTGCAACTATGTCATGCGCTTCAGCACGTGTTGCCCACTGTGGCAAATCTCCCCTCTACATTTTTAGAGAACTGGGATGGAGCCCAGGGACCACTCCCCTGGCGCGGCATAGTCGATCAGATCATCAATGCCCTCGCAGATTCGTCCATCCCAGCGACCTTACTCATCCTCGATGATGCACATCTGCTGACTGAAAATGGCGAGCTCCCACACATCCTTGACCGCTTGATTGGGCTGGCTCCTATAGATTTTCATATTCTGCTTGCGGGTCGCCCCACGATTACATTGCCCTCGCTAACTCGTTTGCGCGTAAAAGGCGAGGTGCTGCTTCTCGACCAAGCTACGCTAACTTTCACAAAGAATGAGATTGGCTCGCTCTTCGGCACGCGCTACGGACTCGAACTCACAAGCGAAGAACTCGATTCTTTGCTCGAATACACCGAAGGCTGGGCAATCGGTCTTCAACTCATCTGGCAAAGCATCCGCTCACAATCACCGCTGACCTTGGAGTTTCCGTTACGCTGGCAAACTGATTCACTTGAAGCGTTATTTGATATGCTCGCGCATGAAGTCTTCGAGCGTCAGCCTGCAGATGTACGTGAATTCCTTCTTATTACCTCCATCCTGCGCGATCTGAGCCCCGAGGTCTGCGATGCCCTGCGAAATGCGGCGGGGTATTTGGACAGTGATTCCGCATCTATGCTGGCATACCTTCGGCGACAAGACCTCTTTGTGGCAGAAACTGCCGCAAATTTACTGCGCTATCATCACATCTTTCACAACTTCCTGCGCCAACAGTCTCCGACAGAAATACGCACAAAATGGCATCGCGATGCCGCCGCATATTTCGTCTCTCGTAAAAATCCAGAAGATGCGATCTATCATCTGGTCGAAGCCAAAGCCTGGGACGATGTTGCTAACTTGCTCGACACCTACGCCGCCACGCTTCTTTCTACGGGACGGTTGGATACGCTTGCGAGTTACATTGATTCACTCCCGAGCCTTTCCCTTCAACAACACCCAACACTGATGTTCACCCTTGGTGAACTGGCACGCATGCACAGCCGCTTCGACGAAGCGCAAGGCTGGTATAAACAGGCTGAAGTCACCTGTCGCCAACACGCGCAGCAAGATGGCATCGCCCGAGCCCTGCGTGGACAAGCCCGCGTTTATCTGGATACGGTCAACCCAGCACAAGCCGAAAAACTACTTGAAGAAGCCATCCGCCTCAGCGACGGATTTGAAGACCGCGAAGCGCAGGTTCGTTTGTTCGATCTGCTCGCAGAAAACAAACTTAACTCAGGGCATGTGGAAGAGGCAGAGCGACTCCGTCAGCGTGCCGATGAACTCCGCGCCGAAGGCCCATCGAATGACCAGTTGTGGTTCCGCGTGTTGTTACGCACTGGTCGTCTAGAGGAAGCCAGAAGGGGGCTCGAAGAACTAGCCGAAGCCGAGAACCGCGAACCTGTTCAAACTCCGCGGGCTCACCGTGAGACGAAGTTATTACTCTCTCTCATCTATTCGTTTTTAGGGATGAGTAAACATGCTTATCAATCGGCGTTGGAAGGCACACAACGCGGCTCTACATTAAAGTCACCCTTTGTAACGGCGGTCGGCCACATGCGGCAGGGACATGCCCTCAACCTCACTCAATCTGCCGATGAGGATAACCTCGCGCGTGCCACATCTGCATTTGAGACTACGATCTCCATTGGTAAAACGCTCGAAGTTCCGCGCCTTTCGGTCGAAGCCAATTGGGGCTTGTGCCGCGCTTATGGCTATCGCGGCGACTTACAGCGCGCACAGCGACATGCACAAGAAGCCATCGACATTGCTACCGAAGCAGGCGACGAATGGATCGCTTCGCTCACTCGTCTTTCCATGGGGGCGAGTTTCATGCTGGCGGCGCGTTACGAAGCAGCAGAAGTCTGGTTGAATCGCGCGGTGCGCGGCTTTGAAGAATGCAGTGACTCATTCGGTCGCAATGCGGCTCGCTTGTGGCTGGCGTATGGTAACTTCAAACAAAGGAAACTTGATTTCGTTGCACAGATCTTGCCCGATGTACTTTCGGCTTGTCAGCAAAATGGCTATTACTTTTTATTCACCCGTCCCACGTTGCTGGGTCCTGTCGATGAGCGCATCTTCGTGCCGCTGCTTTTGCATGCCCGTCAGCTTGGCTGGGAGAGCGGTTATGTAGATCGCCTGATGAATATCCTTGGCTTGCGTGAGATCAGAGTCCACCCTGGGTTTAGACTCAGCGTCGAAACGCTGGGCAACTTTCAGGTTAAGCGGGGAAGCGAGATCATCCCGTCGAATGGCTGGCGGCGCGAGAAGTCGCGTCAACTTTTTCAACTGCTGCTCACGTATCGTCAATCTCCGCTGGATCGCGACCAGATCTGCGAATACCTTTGGCCCGAAGCCGACCTCGCTACAGCGCAGCGCAATTTTAAGATCACGTTGAACACGCTCTATCAAGTCCTCGAACCGGATCGTGACCCCGGCAAGGATTCAGCCTTTATCGTGCGCGATGGAACGACCTATACCCTGCGCCTCCATTCTGACCTGTGGCTTGATTCTGAACAATTTGCACGTACCGCCCGAGAGGGATTGAAAACCAAGTCCATGCCGCATTTGGAAGAGGCGATGAATTTATATCGCGGTGAATACCTGCCCGACTCATTGTACGAAACGTGGGCTGCTGAAAACCGTGAACGCCTTTCAACGATGTTCCTCGAAGCCGCCGATAAACTCTGCGACTTATACATTCAAAAAGGGAAATACACCGAAGCAATTGATTTGTGTCAGCGCATCCTTGCGCGTGATAATTGCTGGGAACGCGCGTACCGACATCTTATGGTTGCATATTTTCAGCTTGGTGACCGTGGTCAATTTGCCCGCACCTACCAGCGCTGCCAGCAAACGCTCAAAGATGAGTTGGACGTTCCGCCTTCACAAGAGACCCAGGAATTATATAAAAAGCTGATCCATTCATAAAAAACATTCTCCAACCCCGAAGCAAACACTATGCCACCCCTTCGGGGTTCTGTTTTCTCATTTCATTCAAGCTATAAAAATTACACCCCCTACGGGATTTGCCTTCTGTATTCTGCCTTCTGCCTTCTGCCTACTGCACTCTGCCTTACTTTTGTAACCCGCCTGTTACCCGCCTCTGATATTCTGAACGCGATGGACGCGCTCACTCCGCAACTCATTTCATCCTTCATCATTCGCTTTGTAATGGAAGAGACCTCTGTGGAATCGTCTGCGTATCACGGCTCGATTCGCCATATCCAGACCGCAGAAGAGATCAACTTCAATGAATGGCGGGAAGCGACAGAATTTATGCATCGTTTCGTGCAACTGGAAGAGTTGCAGCCTCCACCCTCCCTGGAATCTCCTAATTCCTAATCCCCACTCACTATTCCCTAATTACAGAAGGTATCATGCGCAACGTACAGATTCTCAGCACAGGAAGTTATGTTCCAGAACGAATCGTCACCAATGCCGAAGTGGACGCCATGATGGGCGAATCCACCAGCGAGTGGCTTTTGGCAAATGTGGGTATCAAAGAACGCCGCTGGATGGCTCCCGAGCAAGTCACTTCTGACCTGATCGTGGAAGCCTCGAAGAAAGCCTTGGAACGCGCCGGCATCACCGCCGCTGACCTCGACCTGATTATCGTCTCCACCGACACCCCCGACTACCTTTCGCCTAGCACATCCATCGTTGTGCAGAACAAACTCGGCGCGGACAAGGCTGGCTGTTACGACATCAACTCCGCGTGTGCGGGTTGGGTCACTGCACTTGACCAGGGCGCAAAATATCTAATGACCGAACCGCAGATGAAGTACATCCTCGTGGCGGGCGGATACGGCATGAGCCGCTTCATTGACTACAAGGATAAGAAGACCGCCAATCTTTTTGCGGATGGCGCAGGCGCTGTCGTTTTGGGTGTTGGCGAAGAGAAAGGTTTCCTCGGCTCGAACTTGCTGGCTGTCGGTTCCTTCCACGATGCGCTGGGAATTTACACGGGCGGTACGTATCGTCCATGCACGCCGGAAAATATGGCGCAATTCGGCGGACCCAAAGTAGAGTTCGTCAAAAAATTCCCCAAGACCTTCAACACCGAATACTGGCCCAAGCTCATGCAAGGCGCACTCGACAAAGCAGGGATGACCTTCGATGATGTTGACCAGTATTACTTCACCCAACTCAACGTCCGCACCATTGAAGTGATGATGGACTTGCTCAAACAGCCCATCGAAAAGACTCACTGGGTGATGGACAAGTGGGGCTACACAGGTTCTCCATGTGTCATCATGGCATTGGATGATGCAATTGCCCAAGGCAAAGGTCCCAAG
>Ga0075156_10002440_pt1 | contig 10320 bp, 6 predicted proteins | sample JI81AbrownDNA_FD_70966 | JGI IMG/M metagenome (GOLD analysis project Ga0075156, IMG submission 70966) | Wastewater effluent complex algal communities from Wisconsin, to seasonally profile nutrient transformation and Carbon sequestration -... | ecosystem: Engineered > WWTP > Effluent > Algae...
GCGTGGCAAGCCCGGTGACGACAAACGACTTGGTGACGGAGCCGATGGCGAACTTTGTCGTGGCCGTCACCGGCGCCTTGGCGGCGACGTCCTTGTAGCCGTAACCCTTGGCGAGGATGACCTTCCCCTTGTGGACGACGGCGATGCCGACGCCGGGGACCCGCCAGGCCTTGAGGACCGAGTCGATCTGGGCGTCGAAGCGGGCGTCGAGGGCGGGAGCCGCCGCGGGGCGGCGCTGGGCAAGGGCCGGGGTGGCCACCGGCACAGCGGCCAGCAGGGCGAGGATCGCGTGACGGACTGGGCGCATGGACACCGGGAGAGCGATTGGGGAACAGGACGAGAGGCGACGTTGCAGCTCACGGAGCGCATTGCCGTCAACGGCAGCGGGCGGGCGGTGTGGAGCCATGGCGTCCGCATTCGCCCGGGCGCTGACGCCCACTACGGTACCACCGATCGGCCCTTGCCACCACGGCGCGCGTGCGATTCCCGACCGCGGTGCCTCGGACATCACGTCAGGGGCGGCGAGTGCGACGGCGGCCAGCCCGGCGAGCGTGACGAACCCCGGCTCGCGCCCCCGCGAACACGGGCGTCACGCCACGCGCACTGGTACGACAACCGGTGTCGCCTGATGCCCCGTGAGGGCAAGGAATCGGTCCACGCCGTCGCGGTTGATCACCAGCGTCGCCGTGTTCACCATCGGATGGCAGCGCCACGCATCGCGTTCCCACACGTCGCGATCCACGAGGAGCACCACGTCGTGCGTGGGGTCGTTCGCCAGCCCAAAGAGCGACACCGCCCCCGGCGTCAGGCCCAGGAACTTGAGCAGCCGTTCCGGGGAACCGAGGCTCAGGTTGTCGGCCCCGATGCGCGGCGCCAACGCCTTGAGGTCGACCGCCTTCTCACACGACGTCACGAGCAGCCAGTGACGTCGTCCCTTGCCATCGCGCAGGAAGAGATTCTTGGTCTGCACACCCACCAACGCGGCGGGGACCAGGCGATCGGCCTCGTCGCAGGTGAAGACGGCGGGGTGATCGCCTCGCGTGAAGGCGATGGCGTTCGCCCACAGCAGTTCGCAGAGCGTCGCGTCGGTGTATGGGGTCTCGATCGGCATGCCGAAAGTTATGGCGTTTGCCGGTGGTGGTGAGGCCTCCCGTCGCGCGCGGCGTGGGTGCGAGAGCCGAAAGCGGGGTCAGGAGATAGTCGGGGCAACCGACGGCGTCTTGCTATCGACTCACGCGTCGTCGTGCGGTGCCCCTGAATACCACGACCCTCCCACCGCGGCAGCAGCGCCGAGCAGGGCCAGGAGCGCCAAGGTGAAGATCCAGAGCTCGTGCACGTAGTAGTACGGTGGCTGGTGCATGCGAGGGAGCAGCGAATCCAGCGCGGGCCACAGGAGCAGCGCGAAACACCAGAAGAGCCGGCGCGCCAGCACGGGCGCGCGCCCCCACGTGAGGGTGAGCCAGACGGCGACGGCTTCGCCCGTCATCAGGCACGAGCAGGCGACCACCGCGAGGAGCGGATAGGTGAAGGGCGGCGCGGTGCGACGGGTGAACTGATAGTACAGCGACGGGTCGGCGCTGCGGATCGCGGCGAGCGCGATGAAGACCGCCAGGAGCAACACGAGCCCGAGCCCCACGTCGCGCGCCAGGTGCGATGACGCGTCAGGCGCTCGGTCGCTCGCCTGTCCGCGTTCGCCGGGTGCGACGTTCACGACACCTTGAGCTGCCACGACACGCCGAAACAGTCGATGACCCAACCGAACCTCCTGCTGACCCCCGAGTGGTCGAGCGGCATGGAGACGGTGCCGCCGGTGGCGAGCGCGGCGAGGGGCGCCCTCCAGCTCGACTTCGCCCTCGCATTCGACAAAGATCGACGTCGACGGCGTGAAGCTGAAGGCGTGCGCGGCCCGCGCGCTCCGACAACCGCCATCGCGAGCGCCCGCCGCCGCTCGCCGTGCGTACCCTCGCGCCACCGATTGGCGGGGATAGCTTTGTCGCCGGTCGACCCACCCGAGCTCGTCCGGCCGCTCGCCAACCTTCGTCTCGTGGACCGCCGCATGCAATCCTCCCTGCGTCTCTTCGCGGCGCTCACACTCGCCGCTTGCGCCTCCGCTCCGTCACCACGGGCGGCCGAGTCGTGGACGGAGGCCGAGCAGGCGCGCTACCTGGGACCGCTGCAGGCGAATGTTCGCTCGACTGCCGGGAGCGCCACCGGGACGCGAGGCGCGGTGACGGTCGCCTACAACGCATACGCCGCTCGCGCCGGGCTCGACGTCCTCCAGCGCGGGGGGAACGCCATGGACGCGGCGCTCACCACCGCGATCACGCAGGTGGCCACGACTGCCGGCGCCCCGGTGAGCTACTTCGGGATCATGTCGCTGGTCTACTACGACGCCAAGTCGGGGCGCATCGCGACGATGTGGGCGGGGTGGCGGACGCTGCGCGGGGAGACCAGTCCGCTCACCATCCCCGGTGCCGTCACCCTCAACAGCGACGGCGAGGCGTTAGGCACCGTTCCCCATGGGCGCACGGCGCTCGTCGGTGGCTTCATGAAGGGGGTCGAGTCGGCACACCGCCGCTTCGGGCGCCTCCCGTTTCGCACGCTGTTCGCCCCCGCCATCCGTGTGGCCGACCAGGGGATGCCGGTGCACGCCACGCTCGCGCACCAGTTCGAGCTGCGCGCGAAGGACCTCGCGCGCCTCCCCGCCACGCGCGCCGCCCTGCTCAAGCCCGACGGGTCGCCGTGGCAGGTCGGGGACACGCTTCGCCAGCCGGCGCTGGCCGCCACGCTGCGGCGCATTGCTGCTGACGGAGCCGACTGCATGTACAAGGGCCCGTGGGGCGCGCGCCTCGTCGCCGCGGTGCAGGCCGACGGCGGCGTGATGACGATGGACGACCTGGCGTTGTACGACGTCATCTGGAGCGATCCCACCCGTGCGACGGTGGGAGACATCGAGATCGCCGTCCCCGGCGCACCGAACGCCGGCGGCCTGGCGCTCATCGAGGCGCAGCAGATGGGGGTCGCGGCCGGCATCACGCGACTCGGGCACTGGTCACGAAACGCGGAGTCGCTCCGACGTGCGGCGCTGGCCACACAGGGATACGTCCTCGATTACTTCCCGCCCGACGCGCGCGCCCAACTCTTTCCCGGCATCGACTTCAGCGACCGCGCGCGCCTCACAGGCGAACATGGCCAGGCGCTCTGGACCGCCCTCGAAGCCGGCAAGCTCCCGATCTCGTTGGCGAAGCAGCCCCCCAGGCACTCCGACGACGTCGTCGTCATCGATGGCGAGGGGAACATGGCCGCCATGACGCACAGCATCAATTGTGTGTACTGGGGGAAGACGGCGATCAACGTCGACGGCATCTCGATCGGCGACCCCGCGTCGTTCCAGCAGGCGGCGGTGGCGCGCGCCGGGGCGGGCCAGCCGCTCCCCGACCCCACGGAGACCGGGCTGGTGCTCAAGAACGGCACCCCCATCCTCGCCTTCGCCTCGATGGGATCGGGGTTGCACCAGCGCACCTTCCAGGGGCTGCTCAACGTCTTCGGCTTCGGGATGTCGGTGGACGAGGCGATCGACGCCCCGGACTTCTTCCTCCCGGCCTACAGCGCGAAAGACAGTGGCTACGTCCTCCCCGTCATCGCCGGGCGCTTCCCCAAAGACGTGCTCGACGGAGCGGGGGTGCGCTATCGCGAGATCACGCTCGATCGCGCACGGCTGGGCGGCGAGGGGGTGTGGGTGGCGATCAGTCGCGATCCGAAGACCGGCCTCCTGCGCGCCGGTTCGCACAACCGCAACAACAGCGCGGCACTCGCGTGGTAGGGTGAGGGCTGGGGGGGAGCGGAAGGCGGTCGACGCGTACGCGCGAGCGGTCAGCGCGGGACGCGATAGATTGCGCGGCCGGCCCTGCCGCGCGGGTGCTACAATTCGAGGTGGAGCGGCGTCATCCCGTGAGGGGGCTCGCCGAGTCCGGCGCGCGTGACCCACGGCCCAGGATTGGAGGAACGATGTCGAGACGCATCGCGAGCGTGGTCGCCTGCATGGCGCTCGTCACGGGGGCGCTCGCGTGTGGCCGGCAGGGCGTGGCGCCGATCGCGCCGGACGATGAATTCACGCTGCAGCAGGCCGCCGATTCGATTCCGCTGTCCTACCGACGGGACGTGCGGGTGGGCGACGTGTGGATGACGTTCAGCAACGTCCCGACCGACTCGCGCTGTGCCAAGGGGGTGCAGTGTGTCTGGGCCGGCGATGCCGTCGCCGAGATCGCGGTGCATCCGGGGTGCTACAAGGACGGCTGCAAGGCGCCCTCGCAGCTGCTCTCGCTGCACACCAACCTCGAGCCCAAGAGCGGCACCGCGTGGGGGCATCGTATCACGCTCCTCGCGCTGCAGCCCCACCCCGTGTACGGCACCGTGACCGATTCCTCACGCTACGTCGCCTGGATCCGCGTGAATCCGTAGGCTCCGGCGTGCGGCGGGGCCGCGACGCGTGATGGTGCGGGTCGGCGGTCAGCTGCAGCGGCCCGTGTGAGTGCCAGTTCCCATACACGCACCCCTGCACCGACGCGAAACGGGCGGCCCCCAGACTTCTGGAGGCCGCCCGTTCAGCGGACGGGAGATGCGACGTCGCACCTCCCGTCTGCCGTCTCGCCGTTCAGTATCCGGAGTTCTGCACGATCCGCGGTGCGACGTCGATCTCGTTCTGCGGAATCGGGAAGAGGGTGCGGAAGGCCGGGATGTTCAGGAGCGTTACTGCCCGCTGGGTGCGGACGAGGTCCGGCCAGCGATCGCCCTCGAAGGCCAGTTCGCGACGGCGCTCGGCGCGCACGGCGTCGCGGACCTGCGTCGCCGTGGTGACTTCCACGCCTAACGTATGCGGCGCCACGCCCGCCCGTTCGCGGAGCAGGTTGTACGTTTCCACTGCACCGGCCAGGTCGCCCTGGTTGACCTGCGCCTCGGCCTTGTTGAGGAGCACTTCACCCAACCGGATGATGTGCAAGTCCTCGGCCCCTTCGGTCGAGCGCCACTTGGCGCCGAAGCGGCGGTTGCGGCTGTCGAGCTGGATGCTCCATGCCAGTCGTTCGTCGCCCGGCTCGAATGCCGCCCGCAACGCGGCCGTCGGTGCGATCTCGTAGCGACCGCCCAGGGCCTTGGACAGGTAGTAGAACCCCGCCAGGTTGTATTCCGTCGCGGTGAACGAGGTGCGCCAGATGTCCTCCGGCGTGTCGTTCCCCGAGCTCGCGAAGAGCGACGAGAAGGTCGGGGCGAGCTCCACGCCCTCATCGAGCACCCGGTTGGCAGCGGTGATGACCGACGCATTGCTGCCCTGGTACAGCAGCACACGCGTCTTGAGCGCCTCGGCCGCCAGCCACGATCCTTCGCGCGTCCGGTAGTCGGTGCTGATGAGCTGCTGCGCCTGGTTGATGTCGGTCAGGATCTGCGTATACACCTGCGCGACGGTGGCGCGCTCGGTCCCCGTGAGTTCGTCGAGCGAGGCTGGCGGCGCCAGGCGAATCGGGACCGGCCCCCAGAGCTTCACGAGGTTGTGGTAGTGCAGCGCGCGCAGGAGGTGCGCCTGCCCGACGATGTCCTTCCGCTCGTCCTCGCTGAGCGTGGTGACGTTGGGCACCTTGGCGATGAGCGTGTTGGTGCGCCCGATGCCGGCGTAGATCGCGTCCCACATCCCTTCGAGCGTACTGTTGTCGGCCGACGTGACATGCTGGTCGATGTCGGCATACGTGGTGAACGTCCCCACGTGCGCGACGTCGTCCGAGGCCAGGTCGGAGAGGAAGAGGAAATCCCCACCGTAGTAGCTGCCGCTCTGCAGGGCATCGTAGGCGCCGGCCAGCGCCGCGCGCGCGCTGGCGGCGTCGATGATGGCCTGCGACTCCTCGACTTCGGTGGTCGGCTCGACCGTGAGGGTCTTGTCGCAACCGACGGCCGCCCCCGCGAGGAGCGCGACCATCAGCGGGCGCATGACGTGGCGTCGCATGATTCGCATGGTGTTGGGTGTCTGCATGGTCATGGTCCTCACCATGCCCCGCGCACGCCGAACGAGAACGTCCGGGCGAGCGGATAGGCGTAGAAGTCGGTCCCGAGCGAGATCGTCGCGCTGGAGCCGTTGCTGTTCACGTCCGGGTTGTAGCCGGTGTAGTCGGTCCACGTCACGAGGTTGCGCCCCGAGACGAAGAAGCGCGCCTCATCCAGGTTGAACGTGCGGGCCCACGAGCGCGGCAGGCGATAGCCCAGCGTCAGTTCCTGCAGGCGGACGTACGACCCGTCCTCGACGAAGCGGCTCGACACATCGCGCGCGCCGGAGGTGCCGTCGTAGCTCAGGCGCGGCTGCTCGGCGATGTCACCGGGCTTCTTCCAGCGCTTCTCGTACGAATCGCGGAGCTTGTTGTCGAAGTAGTAGCCGCCATCATCGGCGAAGATGCGGATGGCGTTGAAGACCTTGTTCCCCTGCGTGAACTGCACGAAGCTGCGGAAGTCGAAGCCCTTCCACGAGATCGTGTTGGTGAAGCCGCCGAAGTAGTCGGGGTGCGGGCTTCCGACGATCACGCGATCGTCGGCCGTGATGTCACCGTCGCCATTGACGTCGTCGTAGATCGCGTCGCCGGTCTGCGGATCGACGCCCTTGAAGCGCAGCGTGTGGAAGGCGCCCAGCGGCTGGCCGATTTCCACGCGGTTGAGGCTGCGGATGCCGGCGTTGAACGGCTCGTTGCGGTACAGCGCCGTCACCTCGTTCTTGAGGAACGAGATGTTGAAGTCGCTCGACCAGCTCAGGCCACCCACCTTGGACTCGCGAATCGGCTCGGTCGACAGCTGGAACTCCCAGCCACGGTTCTCGATGTTGCCGATGTTGTCGTACACGCTCGTGAAGCCCGAGGTCGAGGTGATCGGGCGGGACACGAGCAGGTCGTCGGTCTTCTTGCGGAAGTAGTCGGCGACCACCCCGACGCGTCCCGAGAGCATCGAGAAGTCGACGCCGACGTCGAACTCGCGCGTCGTCTCCCACTTGAGGTCGGGGTTGGCGAGCGACGAGGGCGCGATCCCCGGCGCGTCGGAGTAGTTCGCGCGCCCGAAGCGGGCCAGCGGCGCGTAGTCGTCGGCGATCCCCTGGTTCCCCGTCTCGCCGTAGCTCAGGCGCAGCTTGAGGTCACCCACCTTCTTGATGGCCGACAGCCAAGCCTCGTCGGACAGCGCCCAGCCGATGGAGCCGGAGGAGAAGAGGCCGTAGCGGTTGTTGTCGCCGAAGCGCGACGAACCGTCCATGCGGACGCTGGCGCTGGCGAAGTAGCGGTCCTTGAGCGACCAGGTGCCCCGCGAGAAGAACGATGCGAGGTTGTTGTCGGTGCGCCCGCCATCGTACGACGTCACCTTGCCGGCGTTGCCCGGGTAGCGGAACTGCGAGCTGCCGAAGCCCTCGCCCTGCAGGAAGTCGTTCTCGCGCGAGTTGTACTCCACGCCCGATCCCCCAACGAGGGAGAGCTGTCCAAAGCGCTGCCCCGGCGCGTCCCACTGCAGGTACGTCTCGGCCACATAGCGGCTGACCGTCGTGTTCCCCTGCTGCGCCACACCGCGCGCGCTGGCCGCGTACGTGCCGATGATCAGCGGCGAGTTCCAGCGCAGGTCGCGCAGGTTGAGCATGTCCACGCCCACGCGCCCGTTGAGGCGCAGGCGATCGGTGAAGGCATACGACAGCTCCGAGTTGCCCATCGCGCGCAGCGTCCGCGACTCGGCGTTGTCGAGCACCCCGAGCGCCACCGGGTTGGTGTACTCCAGCCCGTCGTCGGTCGAGGTGAAGGTCCCGTCCGAGTTGCGCACGCGCACGTTGGGCTGGTTGGCCAGCGCGTTGGTCGCCACGCCGTCGATCGTGTTGTCGTTCTCGTTGCGGAAGTTCCCCTCGCGCCCGAGCCCGATGGACGTGCGAACGCTCAGCTTGGACGACGGCGAGAAGTCGAGGTTGGCGCGCACGTTCGCGCGACGGTACTGCGACCCCACCAGGATCCCCTTCTGGTTGAAGAAGGAGCCGGACACGAAGTACGAGATGCGGTCGCTGCCCCCCGTCATGCCGAGCGACAGGTCGTACACCGGCGCGGTCTGCAGCACCGATTCCTGCCAGTCGGTGTTGATCGTATCGTCGACGCCCGGAGCAAACGGAAGCTCATCGTCGGCGTAGCCGTCGTTCTTGGCCGCCTCGTTGAAGTAGGCCACATACTCCTTGGCATTGAGCATGTTGACCTTCTTGGACAGGTCCTGCGTCCCGTAGTAGCCGTTCCACGTGATCTTGGGACGGCCGGCCTGCCCTCGCTTGGTCGTGATGAGCACGACGCCGTTGGAGCCGCGCGAACCGTAGATGGCCGACGCCGAGGCGTCCTTGAGGACGTCGATCGAGGCGATTTCGTCGGGGCTGATCCCGCTCACCGCGCTCACGTCCTGTCCACCCATCCCCAGCTGCGAATAGCTGTCGCGCAGCATCGGGATGCCGTCGATGACGTACAGCGGCTGGTTCCCCGCCGACAGCGACGACGAGCCACGCACGCGGACGGAGATACCGTTGCCCGGGTTGCCCGCGTTCTGGATGACCTGCAGCCCGGCCGCCTTCCCCTGCAGCGCCGCCTCGACGCTGGCGACGGGGACGTTGACCAGGTCTTCGCTCCGCACGGTCGTCACCGCGTTGGTGACCTCACGGCGATTGGCGGTGCCGTACCCGACGACGACCACCTGCGAAAGGTTGAGCGCCGCAGCGCGCAACGTGAAATCGGCCACCGACGTGTCCAGCGCCGCCACCGTCACGCTACGCTGTGCCGGGCCAAAGCCCAGGCGCGTCGCGCGCACGGAGTACGTCCCCACCGGGACGTTGCGAATCACGTAGGTGCCGCCGGACGAGGTCAACGCACCGAGCGTCGTCCCCGCGAGGACCACCTGCACGCCATCGACGGGACGGCGAGAGGCCGAGTCGACCACGGTCCCCCGAATCGCCCCCGTCGCCTGCGCCTGCGCGCGCGACGGCGTGAGTGAGGTGAGGAGACAGCCGGCAGCGACAAGCAAAGCTGACCAGAGACGTCGTTTCATTCGAGATCCTCCACATTGAGTCCGCGCGTCGGCCATGGACGAGCTTCCATGGTCCGGGGAGCGCGGGAGTCCACGCCACAACAACCCTCGAGGTGCGACGGGCCGGTTGTCGGCCCGCGGGAAGCACACACGCCTATGGCCCGGGCGATTTTCACGTCCGCTGGGCGCGCGCACATGATTAGGACGTATCAAGTACGCCGCAATAGGCGGACAACCCGAATGCGGCATCTATACGCAGGGAACGACGCCCCCGGCGAGTCCCGCGGAGGGCGAGTTCCCCGATCGAACGCGCCGAACACCACCGCCCGCGCTCGCTTCGTCCCGCTGCGGGGACGGCCCGGCATCCGGCGAGCGACAGGACGGTTCAGGCTGGTTCAGGCTGGCTCCGGGCCCGCGACAGCCAGACAACAGCCTGGCGACGAGTTAGCGCGCGCCAGCCAGCGTCGCTTCCCCGGTGGCCGGGTTGAATCGGCTCCCGGCAGGCAGCACGTGCATGCGCACGCCGCTCGCCCCCAATGCCCCCCCCGGAGGGGTGATCGCGCTCCCGCGCGCATCGTACACGACCGCCACGCTCTCCCCTAGCACCCGCCAGGCGCCACCGGGCTCGACCACGATCGCCGTCGACTCGTCGATCCCCACGCCGAGGTGCGGCGGGCGCTCCAGCACGAGACTGATCAGCCGATTGTTGCGGCGGCGACGCAGGAAGTGCTGGTCGACCACCGCGTTGTCGATCAATCCGAAACCGTCGGCCGTGACGATGTTGTCGCGCGCGATCGTCCCCAGGCTGAGCGTCGAATCGGGGCGCACCCCACCCCGGCGCCGCTCATCGCCGGTGATCATCACCGCCGACATGACCGCGGCCCCCGCCGAGGTCCCCCCGACGACCGCCCCCGCCCGATAGCGCTCGGCGATCGCGGCCGCGGTCCGGGACCCGGCGAGCGCCGCGGTGAGGCGCGACTGGTCGCCTCCGCCAAACCAGATCCCCGTCGCCTCCTGCACCTGCTGCACCACGGACTCGGCGTCGGCGCCGCTGCGATCTACCCACACGTTGACGGCCTGGGCGCCTAACGAGCGCAGCTGCTGCGCCTTCTCCTCGCCGCTGGTGCGCCCACTGGCGCTGGCCATGGCGAAGACGACGATTCGAGCCTTCCCCGCCCCGCCAGCCAGCGTGACGAATTCGCGCACCAGCGCGGCCGGCTGCGGCCCCCCACCGACGATGAAGAGCGTCCCCTGCACCGTCGA
>Ga0075156_10002441_pt1 | contig 10317 bp, 6 predicted proteins | sample JI81AbrownDNA_FD_70966 | JGI IMG/M metagenome (GOLD analysis project Ga0075156, IMG submission 70966) | Wastewater effluent complex algal communities from Wisconsin, to seasonally profile nutrient transformation and Carbon sequestration -... | ecosystem: Engineered > WWTP > Effluent > Algae...
AGCGAAGGCGTGCACATCCTGCACCTGCCCGAACACTACGGCATGCTCTCCCCCATCCTCCACGTCATCCCCCTGCAACTGCTCAGCTACCACGCCGCGCTGGTGAAGGGCACCGATGTGGACAAGCCGCGGAACCTGGCGAAGAGTGTGACGGTGGAGTGATCGGGCGGCGGCAGGCTATGTCTGCGTGTCGCCTTCGCCTTGCCTGATGCGCTAAGCGGGTCAGGCTGGATGAGTGCTTGGTTCGTCAAAACGCCCGGGGATCCGGGCGTTTTGACGTTCTTGGGAGGGGGTAGGTTGGTGTCTGCTGGTCGGCCAAACCGGTCATCGAAGCAACGCTAATAGTGCGTCAGGTTTGTGGCACTGATCAGCCACACGCAGTCGTCGATGATATCGGGATCGGTGACTAGTTAATTCGACGGTGGCCCGGATCGGATCATTGGCGATTCCAAATTAGAATGTGGGCCTGTTGGCCAATCAAAGATGAAAGCGTAATGCGCCGCACCAAAATCACACTCGGGCAGCTCGAAAAATTCCTCTATAAGTCCGCTGACAAGTTGCGGTCTTCGATGGATGCGTCGGAATACAAGGAATACATTTTCGGCCTGCTTTTCCTAAAGCGTCTGTCGGACGTATTTGAGGAGAAGCGGGAGCAATTAAAGAAGGATTACAAACACCTTCCCCCAAACCGCCTCTCCGAAATACTCGAAAACCGAACCAGTTACGGGGACACCATGTTTGTTCCGCCTCGTGCGCGTTGGAGTGAGGCATGGATAGAGACACTCGAAGACGACACCACGCAGCCTCGCCCTGCGCTCAAGGACACGCAAACCGGCATCGGTGAGATGCTGAACAAGGCCATCGCGGCGCTGGAGGATGACAACGAGGCGCTACACGGCGTGCTCAAGGGCAACATCAACTTCAACGAGCAGGTCGCCGGCAAGTCGAAGATCAAGAACGACGACCTCAAGGACTTGCTCGACCACTTCACGAAGAGTGTGGACGGGCAAGGTGTCCCGCTCGTCAACGATGTGTTCGAGTTCCCCGACCTACTTGGAGCAGCCTATGAATACCTGATCAAGGAGTTCGCCGACAGTGCGGGGAAAAAGGGGGGGCAGTTCTACACGCCGCCGTGGGTTGTGCGCCTTATGGTGCGGTTGATTGATCCGAAGCAGAAGATGAGCATCTACGACCCTACCGTAGGCTCCGGCGGCATGCTGATTCAGTGCAGCCAATATGTGAGTGAACAGGGCGGTGACGGCACGGACCTGGACTTCCATGGGCAGGACAGCGACGGTGGCGTGGTGTCCATTGCAAAGATGAACCTCATCCTGCACAACTTGCAGTCCTCGCACATCGAGTTCGGCAATACGTTGGAAGAACCCCACAACGAGAAGGATGGCTCGCTTATCCAGTTTGACCGTGTGATTGCCAATCCGCCCTTCGCGCAGAACTGGACCCTCTCCCGCTGCAAACGTCCGGAACGTTTCCAGTATGGTCACGCGCCACAGACCGGGAAGAAAGCGGACCTCATGTTCCTTCAGCACATGCTGGCCAGTTTGAAGAGCACCGGGCGCGGCGCAGTGGTCATGCCGCATGGTGTACTGTTCCGTGGTCGAAAGGAGCGAGAGATTCGCATGGCCCTGCTACGGGCGCGGGTCATCGAAGCCATCATCGGCCTGCCGCCGAAGCTGTTCTACGGCACCGGCATCCCAGCGGTGATCATCATCCTGAACAAATCCATCCCCGACCAGGAACGCGACCACGTCTTTCTCATCAATGCCGACCGTGAGTTCGCCGAGGGGAAGAAACAGAATCAACTTCGCCCAGAGGACATCGAGAAAATCGTCCACGTCTTTCAGAACCGCATCGTGGAAGACAAGTATTCACGGCGCGTCCCGATTTCCGTCATCGAGGAAGACCACGACTGGAACCTGAACCTCCGCCGCTACGTGGACAACACCCCGCCACCAGAGCCGGAGGACGTGCGCTGCCATCTGCACGGTGGCGTGCCTCGGGCGGAGGTGAACGGCCCTGCTGCCACAAAGCAGCTCACCAAGTTCAACCTCTCCGCCGCCTGCGTCTTCGACGCCCTCGACGCCCAGCGCTTCACCTTCAAACACGACCTTGCCAGCGCTGCCGAAGTGCGGGCACTGGTCGAGGGTCAGCCGGAAATTGCCAGAACCCGCAACCGTTTGAATGACGCGCTCGCCGGCTGGTGGAAGACTGCCCGCCACGACTTCGCTGAACTCGCGCCGAAACCTGAGCTCCCGGGAGTGAAAGAACCCGCTGCAGGCGGAGCCTACATCACGCTCACCGACACCCGCCTGCCCAAGGTGCGTGCCGCCTTGCTCGACCAGCTCGTGGCGGTGCTTGTGCCGCTGGGCGTGCTGGATGATTACCAGTCGCGCGGTGTGTTCGTGAACTGGTGGGACAGTATCAGGTATGACCTCAAGACCATCACCTCCATCGGCTGGGCACCCACGCTCATTCCGGAGCAGATGGTCATCGACCGGTTCTTTGCCGCCGAGCGCGACGCCCTTGTCGCGCGGGAGCAATCCATCGCGGAGGCCGAGGCCGCCGTCGCCGAGGCGGTGGAGAATGCCCAAGCGATTCTCGAATACGAAGCGGACGAGGATGAAACAATTACCGCCGCACTTATGCGGACCGAGTTGGCGAACGAGATCGGTGACGATGAATCGGACAAAACCAAGGCCTTCCGTGATGCACTTGTCGCCATAAAGACTGCCGAGGCCACGCTGAAGGAGCACAAGGAGACGCACAAACGCCTCACCGAAGAACTCGCCCTGAAAGTGGAGTTCAAGCTCTTCGGCATCGTGGATAAGCTGGAGGAACGCACCGCCCTGCTCGCCACGGCGGAGACAGAACTTGCGGATGCCGGCGGCCCACCTCCCGCCACGCCAGTCCGCCGCGCCAAAGGCCAACCCAAGGCCACAGAGGCAGAAAAAGCCGAGTTGAAAAGGCGCAAGGCGCTGAACGAGGATGTGACCACGCTCAAGGCCACCATTGCCCGCCTCCATGCACTCTTGCAGGTGATTGGTGGCGTCATCACCACCGAGGAGGCGCGTGAGCTGATCCTCCAGAAACATCACGACCTCATTGCAGGTTGTTTGCAGCGTTACGTGCAGGCTGAGGAGCGGGCACTGTTCGGCATCTTTGAGAACTTGTTCGCGAAGTATTCCACTAGCTCTAAAGCCATGGAGGACGCACGGCAGACGACGCTCGGAGAACTGCGGGCGTTCCTTTCAAAACTGAGCTACCAATGAGCGCTACACCCGTATCCGATTCCCTTCGACCGCTGTCAAAAGTGGCGAAGGTGCTGCTTGGTCAGTCGCCCGATTCGCGCACATACAATGAAACTGGCAAGGGCTGGCCGTTTCTCCAAGGAAATGCAGAGTTCGGCGAACGTGTTCCGACACATCGTCTGTATTGCACAGCTCCGAACAGACTGTGTGAAGCGGGGGACGTCCTTTTGAGCGTTCGTGCGCCTGTAGGCGCAACGAATCAAGCTGACCGAAACTATGCGATTGGCCGGGGTCTCGCTGCAATTAGGTTTGTCCGCGAGGACCAAGCTTATGGTTGGCACGCCTTGCGCCATGCGGTGCCGCAGTTGGACCTGTTGGCGCAAGGCTCTACATTCACGGCGGTCAGCCGCAAAGAGATCGAAGAACTCCTGATCTGGTTCCCCGATGGAGAGGAGAGACAAGCAATCGCCGGGGTTCTCGACACATTGGAACGCGCGATCGAGCAAACCAAGGCCCTGCTAGCGAAGCAGCAGCGAATCAAGACGGGGCTGATGCACGACCTCCTCACTCGCGGACTCGACGCCCAAGGCCGCCTCCGAGATCCTTCCACTCATACATTCAAACCTTCGCCACTGGGGCCGATTCCAAGCGAGTGGACGACCGTGAATATCGAGGACTTATGCGATGACATCGTTGATTGCCCTCACTCGACACCAAGATATGAATCGGGGGGGGTTCCATGCATTCGTACCGCGGATATGGTTCCGGGAAAGCTACTACTTAAGAATGTCTATCGAGTGTCATCCAGCACCTATCAGGAGCGCATCTCGCGCCTCGTTCCACGCAAGGGCGACATCATCTACTCACGTGAGGGGGAACGGCTGGGGATTGCATCGCCCGTTGGAGATGAGCTCGTCTGCCTTGGTCAACGTGTAATGCTTCTGCGACCGAAAGCCGATACCGATTCAACGTTTTTAACTTGGGCGATGAACAGTCCCTCTTTCTATAACCGCATGGTGCTCGGCCAAATTGCGACAACCTCACCGCACATCAATGTTCGTGACATCAAGAAGGCACTCGTTGTGCGCCCCGACCCACCGGAGCAATTGTTAATAGGAGAGGCATTAGCTGCTGACGATTCGGAAAAAGCGATGTTGGAAGATTGTTTGGAGAAACTCCGTCGCCTGAAAGGCGGATTAATGCATGACCTCCTGACGGGATTAGCTCCAGTCGCGCAATTGCTTGCGAACCCCGAGGCGTCAATTTCGTCATGACCGAGCTCCGCGCAATTGTTAGTGCCGAGGCCGCTGTTGCGGAAGAGTTGCCGCTCGTCCATACGACGCGCTGCGAGATTCTGCCTCACATTGTGGCGAGCCATGAACTACGCAGCGTGACGCCTTGTGATGTGTTCCAAGAACATCTGATTTACTTCTTCTACGGTCGTCCTGCGTATCGCCATGCACTGGGCAGCGAGCCCAGCGGCAACCTGGATCTGTGCCCGGTGTGCTTCGTCTTCAAGCCGCACACCATCGGCAGCAAGGCCAAGCGGGTCTTCGCCTGCGATTCCGGAGGCGTTCACAAGGGCTACTTCGAAGACCACTTGTTTCCGCCTGACCGGGACGAGATGCAGTTGGACACTACACTCGACAGTGCGCGGAAGCTGGTGCCGCTCGTTTTCGGCGACAACAGTCGCTACTACACTGGCGAAGCAAAATCAGCGCTTCCTGCTGCGTTCGCACCTGGCACACCAGCGGCCCGTTTCCATGCCTTGTTGACCGACACCGCGGCGGGCGCGGGCGATGACCGTCGGTCCGCCATCGAAGTACAAATGGATTCTCCCGTCACGCTCGACCACCACTTGCTCTACGTCATTCTGCCAATGGACAAGCTGAACGAGCCGGGAATACGGGAGGTCATCCTGCAAAATTGGCAGACTGACCCGATTGGTTACAAGGTAACCAAGTTTAGGCAACCACATGAATACCGTACGCTCATCGGCGACCTGCTCGAAGAACGCTATAAACAAGGAGGTCGGCTGTGAGCGCGACGACAATGACGACAACACCAGAAGTGGCGCTGACGTTGCATTGCCTATACCGTGTTCGCAATGCGGCTCCTGGGTTTGCGATTTGCCTGTTCCGCACTGCGGATGGCGTCGTGTATGCGCAGACGGCTGGCGACGATGGCTGCATCACTGGTTTCACGCCGGTCAATACTGACGGCAGCTTCGTCTTTGAGGCCCCTCTGCGGCCCGATGGGGCCGCGTGGTCGGCTCGCGTTGGGCAAAGCATGCTGTATGCGTTCCACCGACCCGACGGGAGTTTTGCCATCGGCCCGCTTGAAGAGGTGGAAGTGGCAGTTCGCGAGGAATTACCAAACCTGCGCGCTTTACCATTCCTTTGGGAAGAGGCAGCAAGCTTCGTCGATGACGTGGAGCAAATAGCACGCGCTAAAGTTGAGACGGCCAAGCTGCTTCGGCACCCGACGTGGGGCCGAAAACAGAAAGGTGATTTCACGGCGGGCGACTCGAATCCCAAGCGCCGAGCACCTGCGGAAGCGATTCGATTGGATGAGAAAAACCACGTCGAAGAGCCTCTGCTGGAACATTTAGACAAGCTGGACTGGAAGGTCATGCGGCTCGACATGCACCACCAGACGCCCGCCGATACTGGGCGCAGAGACTTTTCCCAAGTCGTGTTGGAGAAGCGGCTGGCCGATGCCATCTTCGCCATCAACGACTGGATGGAACCGGATCAGGTGGAGGAAGTCGTTCGGCGCTTGTGCGATTTTCAGAGCCCTTCTCTTATCGAGAATAACAAGCAGGTGCTCAAGTGGATTACCGAAGGCATCGGTATTGGTGAGAACCGAAAAACCGGTGAGCCAAGCCCGACGGTGCGCATCGTGGATTTTTCGCCAGATTCCACCAAGAATGACTGGCTGGCGGTGAGTCAGTTTAAGGTGCGGATTCCGGGGCGTGAGCAACACATCATCCCAGACGTGGTGCTTTTCCTGAACGGCCTACCTGTGGCGTTGATCGAGTGTAAGAGCCCAAAGGTCGAGGAACCGACTGCCGAGGCGATTGACCAAATCCTCCGCTACAGCGAGCAGCGCGGAGCGAGTGGCGAAGGCAATCCGGCTCTGTTTTATTACAACCAGTTCGTCGTTGCGACCTGCCGCGAGCAGGCGAAATTTGGCACCATCACCACGCACACTGAGCGGCATTTCTACCGCTGGAGCGACCCATGGCCGTTCACGCTGGATGAGGTGGCCGCCCAGACGGGCAAGGAAGGCGTGGCGGGGTCGCCCAACGACCAGTCTCGTCTCTCCGCCGGAATGTGCTCGCACAAAAATCTGCTCTCGCTGCTGCAATCGTTCACGCTCTTCACCACGGACAGCAGGGGCCGCACGCACAAGGTGGTGGCGCGTTACCAACAGTTTCGCGCAGTCCACAAGACGCTGGAGCGGATGACCAACAACGACACGCCAGCTCAGCGTGGGGGCATCGTCTGGCACACGCAGGGCTCGGGAAAATCACTCACAATGATCTTCGTGGTGCGTGAACTGAGGCGGCGCATCGCGTTGCTGGACTGGAAGGTGGTGTTTGTCACCGATCGAACTCAGTTGGAGGATCAGCTCGGCGAGACCAGTCTAAGCATCGGGCAAACCGTGGTTGCTGCGACGAATATTGCCCATCTCAAGGAACTGCTGCGCGATCCGTCATCGAACTGCGTGATGGCTATGGTCCAGAAGTTTCAGGAGCGCGACCTACAAGCCATCTTCCCCGTGCTGAACACAAGCCCGAAGATTCTCGTGATGATCGACGAAGCCCACCGCACACAATACGGGCTGCTCAAGGCGAATCTCGAACGGGCGATGCCGAACGCGACAAACGTGGCCTATACCGGCACGCCCATCGACAAGACCGAGCGGACTTTTGGCGGCTACATTGACTACTACACGATGCGGCAAGCGCAGGAAGACGGCGTCACGCTCGAAATCGTCTATGAAGGCCGCACACATTCCGCCTCGGTGTCCGACGCGAAAGCGATGGATACGAAATTCCAGGATGTATTTTCCGAGTATCGCCTGTCGGAGCGGTTGCAGATTCTCGGCTACGGAACGCGGGACGCCTATCTCGACGCTAACGCCACCATCAAGGCGAAGGCTCGCGACATGGTTAGGCACTATGCACGGCAGGTGTTTCCCGGCGGTTACAAGGCGCAGGTAGTTGCTAACAGGGTGATGCAAAAGTAAAAATCCGGACCCAAAAAAATATGACGACCTATCAGAACGGCCTGTGTGCGATTTTTTTCGGGGCGGTGGGGGTGACGAGCCCCCCGAAAACAACGTTTATGACGGCACTAAATAGTTTTGCATCACCCTGCTAACTCCCGTATCGCTGGCGTTCGCTACGAAAAGGCATTGCGTGACGCCATTGCTGAGGAGGTGAAGTCGCTGGCAGAGGATAATCCGCTCCAAGTTAACGTGGACGAACTCCGTGCCGTGGAGGTGGCGCTGGTCATTACCTGGGGCAACCACGACGAAGCCGAAATCAAGGATGCCATGAAGGGCGTGGATACGGATTTGGTCGTGAAGCGCTTCAAGATGCCGTTCGACGCCGAGGAAGAGGCCGGAGAGCAGAAGGTAACGGGACGTATTGGCTTCGTGGTCGTGAACGAGATGCTCGTAACCGGTTTCGATGCGCCGGTGGAGCAGGTGCTTTATTTGGATCGTGTCATCAAGGACCATGGCCTACTCCAGGCCGTCGCCCGTGTGAACCGCGTTCATGATGACGGCAAGGACTGTGGGTTTGTTGTAGATTACGTCGGCGTGGGTAACAACCTTCGCAAGGCGCTCGACGCCTACACGCAGCGAGAGCAACAGGAGGTGATTGAATGCCTGACACCGGCCTCGGAACTGATTGGCGAACTGAAGGTAGCACTCGATGAGACCTTGGAGATTTTGGCCCGCAATGGACTCAGCGAGACGACGGAAACAGAGGCGTTTTACGATTTGTTTTACGATGAGGATCTGCGCTTCGAGTATCTGACCGCCTACCGGAAGCTCACTCACGCCTTCAACAAGGCCCTGCCACGGTCGGAGGCGCTGGATTACTTCAAGACCTACCAGCGGCTCAGCGCGGTGAATGAGCTTGCAAGTCAGTTCCTCAAGGATGAGCGCCTGAGTATGAAGGGCGTGCCGAAGAAGTTACGAGCCATCACCGACGAGTTTCTAGTGTCCGAGGGCATCACGCAAAAGGTCGCCCCGATTTCGGTGTTGGATCCTGAATTTCAGAAGCAGGCGCTGCTGCGGACGCGATCGAAGACCAAAGCCGCCGAGGTGGAGCACGCCATCCGCCACCACCTCGCGGTGAACTTTGACGAAGACCCGGAACTGTTCGCGTCCTTTGCAAAGGAGATTGAGCGCATCTTGACCGAGTTCGCCGGGAACTGGGACGCCATCTGGCAAGAAATGGAAAAGCTTCGCCAGAAACTTATGGCGAAGGAGAATGAGGAAACGCACGGGCTCGATCGGAAGCGTGAGATGCCTATTTTCCGGGCATTGAAGGCGGAGTTGTTTTCCGATGCTTCCGCGTCGGAAGACCAAATCGCGAAGCTTGTAAATCTCACTCAGTTAGTTTTCCAGTCGGTGCAGACGGAAGCCCGGCAGGCCGGTTTCTGGGATGCAGTGGCCAAGCAAGCACGGCTGAAAGGTGAACTGCAAAGAATTCTTGTCGGGCCTGACTATGTGGACTTTGGCCCCATGTGGGACAAGAAGGCCGCCATCATCTCGCGCATCATGGAGTGGGCTCGCCGAAACCATAAGATCGTGATCAGGCCATGAAGCTCGACTACGAAGTTGTTCACGCGAACCGGAAGACGATTGGTATCACTGTAGAGCGAGATCGGAGGGTGGTTGTTCGCGTACCTCTGCACGCGAGCGAGCAAGTGATCTCTGAGGCGATCGAAAGAAAGCGATTCTGGATTTGGCAGAAACTTCGTGACCCGCACAAGTACCCCGACCCGGCGCCGCACAAAGAATATGTCACAGGGGAGACGTTTCTCTATCTTGGGCAGCATTGCGCGCTCACTCTCACGAAGGGCGAAGGTGGAGCAGTGCGGCTCGTCGGGCAGCAGTTCGAGATCGCAGGTGCCGATCGACGAAACGGAGACGCCCTATTTCGCTCCTGGTATTTGGCACAGGCGAAAGAAAAGCTCAGGCCTCGGATTGCTGGCTTCGCCACCGAGATGGGAGTGAGCTATTCACGCATCTGTATCCGTGATCTCAAGTATCGGTGGGGCTCCTGCACGCCGGGCGGTACATTGTCCTTCAACTGGCGGATTATCCAGGCCCCGATGATTGTTGTCGACTACCTGATCGTGCATGAACTCGCCCACATCTTGGAAACGAATCACTCGCCAGAATTCTGGAACATAGTGGCGGTTCACGTACCGAGTTGGACGAAAGCGCGAAGCTGGCTGAAGCAGCATGGTGGACGGTTGGAATGGTGAAAGCAGGGCTTCCAGCAGCTCCGACGTCGGTTCGCGTCTTCAAAGGTTGCCTTTGGTGACCCCACTGTTTGATGACTTCGTCACGCTTGGCTGCAGCTAAATTGATCTTGGCGCTGCTTAGCTATCCCGATCCAGGGGCTGCGCAACGATCCGGCAGACGCCGAGTCTCAGCCCCAACACGCCAAAAATCCGGCTCATGGTCTGCACACTCCCCTCGCTACGCTCCTGCTCAATGTCTTGAAGGGTCCGATGTGATACACCGGAGAGCTTGGCCATCTCCGCTGTCGTCAATCGCATCGTTCTCCTCATATGGCGGATGGCTTGTGGGAGCGACCATTCCGGGTGGGCGAGGACGGATTCGATGGCCTCCCGACGCAGATCCAGTTGCTCGGAGGCGGAGATGCTCTTGTAGCGCTTGTCCATGGGTCAAGTCAGGTCGGCAAGTTCCTGGGCGCGGGCGAGAATCCCGGGCCGCAGGTGATGGAGCGTCTCGGTATCCAGGCCAAAGCGCTCTCCCTGGTTCGCCACGTCCTCAAGGG
>Ga0075156_10002442_pt1 | contig 10317 bp, 3 predicted proteins | sample JI81AbrownDNA_FD_70966 | JGI IMG/M metagenome (GOLD analysis project Ga0075156, IMG submission 70966) | Wastewater effluent complex algal communities from Wisconsin, to seasonally profile nutrient transformation and Carbon sequestration -... | ecosystem: Engineered > WWTP > Effluent > Algae...
TGGTGTGCGTAACAACGCGTTCAAAGAGATCACTGACCTCAGATGCAGAAGCAATTTCCTGCGAGATTTCGGTGCTAACTTGCACTTGATAACCACGACGTTCAAACGCCTGCTGAATTTCAATTTCCAGTTGCTTTTGCTCGGTGATTTCGCGGTTACTGGCGCGGCGTCCCTGCCATTTATTGGACCCATCATGCACCGCCTGGCAGACATGAGCAACCCAGCGGGTCTCGCCTTCGCGGGTGGTAATGCGAAACTCCACCTGTCCTGATTCTTCGCTGCTCTCATTATGATAATTGCGGATATGTTCATCCCACACATCATGATCCTCTGGGTAGATTAGGCTGGCAAGCAACTGGGGGTTATTTGTGAACTCTTCGGGTTTATATCCGCTGATACGTTCACAAGAGGGTGACATATAAAAGAAATTTCCATCCGGAGCTAGCCAGTATTCCCAATCGTAGGCATAGTCTGCTACTGTGTGAAAAGTTTGCTCTGCTCTTTTGCTTTCAGTAATATCGCGCAGCGCAGTGACGCGGACCGTCCGTCCCTGATAAGGAATTACCTTTCCGGTAATTTCTACAGGGAAGGTGGTCCCATCTTTTCTTAATCCCATCACCTGGTATGGCTTTTCATAGCCTGAACGAATATTTTGGGTAGTAATCTCACGTGTTTCTGGAGTCAGAAAATCTGTGGCAACCATTCCAATGACTTCCGCCTGTTGGTACCCAAACATCGTGGCAAAGGTTCCGTTGGCATCCAGCAGGATGCCTTTGTCATGGATGACAACACCTTCAACAGTGGCCTCGGATAAAAGCTGGTATCTTGCTTCACTTTCGTTCAAGCGTACTTCCGCTTTTTTGCTTTCCGTAATGTCGCGGATCGTACCAATCAAACCCACGGGATTACCGTTCTCATCCTTCTGAATGACGGTGGTCATCAGGGTCGGGAAGATCGACCCATCTTTTCGAGCATGTCCGATCTCACTGGAATATTTTCCGATTTCCATCACTTTGTTGTTGAATGGAATTACCTCTTGTTCTAATTGCTCCTGAGTGTGGAAAATGCTCAAGTGTTTCCCCAGGATCTCATCTACTGTATATCCGTGCATTTCTGCCCAGGCAGGGTTTGCATAAAGAATATTGCCGTTCAAGTCAGCCAGAGCAATGCCGTCACCTGTCTGTTCCACGGCACTTTGTAGTTGCAGGGCTTTTTCTTCGGCTTGCTTACTTTCAGTAACATCTTCAACCAGAGAAGAAACACCGAATACCTTTCCGTCCGAGCCAGCCAATGGCGTGTTGTACCATTCGCATGTAATGGCACGTCCGTCTTTTGTCACGTTTCCATTGGCAGAGCGTGTGCCGCCTGTTTGCTTAAGCAGGTTTGCCCACACATCATCAACAGCGGCTTTGTACTCAACTGGAACGATCAAACCCGCAGCATGGCGGCCCTTGGCTTCTTCAAAGGAATAACCAAAGATGCGTTCAGCAGCCGGGTTCCAGGAAACTACTTCAAAATTTGTATTCCATTCGATAACCGCCAGTGGTGAGCTATCGATCAGCAGGGAAAGTTTTTGCTGTGATGTTTTGACTGCATCCTCAGCTAGTTTGCGATCTGTGTTATCGACAAATTCCACGAGGATAGTCTGCTCGCCTTCAAGTTGGAAAGGTTGAAGCGAAATTGAAACCCAGATCATATTTCCGTCTGCCTGACGTGCGCGTATTTCACTGTTGGTTACAGACCCTTCATTGCGGAAAAGTTCAAGCAGCATCTGGCGGTCTGCTGGATCCCAGTAAAAATCTGGCATCGGTTGTCCAATGATCGAATCGACGCTTGCAATACCCAGTAAATTGCCAACCGCTTTATTGGCATATAAGATCGTACCGTCACTGATTCGAGTGATCAGCACGCCAATGGATGAAGTATTGAGTATCTGCTTTTCAAAGCGGAACGAGCCGGTTGAACTCTGTTCGCCATTATTTCTTGGACTTGTCTTTGGATCGCTCATTAGTTATCTCCATTGGATTCATGGGATTCTACAGGTAAAACGGGTTCGCTTTTATTCGCTTCGATACTTTGCTGTTGGCTGGGTTGCGCTTCCCGGGTAGTTGTCAGGCGGACGATTGTCTTACGTCCCAGGATCGTTCCCAACTCACGTGCAGCAGAACGCAGGATCGTTGCCGGGTCGGTTGAACCGCGGACGGCGCTAGTGATCTGGCGCAACGCCTGCTCACGTTCCGCCAGCTTCTGGGTTGTGAGCAGAGCTCTTTCTGTTTGGTTGGAGAGGCGCAACCCTTCGAGATGTGCGCCGAGGCGTTCAGCTACAGCATTGACAAGTTCGAGGTCTTCGCTGTTCGTTTTATCAATGCCCTGAACGACGAGTTTTCCAATGGTTTCATCGCGGACTTTGAGCGGCAGTGTGTACTCGGCTGTTTCCGGCTGTTGACTTCCGTTCCTATGATACGGCTTGACTTCGTTCAGATCATAAATATAGCTTATGCCTTCTTCGGCGTTTTTTTGTTTGTAATCTTGCCAGCCTTCATGGGTGATGAGGCGCGAGGCTTCTTCCGCCACGGAGCGGTACCGTTCGGCGCTTTCCAACAGGCGCAAACTTTCGATCTGCTGTGCGATCTGACGTGCTACTGTGTTTATCAATTCCTCTGTGCGGAAAATGGGGGACCGCCCTTCCATTTCCACAGTTAAACTTCCAAGCGATTCACCAATGACTTCAATGGGAGCACTCAGGGTATGCTCGTTTATTTGCAGATGAGATTGTTCCTTCAAAGACATTGGAGCGATCTGATTTTTCTCGAATACAAAACCTGTTTCTTCGGGCTTGTGAATTGCATCCAGGTAATCATTCCAGTTGGAGCGTGACTGACGGCGTGCCTGTGCTTCTACTTCGGCGCGGGCCTGTTCCGTTTGCGCAAGCAATGTGGCATTTTGAATGGCAATGGCTAACTGCCCAGCCAAAGCTTCAAAGGCGCTCACCCCTTCTTTGTTTAATTTGTTGGCTTCGCGGCTTTGCATATCCAGCACACCCACCACTGTTTCACCGATGAGCAGCGGCACAGCCATTTCAGAACGGGTATCTGGTAGGAGCGGGTTGGGTTTGAATGTGGCACTGGATGTTGTATCGGAGATGACGATAGATTGTTTCTCTATTGCAGCGCGCCCATTGATGGATGCAGTATTTAATGGCAACCGATGAGCACGTCCCAGAAGTTCGGTGCCGACTGTGCCTGTGCCCGCTTGCAGGATCAATACTGCCTGGCTGGGGTTCGTCAAATATACTTGAACATAGTACAAGTCGAACTGTTTACGGATGAGTTCTGCCGCATCTGTCAACATAACGTCCAGTGTGCGCACTTGTGACACGGCGCGTCCGACCTCTGCAGCAAGTTCGAGGTTGCGAGTACGATCTGCCACACGTTGCTCAAGGGAGGTAAATGATTCGCGTAATTTGGCAGTCATCTCATTGAAGGTGGAGGCTAATAAGCCGATTTCGTCCGTACTCGTTACCTCTGCATTGCGGCTCAAGTCGCCCGCAGCGATGGCGGAGACCGTCATAGTAAGTGCGCTGATCGGTTGGAGAGAGCGTCGAATTACAAACCATGCCAGAGCAAACATACCGGCTGAACCAATAATAATCAGGAAGATTGACACAGTTTGGAATTGGCGCACGGGTGCAAGCAACTCGGCTTCGGGTTGTTGAGCTACAATGCCCCAACCGTTATCCAGTCTGTTTATATAGGCTATCCAGACAATGCCGGTCTCATCCGTGAAGGTGATCTGTCCTGTTTTTCCTTCGTTTAGGGCGGTGATTGGCGGGTACGCGCTTAAGTCACGCAATTCTCCCTCAGTATAAGAAGGATCAGGATGGGCAACTACGCGATTGTTTGCATCAACGATATAAGTAATGCCTTGTCCTTTTTCATTACTAAGAACTTCCTTGCTGATTTCGCTCAATTCACTGACGATGGATGCTACCCCCACAATTTTTCCAGATTCATTGTAGATGGGTGATGCCATATTGAGAGCAGGTTTGCCAATGGTGCGGCTGATAAGCGCTTCGAATGTGATTGGAGCTCCCCCTTTGGCGCCTAGAAACCACACGCGGTCATGGTAGTCATTTAATTGGGCATCATCATTGCGGGCTATGTTCAAGCCGTTCAGGTCGGTGGTTTGAACCAAAAATAGATTTGGATGAGTGTCGGCAATTGCCAGCAATGTGGGTATCTGGCGGGATGCATCCATGCTGATAATATCTGGCAACATTGCCATTTCTTTTATGGCACGTGCATGGAGTTCCAGCCACGTGGAAACATTGGTTGCAAGCGATTGATTATTCTGCTGTAAATTATGGAGAGCCTGTGTTTCGATTTCGGTTCTCGCCCGCAAGCTGATATAAGCGGTGATTCCAATAAGAAGCGGGATAGTCACAACCAGAATCAAGGTGGTTAGGCGGTTGCTGATGGAATAGGTAATGGTGCTCCAAGCCAGGCGGATTAAGAATGCCAGCAAAGCTACAGATGCCAATATTGTGACTAGTGTGGCAAAGTTTCCAATTCCTGTGTTAATCCTAAATGACGGATTCCATAATTCAACAGCAATGCTGAGAAGAATTGCAATTAATGATGCTGTGATCGTGTATCGCCTTGTGCTTTTTGGAAGTACCCCGCCGATCAAGACCGATGACAACAAGATAATGTATAAGATCGAAACGAATGCAACACTTTTAAGGGAAAGCACCAGAGCGATTGGCGGAATTAACGTGACTGCAAAAAAGAGCAATCCTGTTCCAAGAGCATGTTGACCGCGTCTGACAAGCCAAATGCTATAGAGACTGACCACCAACATCATTGCTGCAACCGGCATGAGGATTGTGTCTGATAAGTCGAATCGACCTTGCTGTTTTACAACAATCAGGATCGAGTAGACAAAGAAAGCCAAACCAATAACGGCAAAAATGATCGCCACCCAGAATGCGCGTTGTACATTGATGGTTTCGTGTTCCTGCGGGGATGTATTTTTGGGAGGACTAAAGAAGGAATTTTTCATATTGACTCTCTTTTATTTTGCAAGGTCACCGCTAATTGCGGTTGACATTTTGATGACTGCCAATATTGGCGCTGACACGTGTTGCGTCGAGCGCCAGCCCAATTTCGCGGATGGCGGTCTGCAAGGTATCTTCCACAGTGGTGGTACGTTGGATCTTCTGACCGATGGCATTGACCAGCGATTCCAATTCCGCCTGCTCTTTGGATTGTTCAAATGAACGGGCGTTTTGTAATGAGATGGATACCTGACTTGCGAGAGATTGTAGAAGAGACACATCTTCTTCATTCAATCCATTGATTGTGTTTTGTTGCACATCCAGCACTCCCAGCACCTGTCTGCCTGAGGAGATCGGAATGGCCGCTTCAGATTTTGTATCTGGCAATAATGCATTGGGCAGCCAGCCTTCTTCCTTGGAAACATCTGGAACGAGAATTGAGGCATTCGTAGCGGCTGCACGTCCTACCAGACCGCGTCCTTTTGGAACTTTGTGGTTGCGCGCCAGCATTGTAGCGCCAGCTTCTCCTGTACCACCTGCCATAACTAGATCCCCAGTTTCTTCATCCAGGAAGTAAATATGAGCGTGATAATAATTGAATGCAGACTGTACCTGCTCCACGACGTCTACAGCCAATTGACTGGGATTGACGGCCGCGGATAAGCGGCGGCTGATTTCAGCGGATGTTTGAACAGCTAATGTACGGCGGCGTACATCTTCAAAAGCTTGGCGCAGTCTTGAGGTCATGGCATTGAACGTTTGAGCCAATGTGCCGACTTCGTCTGTGGAAGTGACTTCTGCTTGTACTTCAAAATTACCTTCTGAAATCTGTTGTGCGGTTTTGGTTAATTGGGTGATTGGTTGTGTAATCTGCCGTGACAGGGTGATGCTTAGTACAATTGAAATGCCGAGCACGATAAGTACTGTTATGAACGATACTGTAAGAGTCTGGGCGCTGTTCAGCTTTGCTGTGTTAATGTCATCTGTGGCGAGTTGTTCGCCAAGAGCTTCAATTTTTGCGGCTAAAGGTTCCACTGCGCGTGCTGAATTTATAAGATTATCATTGTAAATTGCGATGTTCTCATCAAGTGCTACAAGTGCAGTGAAAGAGTTTAGATAGTTGTTAAGCAGAGAGACCAGTTCAGCTTTGTCCGCAGGGTCTAGCTGTTCGGCGATTGCGATTTGGACTTTCAGCTGCGTGATAAGTTTTGTGACATTGTCAAAATACTCTTGGTCTCCGCGCAATAAATAATCTTTTTCGTTTCGGCGAATCTGAAGGAACGTAATGCCCAATTGTTCCAGACCTGCTTGCTCGAAGATTTTTGTTTCGATCTTACTCGCTGCGGATCGAAACTCACCTTGGAAGCCTGTGTTTTCATCGTATCCCCTTTTGCGATATGCATCTACAAGGATGTTGAAGTTTTCTATATACGTATTCAAGCTTAGGGTTAGAGATGTGATATCTGCACTGTATTGAACTCGAGTCATGTCGCCTGTTGACACAGTTGCAGCTTTTTCTGAAAATGCGGCAAGATCACTAATGCTTTTACGTACAAATGCAACTTCCTGCAAAAAGGTGGGAATGTAGTTTGTATAGGCTGTATTAAATCCTTCAGTTTGCCAGCGTAGGAGGAAGTTTTTCTCTGCACGGCGGGCCTGCAGGAGGCTGATGGTCACGTTGTCAGATAAACGGCGAACTTCAATACCTTGGGCAAGTGCGTTGTCGTAACTTGCTTGTGTTCTGTTTGAACCAGCTATGGTAACAAAGGCAAGGAGGACGGTGAAGGCAAGCAAGGCTCCGAATGCCAGCAGCATTTTGCGAGATAGAGCCAGTTTGGCCCAGAAACTAAAACGCTGGTTGTCCATTGAGATATCGGTGGTTGATTTAATATTCATCATCATACTCCAGGTTCTTAATTACCTTTGCGTTCGTCGGCCAAAGCTGCTGGGTCGAGCGTCACCATTGTGGGCTTCATACCCAGAGCGTGGCCCAGTTCGCGGGCTACAATTTGCATGGCTGCTTCAACGCTGGTTGCGCTTTGGATCTTCCGGGTGATGAGGTTCACCGAAGTTTCACGCTCAGCCTGGCGCTGCGTTTGTGAGAATGAACGCGCATTTTGTAAAGCCACAGCCACTTGGGATGCCAGCGTAGTCTGAATGCTGGCATCTTCATCAGAGAAGGCATTTATTTTTTCTGATTGCACATCCAATACGCCTAGCAACTTGTCGCCGACGATCATGGGAACGGCCATTTCAGAAGCGGTATCCGGGAGGAGTGGGTTGGGGAGCCAGCCTGGGTCACTGCGTACGTCATTGATGATAACGGCTTGTCGGGTGCGCCCTGCACGCGCTACAAGGGATTGCTCCTGCATTAACGGAATTCTTGCGGTACCGTGTGTGCCTTCGTGTTCATCGCCTTCTTTGTAGCCACAGGCGATAATGTCAAGTTCATTCATACTTTCATCATAGAGAAATACGTGAGCGTGATACAGTCCAAACCCTCGTTGGGTCAAGTGTACAACGGACTCAAGCATTTTTTGAATATCACCAATGGTAGCCGCCACAGTGCTGATGCTGGCCACGGTTTGTAATTCGTGAGCGCGTTTGGCTACGATTTCTGTGGATTGAATGTTTTGAAGAGCAATAGCGATCTGGTTGGCAATGGATTGGAGGGAGTCAATCTCCTCGCCTTTCAAGCCATCCACGATGTTGTGTTGTATATCCAAAACGCCTACTACTTGTTTTCCAATTGAGATTGGAACTGCAACTTCAGATTTTGTGTCAGGTAATAATCTGTTCGGCAGCCATTCGGTGTTTTGAGAAGTGTCTGATACCAGAACTGGTTCATTGGTTTCGGCTGCGCGTCCTACAAGGCCACGTCCCCTTGCTACTTTGTGAAACTGCGCAAGCATCAGTTCACCGGCTTCCCCAGTGCCGCCTGCCATGATCAAATTTTCAGCAGATTCGTCAAAAAAGTAGATCTGGGTATGGTAATAACCAAAGGAGTTTTTCACCTGGTTTACCACCTCTGTTACCAGTTCGTTCCGGTTAAGGATGGTGGAAAGACGGCGGCTTACTTCAGATGAGGTTGCCAGCGCTTTGGTACGTTCTGTCACGCGTTGTTCCAGTGTGCCGATCAATTTGCGCAATTGATCGGTCATGGAATTGAATGCATTCCCCAATTGACCGATCTCATCCTGACTGGTCACTTTGGTTCTTTGTGACAGATCACCGCTTTCAATTCTATTGGCTACATCTGTAAGACTGGACAACGGTTTCAATGAATTGTTAATTGTTATTACAACGATGTACGCGCCGATTGCAAGCGCCAATAGAGTTACAAAAAACATGGCTGCCAGGCGGTTTGTTTGTGCTTGAACGAGCTCTGTTTGATCGATAATAATGTCCACAACACCGATAATTTTCCCCGAATAATCACGCAATGGCAGACTGGTAATACTGAAGGATTTCGATTGATTGGTCTGCACATTATTGATTAGCCGTTCTCCACCAATGACTTTAGCGTAAGTCTCCTGTTCAGGATAAATGGCGTCGATGGTGGATGCCAGAACAAGGGTGTCGGATGTGGGGCCATCTTCCAATTTTGATAAATCCTCGAGAGTTGCTAACGAAAGAGATTCACGTGTCAGTATGATGCGCCAATCATTCCCATATTCCTCCTTTAAGCTGTTGACCAGCGCCTCATCAAAGTTTAATCCGAATTCAACACTGCCAATGTGTTGTCCCTCATAAAAAACGGGTTCCACCCCACGAATGCCTGCGCCGCCGCGTCCAACCTCCAACCCTGATACAGGCTCTTTTGTGTCGTTTACCTTTAATACCGTGAATCGAAAAGTTGAAAGATCGTCTCCAAATTTTTCCAAACTATGCAAACGCAGGAAAGATGTTGCTGGTGACAGGTGAAATTGATATTGCGAAATAGTATATTGTTCACTCAGAGCGGTGTAGCTTTCGAGAGTCAGCTCTGTTAACTTCTGTCGATCCCGTTTTGCAAATGCAGCCTGAATGTCAGGATTGTTTGCTGATTGGATTGCTAACCCCAGCGCAAAATCATTCAGACTTTGCAATTTTAGGTTAAAAAACTGCTCGGCCTGACGGCTATTTTCACTTTCCGTGGCTTTATTATCCGCCTCATTAGCCGCATAATTGAAAGCGAAAAAACCAGTGAATACCAACGAAAAGATAAGCAGGATTGGTAATAAGATTTTCCTTGATAACTTTGTTGATATGTATTTGGGAAGTTGGAATAATTTATTGGCCATGGATGCTTTCCTTTTTATTCGAGTTGCAAATATCTGGTTTAGGCAGGGTGGTTTCTGCATTTATTAAGAATGGCAGCGCCACACTAAAACATGTGCCTTTGCCGACTTCACTTTCCACACTGATAGTTCCGTTATGACTCTCTATAATTGATTTAACAATCGCAAGCCCAAGCCCATTACCTTCCACCTCACTTGCCTTTCCATCACGTACTCGATAGAAGCGGTCGAAAATGAACGGCAGATCTGTTGTAGGAATTCCAAAACCATTGTCTTGTACGTTAATGAAAATTTGAGAGCCATCCATCTTTGCTGCCAGTTGGATCTCTCCTCCGTTGGGGGTGTACTTGATGGCATTTCCGAGCAGGTTGCGTAACAGCTGATGCAGCTGCAGCGGGTCACCGGTAACATGCAAAGGCGCGGAAAGAGGCGTGAACTTAAGGCTTTGTTCCTTCTTTCCGGCTTGCGGGGTAAATTCATCCGCCATTTCTTTGAGCAGTTTTTGCACATCCACCGAGGTATGCTTTTTCTGAACATCCATATCTATTTGCGCAAGTGACATCATGTTTTGCACGAGTTCGGTCATTGTATGAGAAGCAGATTTTATATAATTGACAAATTCACGCTGCTGTTCGTTGAGCGGCCCGACTTGTTCAAGCAGGTTGCTGAAGCCGGAGATGGTGGTGATCGGATTTTTTAGGTCGTGCGATGCGGTTGCGATAAATTCATTCTTGACCTTTTCGAGGTCTTTGAAATGGGTCACATCATGCAGAATTGCCACCTGACCACCATCTTCAATAGGGGTGATCAACGCCACAAAGGTACGCTGGTCGGGCCAGGTCACTTCACCAGATTTGGAAATTCGGGATGCGCGCGCTTCATCCAGCAGAGTGACGAAGTTTTCATAACCGGCATTGTTTGGCAGCGGCTCATTAATTTGAGTGTTGAAATCGGTAAATAGTTTTTCGCCCGCAGGGTTCA
>Ga0075156_10002443_pt1 | contig 10316 bp, 15 predicted proteins | sample JI81AbrownDNA_FD_70966 | JGI IMG/M metagenome (GOLD analysis project Ga0075156, IMG submission 70966) | Wastewater effluent complex algal communities from Wisconsin, to seasonally profile nutrient transformation and Carbon sequestration -... | ecosystem: Engineered > WWTP > Effluent > Algae...
CATTCTCCTGGTTGATTGGCATTTTTTATTTTTCTTCTGTTGCTCGCCTTGTGCTTCCATGGTTTTCTGGCTGTGATGAATACACATGTTGGGCAAAAGGGTGTCTCAGCTTTATGAAAATCCTTAGGTATTCTTCCTTGTGCCACCATCAGCTTTAGTTTGGTGAAAGGTAGATGGTTTAATCTCAAGTGCCACTTCCATATGTGCCTTTTTATGTCATTAGTATATCTTCTTGCTCTTGTTTCTAATCTACTTTGGTTGCTGTTTCAAAGTCAGATCGTGTCGTTGTCTCTATGATGTCCTCGTCCTCCTTTATTTTGGTAGGTTGTTTAATGTTTGTCTCGCTACTTTGGGTTTTGCCTCTAGGTTCATTGTTTGAAGGAATTTTCGATATTTAGTATCTTGGTTCCAAATTTTTGATGAATCTGCAGTTGTTCTCCTTATTAAGCACAATTCATCTTCCATTACTGCAGTCAATGGATCTTGTAGCTGCAACTCATCTTTTCACTTGGAGGTATCTGGTTTGTTATCTAGTTTTAGACTCCTCAGGCTATTGTAGCGTCCACATCTCGTGTTTAGCGCACCAGTGGTAGGACTTGCCATTTTTCTCTTTGGTGATAGCACCGTCTTTGGTATCACCTGCTTCCATTCAAATCTCTTATTTTTCTTGTTCTAAATTTCTTTCTGGTTGGTCTTGTTATTGCTTGTGAGTTTCTCCAGCTTTGTGTTCAGTGCTAGGATCTCCCTCTGCTCTTTTGAGGGTGCATTCCACTCCCAAGTCCTGACCAGTGACTTGTATTTATTTTTCGCCATTATCATGATAGAGTCCACTGATAAGTTCTGACCTTCTTCATAGTCATTTTTCTGCTTTTTTATTAAAAGATATAACACCCAAAGTGTGATTGAATTGCGTTGCTTCATGTTTTAGAGATCATACCTTGCTAATTTAGATGATATGCATGTCGCGGCAGGTATGAGGCTTACCTCATTGTATTTTCTTGTTCATTGTTTGGTATGAATCCTAGTTTTGTTGGAGAAGGTGAAAAACAGTGGGATTGAATTTAAATGACAAGCCAATGACAAGAAGTGGACGAAAACAAAACTGGAAATCAAGGAATATCGAGGAAACATAAAAGAAAAAAGGAGAAAATATTAATGAGAAAATCGGGCTAGCTCATAATTTTAGTTTTATTAGCGTGTGTTAACAAAACTCTGTACATTCAACATAACTCCTGCAGATAACTAAGCAATACATGTACTCCAATGGCAGTGAAGTCTGCACATGGTGCACAATCAAGTTATTGCCACAATCAACTTGTTCTGGATGTGACAAGAAAGAGGGCAGTTTCCACAGAACTTATGATTCAGTTTACTGCAACAAGATCTGTGTGTGATCAGTTGGGTCTAAGTATTATGTTTTAGGTGCAAGAAGGTTGGGCATTATGCAAGCGAGTGCGATGAGGAATTGCCTGTCAAAACAACCAAGATGGGATCCAATATGTGTATTATCTACGAGGACAGTTCAGTAGATATAAGTCAAGGGAGTGATGACAAAGACCAGCATCCTGAGAAATATGAAGAGAGAAAGAACACTGTGGAGGTTGAACTTGAACAAACCAATCAGGAAAAAGGCAATACTCATGATGACGATTCTACAGATAAAGACAGTGAAGAGGATGAAAAAGAGGACATTGGGAAATTCAAAGACGAAGACTATGAGGGTGTTGTGTTTGTCTAGAATGATGTGTGTGCAACCTTTAAGAAAAGGCTGGTATACCTCCAAGCTGTATGCAATTGGACAGCCAATCCTCTGTGGACATGTTCTGTAACCTCAAGATGCTGCAAACATACAAATAGTGAAACATCATTTGGTACTGCAATGCAATTCCAGGACGACATATGTGACTATGAAGGGCTATCTGAGGACTATGGTACTATATGGTATCATCCCACTGGAATAGCAAACGTTTTGTCTCTGAACAACATCATAAGTAGTATTGTGTGACCTTTAATAGCAATGGGGGTTTTGTAGTACACAATGAAAATGGATCAAGAATTGAAACATCATTTGGTACTGCAATGCAATTCCAGGACAATATATGTGACTATAAAGGGCGATCTGAAGGACTATGGTACCATATGGTATCATCCCACTGGAGTAGCAAATATTTTGTCTCTGAACAACATCCACAAGAAAGTATCGCGTGACCTATGATATCAATGGGGTTTTTGTAGTACACAAGGAAATTGGGTCGAAGCAGATGTTTATACATTCTATGAAGTGGCTATACTACTCAGACATGACACACAACATCAGGGCCATATTGTTCAACATAGTATATAGTATTAAATCTAAATATTCCATTACTTTTTCTATAGGGCAACCTAGTGCTGAAGACTTTATTAAATACATTGAAGGCAATATGATACCAAATTTTGATATTACAAGACAAGACATACTACAGGCAGAGGACTTATACAGGCCTAACATCAGTTCACTAAAAGGAAAGACCACAAGATGTCCCACCGATCATGTATGCCTCAGATGGGCTGGAAAAATATAGAGATGTGACATTTGCCATTGATGTAATGGCAACTAACAAATTACCATTCATAATTACCACCTTTGGCACAGCAGAACTAATATGTTATATGATGTCCACGACAATGACATCGATACAACAGTTCATACGAGCCTATCATGCTAGGGGTTTCCAGTTACATATATATTAGGTGACAAATTTTTTTGCAATGTGTAAGAGACCACCTGTCTGAGATGGACATAACACTCAACATTGTGTCCGGAAACAAACATGTACTTGAGATAAAAAGGTACATAAGGACTTTAAAAGAGAGGGTATGGGTCATTTTAAATACACTATCTTTTAAAAAGTACCCGAAATGGTGTACAATGCTGCGTTCTGGCTTAACAGTATCCCACACACAGATGGCGTACATGCGACAATCAGCCCTAGGACCCCATTGATGGGGCTGGCTATTGATTACCATAAGCATTGTTGAATTCTTTTGGGACATATGTCCAGGTACATGAAGAGGACAATAGTTCACCTAGATCCAGGAAATCAGGAGCTATTGCACTACAGCCCACATGAATCAACAAGGGGGACATTGTTTTCTCAGTCTACACACTTGAAGAAGAATTAATAGTAATGCCTGGACAGAACTGCCCATGCCAAACGAAGTTATAGAACAAGTGCACTATCTGGCAGCAGCAACAGAAAAATATGAGGGTATTTTATTAAGAGATATTAATGGCAATATAATAACAGTCCAATTCACAGAAAGTGATGATGAGGACAAAGAAAGCCTAACAAAATGGAGCATTCAGAACACAGGAGTAGCCACAGGAATGGACGTACACTCCAAACAGGCAATTGATGAGCATATCACATGATTGGATATGGACACAAATGATAATAAAGATGTCAACGAAGCATATATCCCCCATAAACAAGAGGGCAATAAGGAGTAAACCAGCAACAACAACCCAATAGCACAGGAAAGTGAAGAGGGCAATGATGATTCATTATTACATGAGGCAATTATGCAGCACGAGGAAGAGGAATCCCCACATATAGAGTGACAATCGACGATATAAATATAGTGACAGAAATGAAGACATCACAGATGGCATTGCAACAACAAAAGAAATTTGAGACTATGACCTACCAAGCAAAAAGAATGCATAAGCCTGGCACAAACTGACATGGATCAAAAACCTCACGCCCAAGTACTGCTGACGCAGATGAACCTGAAATATGGGCTAAAGGTAAACGGAGACAATGTAAATCTAGCAATTATGAAGGAGTTGAGGCAATTACATGACAATAAGGCATTATTGCCAACGAAGAAAGAATACATGTCCTCTGGCAAAGGGAAAAAGTCACTAGGATAGCTTATGTTCTTGAAGGAAGAAAGAAATGGATTGATTAAGGCTCGTGGTTGTGCCAATGGCAGACTATAACAAGAATATACTAGATATGAAGTGAGATGACAGTGTCACTAGAAGCTATGATGCTGTCATGCGCGATTGATGCAAAAGAGGGGCATTATATAGTTGTGGCAGAAATACCTGGAGCCTTCCTTCATGTGGGAATGGATGGCGACATACACATGCTATTGGAAGGAATTGATGCAGAGCTTGTAGTCAAACTTGATCCTAGCATATACAGAAAACGCAATGACCATATATAAAAACAACAAAAGTACAATTCTACTATCTGAAATGGTAGATGGTTGGGTAGCAAACGGACCAACATCTGAATGTCAGATACTTATTTGTGACAGACAGAATTAAGAAAGGTGAGGTAAAAGTCATATATTTCCCAACCGCGAACATGCTGGCAGTCTTCTTTACAAAGCCACTTCAGGGTTCAGCATTCCAAAGAATGCGTCACTACATACTTAATCTGCCCTCCACTAGCAAAACTAGTGAAGTGCACAGGAGTGTGTTGGAGAAGGCGAAAATCAATGGGTTGAATTTAAAGGACAAGCCAATGACACGAAATAAGTGGATGAAAACAAATCTGGAAAACAAGGAATATCGAGGAAAGTTAAAGAAAAAAGGAGAAAATATACATGAGAAAATCGGGCTAGCTCATAATTTAAATTTTATTAGCGTGCGTTAATGAAACTCTGTGCATTCAACAAGTTTTTTGTTGATGTAATCTTAACATGCTTGTTTTCTCGTAGAGTTAGTTGATGTAAAGCCTTTATAATGCTTGATATCTAATTAGGAAGTTTGTCAAGTACAATTTTAAGCTCACCTCTAACAAAAAACATTCTCAAGTCAGCAAACGGAACTCTATGACACTTTTGTGATGACACTGATGTAATCATAAGTCTAACTGAGAAATTACCTGAGATGGTCGTATAGTACTCGATATGTATCAATCAATGTGAATTTTTATATTGATGGATTATGATCAAGTTTAATAGAGAGCCGTTGATCCATAGAAAAGTTTTTACAGAATGATGATGATATCCATGATTTTGACGTTATACTCCTTCGATTTGAGAAGATTTAAAACTGAATTCAGCTACTTATGGTGACAAAAATCTTCCGCTAGTAGTGGCGCAAACTTCAGGACTCTGCAGTTAGCAGGCCTGAAAAGATTATCTAACTACATAGACATACTGGTATGGAAATTACGAAATTACGCACGACGCATGCACGATCACCAAATAAGCAATAGTTGCCTCGTGTCTCGTGCACTAATTGTCTTCAGATTAGAGTTCCCAAATTGCTGATAGGGCATATGTTATTTGAGATTCATCCATGGTTCGGGAGTTGAGATAGAGGAAAACTCCACCTGCCAAGCATCTAAAATAAATGCATTGGCGTCAAAATGTACTACCGTAGACAAACATCTAAAACAAATTCATTTGCGTCAAAATGAATTATTCAATTTTTTGTATGTTGCATGCTCATTGTATTTGGTACAAAACTTTACCTTAAAAGTCATCAACAACTCAAGTCATGATGTTAGGCTTGTTCTTGACAGGGTAATGTTTGGGTAAAAATTTCGTCGGGCCCTACAGGACTTAAAAATTTCAAGCAGTGAGACAGGCAATGTCAAGGCATATTTTTCAGGACATCAAACATATGGAATAAATGTTCATGCTGCATGTGATCACAAATGTAGGTTGTTTTTGCTGCTCTTGCTGCTCTTGCTGCTCTGGCTGCTCTTGCTGCACCTGAAGGAGCAAATGACATTGCAGCATTGAGAAAGACACAATTCAATCAGATGATTTAAAAGTTGCCACTGAGAAGATTTGTCATGAGTGACATCTGCAACTCTACTAACCCCATTTTCAGGTGTGGAAAAAGTTGATCCAGCAAAAGATGCATTCAATTTATATTTAAGTTAGTTGAAAATCTGTATAGAACAAACATGTGGACTTATGACAGCAAAGTGGAGAATTCTACGTCAACCACTTCAGATATGCTTGAAACATGTTGGGAAATTATTTATTTGCATTACAATACTGCACAACTTTTGCATATATGAGGGTAATGTTTATTTCAACAGTGTTGAAGATACTGAAGGAATTGGCAGTTTGGTTCATGCACTCTGATGTTAATGAAACAAGTATAGCAGGAAATTCCGTGCTTAGGTATATCATTCTTCAGGGGTTAGCACAGCGGTCACTAGAAAGGCCATAATTTGATTAATCTACATATAATATTTAAATTAATTATCGTATGCTACAGTATGCTAAATATGCATATTTTCTAAATAATGTTTATCATATCAGCAAGATGAGTTTTTTCAATTAATCAAAACAATAATGTCAGCCTTAATATCACGCTTGAGTATTTCATTGGTTATATTCCCCAAATCTCTGCTTAGTTCTCTTATATTAAGCTAAATGCGTTCCTATTTGTTGAAGGGGTGCTATCTGGCTTTGCGCTCTTCTTCTTTATGCTTGAATAGGTGCTCTCTGGCGTTGCGTAATTCTTCCTGTTGCTTGAAGAGTTGCTCTGTAGACTTGCGTGCTTCTTCCTGTTGCTGGAAGGGATGCTCTGTTGTCTTGGGATAATTTTCTTTCTGTAGACGTTGCTCATCTTTGGCCCAGTGTGCTTCTTGTTGTTGAATTAGATCTAACTTAGAGTGGCCTTACTCTGCATTCAAACTCTTCTACATCAAGCAAAGCTTTTTATCCATGCGGAACTATTTACTTGAAGTTAATGTAAGGAAGTTCACTGGAAACCTCATCATCTGCAAAGTGCAGGTTGTCATATGCTTCGTCTTGCCCTTCGAAGCTTCTTGTACGCCTTCCCAATACAGTTGATTGTTGGCTAATTTCCTGCATCAAGTGCAGCTTGGTCAGCCACATTCCCAAGTTGTGAAAGGCCTTCAGCAAACGTATAGGAGAACAGTTTTTCAACAGCCTGTAAGGGCACTGATGCTCCCTTCTTCTGGCTACAGGATCAGAAGTATCTGCAAGCTAGACCTATCTTGCCTTGATCTGGTGCAAGGAAACAAGTTTCTGGGCCATTTGCTCTTTCGTGGCATTCTTGACCCCCTTGATCTTCAGCAGGCTAAAAATTGTCCACAGATCTTTATACTCCAGTGTCTTGAGATCTAAATCTTGAAAAGCGTTCAGCTCATCCTCAACATTTGTCAGGTCAGCCCAAGATCCTCAAATTGCTTGGATGTTTCCATCTTGTCTCTGAATAGCCAATTAGAATGTTTGTTGGGTTAAGATAGTCTTCAAATAGCTTATTTACTCATTGAAGATAGTTTATTAGGAAAGATGCGAAAAACATGTGAATATGCTTTTTCCCTGCCAGATGTACCAAATACGATTAGATTTCTGAACACCCATGAAAAGAGATGTGACACTTTGTCGGTTTTTTTAACCCAAATATTACCCTATCAAGAACAAGCCTTATGCCTGTTCTTAACAAGTAGAATGAGCCACTGAAATTTAGTCGAATTCTACAAGATTGTAAAATCTGTTCTTAACAACTTTTTTCTGTGTGTGTGCGCGCGCGAAAAAAACTACAGTACCTTGTTTGCTGACGTAGCGCATTTTTGCTCACTGCTTCATTGTCTTTCTGCATGTTTCGAGTAGTTTGCTAGCCTAGCAAATAATAAAAATATGTCATCAACTATTTCAAGCAAAATAACTTTTCTGGATGATTTGGATGAGAAACAAGAAGAGGACGAAGAGATGCTCCTAGCTTGTGTGCTAAATAAGTTTCCAGACACCCATTTTCAGTTGTTGAAAAAGATAAACCTATCAAGTATGCATTTAATTTTTAGTTGAGTTGATTGAAGTGACGTATAGAGCAAACATTTGGAATTATGACAGCAAAATGGAGAATCCTATGACAACTGCCTCAAGTAAACCTGAAATATGTTGGGAAGTTATTTATGTGTATAACAAGATTTCACATCTTCTGTATTAATGAGGGTTTTGTTCTTGTAACCAATGCAAAGGAAAGTCAAGGAAATGGTCATGGGTTTATTACATCTGATATTTATGAATCAAGTACTGCAGGAAAGTTGTCTCACCAGTCACTGGAAAGGCCATCATTTAATTAATTTACACAAAATAACTCTACTGTTAGAATGCTAGATAATATAATTCTTTCTAATTTAAATTTATTATGCTGGAAAAAAATAGTTTCTAATTAAAGTTTAACATATTTGCAAAACTTCTTTCTACTAAGCAATACATTAATATCAGACTGAAGATCATGCTTGAAAATTTCATCAGTATCATTTTCCATAGCTCTGATTAGTTGCCTTATATTTTGCTGAATGCATTTCCATTCGTTAAAGAGGTGCTCTCTAGGTTCGCTCTGTTCTTCATTTTCCTTGTGTTCTTCTTCTTTTTCCTGCATTGATCCTTTTTTACCAGTTGTGCATCTTGCTGTTCTATTAGATCCAACTTGCACTTAGAAAGTTCCATCTGCATGCGACTTGAACGCATCTCGCTTATTGCATCTCACTCCTTTTTACTTGGTTGATGAGCTCGTTGTCGAGATAGGTTTTCCAACCACTTCAATGCTTTCCATAAAGAAATTTTCTGGTAGCTCTGAAACTACTGTGGAAACTAATTAGGCTTGGACTACAAATGCATTTTTTGAAATTAAATGTCATGTCGACCATTACAAAACTCATAGAAGTTGGATGTGTTGTTCCATGTAAAATTGACTTAGCGCAGCCTTATACTCCACATTCAAACTCTTCCACATTACATAGATTTTTTCCAGCAATTCTGCCAAAGTTAATGTAATGAAGGTCACTGAAAATTTCATCATCTCCAAAGTGAATGTTGTATGTGCTTCGTCTTGACCTTCAAATGTTTCTTGCACTCCTTCCCAAAATTGTTGATCAGCCACATTACCAAGTTGTGCAAAGCCTTCAGCAAACCTATCAGAGTACAGGATGTTCATCAACCTGTAAGAGCACTGGGGCTCCTTCCTTGTTCCTGTAAGAAAACTATCTGCAAGCTTGCAGTTTTGATCTTTTATATAGAAACAGTCTTCAGGAGCATTGCCTCTTTTGAGGCATTCTTCACCCTTTGATCTTCAGTTGGCTACAAACTGCTCACAGGTCTTTATGCTTGATTGTCCTGATTTCGAACTCTTGAACAGCCTTGAGCTCATCTTCAACTAATGTCAAGTATGCCCAAGTAAGATCTTCGAATAGCTTGTTAGGATCCATCTTGATTTCAGCATTAGGTAATGCTTTCAAAAAGCTTTACAGTTATTAGATGCAAACAAAACAATTAATTTTTCACTGACAGGTGTAAGCTGTTTAGTGGAACCAAAAAACCTGTGCACAGGAACCTTGGGGTAATGGGGTAAAAAGTAACTGCCAAAAATGTGACAATTTGTCGAGCCAATATTACCCTGTTGAAAACGGGCCTTAAGCTAGTTTATTGTCATGTACAATTGGACTGTTCTTATATTTGCTATACTTTATTATTCGATTTAATACTGTGTGACAGTTGGTGGTTCAAACGGAAAGTTTTTGTCAAGCATGAGCGTATTTTAAAATCAACTTGTTTCTTAAAACTGAGAATTAAAACTGATAATGAAATAATGTGTTTTTGAATTTTATTTTACAAATTCATGTTCTTGATCATATTATATTCTCAAGTTTCACATAAGTTAATTATAATTTAATCCTACTTGGGCGAATCGGATCAACTGCTCGTAATTATGAGCTTGATCCGCTTTATTCAAAGACTTTGTTAAAAGATCAAGAGTGATCTTCATAAGATCTCTGTACTCTCATCTACGTAAGGATATTATTGAAATTTCTGCTATTATGAGACGTCAACTAAACTGTTATTATCTTTTACATTTATGTTTAAGCCTAGGATTTTCTACCACGTCATCAATCACATTATTCAAGGCAATATGGTTTGTAAGAATCTGTTTTCATAACAAACCACTCAAATGAGCAACTGCCTTGAACATGGGAATAGTAGGGGTTGTCAAAGTTATATCTAACGTCGAGTTTTTTTTATTTTGTCGAAATTAGGTGAGGGTTGATAACTTCTGGCTTAGCCAATCAGAGCAGCCCAACTTTGACTACCCCCACATGCATGATAATATAAAAAAGTTATCTTTGTTACAAGCAAACGAATCCACCCCTAAATGCAGAGCAACTTCGTTAAACAAAATCATATGAACAAAAAGTTCCAACTCCATGTGCATTCTATGCTTATCTCTCAACATGTCCTAGCACCAGGGTGCATCCATTCCGGAGTGGGAATGTAAATCTAGCAAGACAAGTGGCATGGCATCAAGACCCAACAGAGCGGAAGCA
>Ga0075156_10002445_pt1 | contig 10313 bp, 14 predicted proteins | sample JI81AbrownDNA_FD_70966 | JGI IMG/M metagenome (GOLD analysis project Ga0075156, IMG submission 70966) | Wastewater effluent complex algal communities from Wisconsin, to seasonally profile nutrient transformation and Carbon sequestration -... | ecosystem: Engineered > WWTP > Effluent > Algae...
GGTACTGAAGCACAGCAAGGAAAAAGTGAGTCCACACACAGACCATGCACCATGGAAACGTGGGGAAACTCTAAAGAAAATAGCCTACAAAATAGCCTTGAGAACAGTCTAGATGACACATACAAACGATTATGAGCTTCATCTGCCAGACAGGACACAAGAAATGAGTCACCATCATGAAGAAGAACAAGATGGGGAACTCACAGGGGCGGACCATTATGACAAAGAAATACTAGAGGAAGATCCTGAATACATACCTATGAAGTACATGGACGTGATAGCCGAAATAAAAACAGCACAGATGTACATAGAAGAAGAGCCTGGGAATGTTGTCACTAACACAAGCTGTCATAAGTACAATTTTAGACCAAGACCAGTGAAAAGCAGACAAATATTCATCCACTACACACCAAACAGCAAAAAGCCTATAGGATTCATGTCAAGCCTCATGGACACATAATGATGACACAAATCAGTGTCAAGGTAGGGATCAAGAAATCCGGAAAAAGCGGAGGTGACGCTCTACTGAAGGAATTACAACAGCTACACTTGTGAGATGCAATATTGCCTAAAAATTAAGACAACTTGTTCAATGCGGACAAACGAAGAGCATTATGGTACTCTATATTCATCAAAGAAAAATATTATGGCACTATAAAAGCAGGAGGATGTGCTGATGAGTGGTAGCAGAAAGAATACACTGCCAAGGAAGATGTAAGTTCACCAACTGTGTCACATGAGGCCATGATGATGTCATGCACAATAGATACAAAAGAAAACAGGTACATTGCAGTCACAGATATCCCACATGCTACTTGCATGCAAACATGGATGACACTGTAAACATGCTGCTGAAGGGCACAATTACAGAGTTGATCATGAAGCTAGAACCCAACATTTATAGAAAATACATATGGAAGAACAAAGCTGGCAAAACCCATGCTATATGTACAGCTGAGGAAAGCACTGTATGGCACACTAAAGGTAGCCCACATATTTTGGAAGCTGCTGTCAGACACCATAATTGAATGGGGCTTTATCTCAAATCCATACGACCAGTATGTTGCAAACAAGATCGTAAATGGTAAACAGTTTACCAAAATGGGTCAGGTTCTGTGGATGAGACACTTCCTGGATGCCCAAGGTAATTGTGTACCTACCACCACCATATACCGAGACAACAAATGCACAAAACTATAGGCCGAAAATGGGAGAACTGCAAGCAGCAAGTGAACGCATCACCTAAATTTTAGGTATTTTTTGTGACAGACAAATTAAAGAAAGGGTTGCTTGCTGTCCCACAACAGACATGTTGGGAGACTTATTCACATAGCCGCTGCAAGGCTCACTATTCGTTCGCATGCGAGAAAAATTTCTAAACCTGCCTACTCATGTTAACACGAGTGTGTTGGAAGATCGAAAACCATGAGATGAGAAATAAAGAACCAGAAGATGTGGAGAAGTGTGGAGATTCTGAGAGATCCCAGAGATACTCTAAGGAAGAATACTAACAAGACTAGGAAGGAGAGATACAAGACTAAGCGGAGAAGAATGACAGGGAGAGAGTGCAGAAATGCAAAGGTGACAAGATTGGAAGTCTAAATTGATTATCGTTTGCACTGGATCATGATAAATTGATGTGATGTTTATAAATAAAATCCCATTTGAAATGACCACATCACGCAACATATAATTTTGGCACCACAAAACTGGTCAGAGACATAAATATAAACAATGATGACATCAATTGAGCATGTAATACAAGCATACCACAGCTGTAGATTCAAAGTAAAAGTAGTAATGGAAGACAGGCGATTCAAACATATACAACAACCAATTAAACAGAAAGGCAAAACACTGAATTTGTGTGCTGCCAATGAAAACGTACCAGATATAGAAAGATATATAAGGACAGTAAAAGAAAGAGCGAGAAGTATTGCCACTACACTATCATTGTTGGCAGAAAATGGTAGAACATCAAGCTCAAAGAGAACACATCAAATTAACATATGGTACTTTTTCATAGCAGACAACATAAAAAAGGTGATGTAAAGGTTGCTTACTGCCCCACCACAAACATGCTTGGATATTTCCTCAAGAAGACCCTATAGGCCAGTATGTTCAAAAAATGCGAAGCGCCATATTGAATCTGCCAAACACTGACAAGATAGATGCTGAGCACACAAGTGTGTTGGAGAATGACAAATTGAGCGCAAAGCACACAAAAACAACATGGCAAAAGCGAGTGCAGGAATTGCGGGGAAACAAGACAAAATAATGGAACACAAGACCAAATGGAAATGACAAAAGCAACAAGAATGATTGAAAATCATGAAAAATGAAAGATGAGACTCAAAGTAATTTATGTAACAGGGAAAAATAGTATGATTCTTTAATTTTTTGGACTACATTACAACCACACATTTTCTAACTGTAGAATTAATATACCCAAATCATAGCCAAAAACGAAGCCCAAAGCAAAGCGTGAAACTAAGCTCAGGGCTATTGATGCACCAACGTCCAATCACATGCAATCGCTGCAGCTCTGTAAGTAAATAAAGCCGAATGTTTAGGAACTGCAGTTAAAAGTCACGTCTCGAGTGATACCATGTGTACCAGTCAGCCTGACACTGTTTGCAATACCTGCATCGCAAAAATAGACTGTCCTTAAACAAATTAAACTGGAATCTGGATAGAGAATCATACTTGTGATAATATTGTAATAAATTAACTTGAGCAATCATAATGAAATTTAGTAAAGTTTCTTGGAAAAATTGTCTTTGTGTATTTATTGGAATCTAACCCCATTTGTATTGCTCAAGTCATCCGCTGTTGGATTGAGTTGGATTTAATCGGCTTGAGTTGAGTTAGGTTGACTTGGATCAAGTTTGGTCGAGTTCGGAATGCTTGGCTTGAATTGATACCATGGGTACCCTTCGAATTGCTTGACTTGGGTTGACTGTATCTTGATAAATTAGGGCCCTCCTGTTTGTGTTTTCTGTGGCTTTATTGTTTGGGCCAGTCTGAGATCAAATTGTCTTGTGTTGTCTTGGATTACCTCTAGTAGGTTTGGAAAGGGTGCGTTTGGATGGGATTCTGTAAGTTAATTGCTTTCGATTTCCTCACATAGGTTTTTGCCTCTATATGACCTCCACAAAGTTGATGTGATGCAATCAACTTTGAGCCCTGTGAAGATGTCATAAACGTGGCTTATTTCTTGGATAACCAACCGATTGTGACTTGATTTTCGTATTTCAAAGATAGCGAAAAATATTTCTTTAATAACTATTGGATAGTAAAATAACTGAATGTACTTGAGGATATGTGCCAAAATTTTGAAAGCTTGGCGGTAATTTCCTTCATTTTGCACTTAAACCGACAATTAGATTTTTTGCTCATTCTCAATATTTGTCACACTCCCTCTAAATCCTCGGGATTTGTGCTTTTGTTTTGCCTCGCTTGTTTTCCTTTCAATACTTTTTTGCCCATTATCGTGATGGATAGATTGCTAAAACTGTAATGCGGTAAAGTTTTAGTCGTCATGGCAGCCAGTTTGATTTTAGACTCCACAGACAATATATTATTCTGCCGGTTTCAACATGATCTCGGAAGTGCCAATACTTGTTGTTAATGTGCTTTGTGCATGTGCGTTGTTTGGAACTGTATTAAGGTATCTGTGTATTATTATTGATGCGAATGCTTTTGTGCCTTTGGGTTTGGTTTGTCTTTGTAACCAAGCTCGATAGCATATGATGTATCAGCAAAGTTAAGGATATCTAGATACTGCCATCCACTTCTCCTTGCATTTTCACCGCTAAATACTGGCCTTTCTGTTGATCATCGGTTATTTGAGATTTTGAAATATATCCTTTATTGCTCTGTCCTTTTACCTCGACAATATGATGCAATCGTCAATGTACTGCAAAGATTGCTTGTTTGTTTTATTAGGGGTTGTCAAAGCTCTATCTAACGTCGATTTTTCGAGTTTTTTTTGGAGAAAATTAGGTTATTTTTCTCAATGAAATCTGATTGATCAATTCCAGAAAGAGCTATAATAATAGAAACTTCAAAGATAATAGGTTTTTGGTTATCCTCGAAGATAATTTTCTTTTCACACAAGCCACAAATTGACAATACATGTAAACTTCATTCAAAGTGCCTAAAAAAGGAAGAAAGCTTAGACAATTGTAACAGCCGGAGTGCCAGAATGTCATTCATCTGAGTTGATTCAAGAAATTATTGGTTGCATTTGCAGAGGATGAGTGGGAGTGTCCATTGTTGTGGTAAACGGTGTTTCAATTTCCTCAAAATGCACTTAAGTTGGCCGCAAACAAAGGCAAAGGAAGAGTGCCATGGCATACTGATGGTCCTACACCTGAACTCAACTCTATGGCATTGATCATCGATTGACTACAGATGGCAACTACAGCTGATGGCATGGTGGCGACAAGCAAAATGGTATGACCAAAATGAGCATTGCCAATGAACTAAGTCAACTCATCAAAGACAAGGGACATCCATGTCAAGACCAATCATCTAGAGCAGCAGTTTAGGAATGCCAAAGACTGACTAAACCAGACTGGCGTGGGTGTGACATGTGAAGAAAGCATCAAGGCACCAGTTAAGCACAGATGTCCCTACTAGTATGTGCTCGCAGATGTCATGCATGACAGAGCTAATAGCATGCCACTTGCCACCATATTGTCAATTAGTCCTTTTGAGATTGTGGGTGGTGATGATAGCAGGGCAGATGTAGTAGATGACAATAAGCCTATTGAAGTGGACACTCCTAGGCTTAAACGAAACATGGTGGACTTACCAACCTTGAAGAAGAAGCTGCAGACATCACCAAGCAGCCTATCATCTGACTTGACTGAGCTGTCACAGTTAAAGAGAGAGCAGATGATTGACAACAAACAGTACCAAATCAAGCAGTTTAGAATAGAAGAGAGGAAGCTTAAATTACTAGAGCAAGAATCAACAATCAAATGGAAAAGCTCAGAGCAGAAGCAGCTCACAAGCGCGTAAGCGTTGAGAAGGAGAGATTGCAGTTAAAAGTAGATTTATTATGGCAGAGGGTGCAGCTGCTTAAGTAAGGGGTATCACAGGATGACATTGATAGTGCATTACCTTTAGTTAATGACAAATCTGATAATTATAGTTTAACTCAAATTCATTGCATGCAAAAAAGCGTTAGTTTATCCTGTTCAACGCCCTTCTAACATGTAGGGAAAGACTTGGTTGCATCTTGTATCTAATGCGCTGTTCTCAATGGACTGGTTGAGATCATCTTCATGCTCTAACTCCACAATGTCATCGTCAAACCAGTCTGGTGGAACAGGATGCTCAATCAAAAGGATGTGCAAGATACAAGCACAAAGTGTAAACTTGACAATAGCATCTAAGTCTGCTTTGTTGTAAATAACCCGTCGAAACCCCACAAGCATTGAAACTGCGCTTTGAGTAAACTCCTGCAGTGCTTGCTCTTGATTCTAACCTTTGCCAGCTTGGTGTTAAAGTTTTTTTCCTTGCTCAGATTGGTGTTGTGGCCTTTTTGAAGGCTGGAATCATCACTGCTGAAGTTGAAAATGCTGAATCCCCAGGCAAATACTCCTTCTGGTTGAAATACTTATCCCTACCCACATAAATCTCACTGTTTGAACATACTCGATTGTCATGTACACTACCTGGCCATCCTACTTCAATCCAGGTAATCCTCGCAGCATCATCAAAAATGACCAACCATTTAATAGCGTAATCCCCTTTCCTTGTAGAATAATCCTCTCCATCAGCAAAAGCGAACATAAGCCTTTATAACCCAATGTTCTGCTATTGATTCAAATTCTCTTATCAAGGTTGCCCTTTTAGAAAGTCTAGGAATTTTGGAGGGGTTCTTTCAAAAGTGATGGGTTAGTTTGTATGCAACAAAAAAAGATACCTTTTTGTGATATTAAGCATTTTGGGGAAGTCAAAATTGCTCGGATTTGATTGGCTAAGCCGGAAGTTTTCAAAAAAGAATTCTTGTTAAAAAAAATCGACGTTAGATAGAACTTTGACAACTCCTAATGTTTAAGTTAATTGATATCACAGACAATGTTGGTGCATAGTGTATGTTCAAATTTAATTCAATTTGAACATGTCAATTCATCTCACCGTCTCTGATCCCAAACGCCCTCATACGTCATGTCATATAGGCTTTTTCTTAAACACGCTGAACACGCGTAAGGGTAATATTTGGTTATAAACTGACAAACTGGCACACTTTTGGCAGTTTGCGAAATCACACGGAGAATTACGAAGAAACCGAACAACACAGAATATTTTTGAAAATCGTGATCTAATTGCCAAAATGAAGTCATGTTTTTTTCCACTTGAGGGAGGACTTCTCAAGTAATTTTCAATGTTAATCCAGCCCGTTTTCATGTCTGTCTCACAACCTAATCAAGATTATTAAAATCAACGTGTATCAAAACTTACAGCTTTTGATTAGTTTCGAGTGATTAGTCAAGCGATCTTCATTCATGACTGGGAACATGATAGGAGGTCAACTCTCACAATAACATTCGCTTCTGTGAGAGTTATAGTAACAAAAAGCGACATATTTCGAAACAAGCAATGATTGAATAAATGAAATTCATTGATTTAAACTTCGCTATTAATTTGTAATTACTTCTTGACTGCCAATACAGCTAGAAGTAGCATTGAAATGATACTAACCCATTTCTGGTAGAGGTCATATTCAAGTAAAATTAGAGTGTACTGGTAGGCCTGATATCTTCATTGGCGCTATGAAAGGAAAAGATTTGTTCCAAATCTTGGTTTTATCAATAATTTTATAGGGGTCACAGTACAATTGTCTATTTCATCCGATTTACTTAATAGCCCTTTCTAACTGACACGCAAGGCTAACTAACACAAAAGGCTAGAAATGCTTTTGAACACTGAGTAATGCTCAACACTCTGGAAATCATGATCATTTCCGAAATTATACTAATGTCTCGTAGCGAAATATATTCTTCTGGGTTAATGTTTTTCCTCTGGTATTTAATTTGTCACATTGTCATTATCATCTGTCACTCCTGTGCTTTCCTTTGCATGTTCATATTCTGGTGTGTTGTTTTGGTTATTTTCGGTCAATCTTCCTGTGTCTCAGGCTTTTCATTTTCTTGTTGTTCTATCGACATCAGCTCTTCCTTGTCAAACTGGCTATTGTCTGCCACTTGGATAGATTCATCTTTACCTGTGTTATCATCCTCTTTGTCATCATCCATTATGATGTTCATGTCTTTGACAGTATATGTTATGCCTCCTTACTATTTTGATGCTGACACCAGCTGCTGTATGATATCTATGATGTGGGCATACATAATTCTGTCCAATTGTTTCTTATCCATTTTTCCTGTGTGTAGACTTAGGAAATAGTATCTGCCTTGTTTGCTTCTGGATGGTCTATGAATGTATGCTCTGAATTCTATCTTCCAGTACTTGTTGTAGTTTAGTCTTTGTCCCATCATAATAATTCTAGGACTAGTTGTTGTGTGTACCCCATTGTTGTGTGCACCCCATTGTGGTGCGTACACCCTTTTGGTTTTGGAAACTGTTCAACCAAATACAGTGTTGTACACCATTTTGATGATTGTTCTTGGCAGGTATCTTTTGAATGGTAGGTTCATGGCAATTGCCCACGCCTTTTCTTTAACCATCCTTTTGTACCATTCTATCTCGCGTACATGCTTGTCTATTGCACATATGTTCATGCATATACCCTTCTCCTCAATTAGTTTTTGTATACAATTGAATCCCAATGTCATGTTTTGTGTCTTTCAATGAGCTATGTTTGTACATTTTACTTGTTTATTGCAACATGATCTTTCGTAGTACATGTTGTCTTCGCTTTTTGTGATCCCAGATTTGTCCAGAAACATCTTATGCTCTAAGATTGTCTTGTCTCGTCACAGGGCAGTCTGGTATGTAGTTAGTTAGATCTTTAGTTGAATGCCTACCTATGATGTTTTGGAGTGCACGTGCTCTTTTAGCACTTAAGTACTCTCTAACAGTGTATATGTCAATTTTATCTTCGACTGTTGTTACAATGAATATGTCATTGTCAACACTTGAGTATAATAGCCCCTTTTAGATGTCTTAAATACACCTTTAGTACCATCTTTCTTGTGTACTCTAAAACATTCCTTGGCAGATCTATCATAGATCACATGATATTGAGGACCACGCAGAAGTGAAGCCTGAGCCTGTACCATATATGTTACACAGTGGTAGACATGGGAGTTTCAAGAAGAAATTTGGTAAGAACAATGTACCTAACAGTGATATCGACTATTTCGAGGGCCTCATGTTCCAGATACTGAACCATATGAAAAGACCATTGATTGGCTAGCCCTGTATGCAAGTAGGTAGTTGAACCAGAAGTACCTATAATGCCCAACAACCCAACTTACAAGCACAACTCAGTATGGGAGTACAAAATGAACAACCTCCTAAAGACGGAGAGAGTACTTAGAGGCAACCTACAGAACCTGTTTACTGTACTTATGGCCCTATGTGACACTGAGGTCAAAAATCAGGTGAGTATATTAGCAGAATACAAAAATATCAACAAATAGCTGGATTCTATGATGTTGCTGAAGGCAATTAAAAAAATAGTATATACCTGTGGAAGCGACATTCTACAAACAAACATGACAAGGCAATGGCCCATATTAGCTTCATCAGCGTACATCAAGAGATGTTTCAGGACAATCAAGACTTCAGGGACCAGTATATGGCCCTATGCAAGGTATGTACTGAGTTGTGGCTAATATTTGGGTGGTGTAAAGACTACTTGAAGGCAGTACTATTGACATAGGTGGAACGAAGTCAAGTGAAAATGGGGCACTAGACTGAGTAGAGGAGGAATGTGTTGTGTGCTGGCAGGATGGAGATATAGATTTGGTTATAAGTGCAATTGTTTACTGAGGCAAAAGATGGAATCACCTATACCACCACAACAGAGGGTCCCCAAAGAAAGTGAAGAACAAGAACAAGAAAGTAATGTGTTACAAGAGCACAAAAGATTGTCACTACTTGAATGAATATGACAAGTCAAGACAGGAAACAAGAAGGGATCTGATTTACTAGTACTTAAGAGGGAAAGAGTGCAGTATATCAATAATAAAGAAGAAGATTAATAAGAGCCTTAAGATGATGATGACCTTGAAGCCGGTCTGGGGAGGAAGATCATGAGTATGTGTTCACATTCTTGCAGAACGATATCTTATGTTCTATCCAAGATCAGGCTGCAATTCCAAAAGGGTGGATACCATTGAACAGTCAGTCCACCATTGATTTGTTCTTGAATGAAAAGCTGTTAACGAATATCCACAATTCAAAACAAAACCTGCAGAACTCATAAAAATTAAAAATGACAACTATTGCCACATTAATCAAACAAGTAGTACAAGTTCCCACAAGCGGGGTTTTAAGGTTCAACATATACATGGCGTTGGCCAGTTTACAAATTTTAGAAATTTTTGTCCAACATAGACATTATCCTCGACCTAACAGGAAGAAAGGCACATGTCTAAGAAATAGAGAGATACATGAGAACAATTAAGGAGAGAGTACGGGCAAGCACAAATCAACTGTCAATTGAGATATACTCACATAATTATTGTTGAGACGTTATACAACATCATGTTCTGGTTGAATTGTTTTCTACACAAGGAAAGAACCCATGACATCATGAATCCAAGAACCAACTTCCCAAATTCATCCTTGTAGTTTATCTACTAATGGAAAGCTTTGATCGGATGGATAATAAAGAACTTCTGCATTCATGTTTTGAAAAGTTGTGATAGTAGATTCCACCCAATTCAATTTCACACTAAAAATATTCCAGTTTATATTGCTATCACTCTCTGATTCAAATTACATCTGACAGCATTTCTATGCCTGTAAAAGCATTGAGCTTAAAAATTCATCTCAAATAAATAGTGATAGAGGTTTCCATTCTATAATTACATTGATTGATGGCAATCAAGTTCTGTTTCAGCGGTGGTACCCATTTTTACAATGAAAATGCTGAACACATTGAGTACTTCTTCACAACTAAATTCATATCACCTGCAAGCATATCCAAGGAAGCATTTGGTGATCGTTAGCTTAACCGCATATTGTGCCAAGTAATGAGATAATCCAAACAAGCCCCACTGGTCTTTCATAAATTGTACTGCAGATTCAAATGCATAATTTAGAGTTTTCTCTGTAAATCCAATGCATGAAATTCCCTTTCTATTACTCCTGAAACTCATGCTTTA
>Ga0075156_10002447_pt1 | contig 10311 bp, 8 predicted proteins | sample JI81AbrownDNA_FD_70966 | JGI IMG/M metagenome (GOLD analysis project Ga0075156, IMG submission 70966) | Wastewater effluent complex algal communities from Wisconsin, to seasonally profile nutrient transformation and Carbon sequestration -... | ecosystem: Engineered > WWTP > Effluent > Algae...
TGGAGCGAATTGACAATTTTTTCTTTAAAAAGTACTTACAATTCTTTTTTGAACATAACTTCGATACATATTGGTGATGGATCCTGGAAAAGGCACTACTCATGCAGCTTCCTAAATTGCCGGTAAAAATTTTGCAAGTATAAGACCCCTATTCCCTATCATGGATGATTTATTTAAAGCTGAATGAGATTGATTTAAGAAGATAATGTCACGCTTTCTGGGATGTGTCCACTGTAAGTACAGTCAGCCCAAAAAAAGAATTCGAAAAAAAAATAGAATCGAGTTTCCTTGCTTATTTTGGTTCCCAATTACAAAGTAACTATGATATGAAAGATATCTTTAAGATTTTCCACCACTAGTTGCATTATATACTGGTGAAATCGATTCAACAACAGAGAAATGTGAATGATTATGACCAACCGATTGATCCAGATGGATAAATTTCGGACCCTTGCAGCCAATGCACATCAGCTACAGTACTTTCTTTTCCATAAAAACTGATGTTTTCCACTGAAGCCTTATAAATGAAGTTTTGTACATCTTAGTAAATCGACAATTGCATCAAAACTTGTTATCTCAGCTCAATAGTCAAGGAGAGATCCCGCTTAGAATTCTCATATGCTTTCGACTGTAATGAAGGTAATGAAAACTATCAAGCTATAGTTTTTTTGTAGTGGAATATGAGTTCCCCTAGAGAGTGTTTGCAATTTTATCTTTCATCTACTCGCCTGTGTATTTAGACCTTTTCCAAGCATAATTCTGCGGGGTGTTATGCCTCCACACTATGATCCGCAACTGTACTGGATCCCATCATCTACCGTAGGTATGCCATACGACAGTTACTGTAGTATAAAAAATTACGCAAACTGTAATGTTATTACATATTGCTTATATGTTTTGATGTTGCTATTCACTTAGATCCAATAGAAAGCTTGTCTCGTGAATTTGATGCGTCTTGAACTGCCAGGTGCGAGACTGAATTTTCGACATTTGAAGCAATTTGGTTTTAAGTGTATTTAATAATCATTGTTGATTATCGCTTTGCTGATTAATCATCAGCTGCAATCAAATTGTTTTTAGGCTAAAAGTTAGATTGAGTGACTACTTTTAGAAGGATGGGAAATAGTTATTTGCTATTATGCAAATGAGAAACACAGCTTTGGAATTTCAAGCAATTTATCTTTTTGCCTTTTATCTTTTATACAGCATGAGTGATAGCTTTACAAATTCAAAAAGTTATTCCAGTGATGTGATTGGAGGGATTGATCTGTTACAATAGACTCCAGTATTTGCAGTGACAACAACCATAATGATTATGAAGAGGCATTTTCTGAAGAATCCCCATACAAGAAGAGAAAGGCTTGATGCAGAAAAATCTTGGAAATGGAGTCACTTCAAGAAGATGGAGGAGAAGAAAGAGTTTGCATTCAGTAATCTATGCATGAACAATGTTACTAGTCAAAAGATTACAGCACAAATATGCTCATCCTGCACATGAAGAGACACCAAAAAGGTTGTGTACAAACATCATCTTGAAGCAAAAGCAGTAGAAAAACTTGCAGTGCAAGGTAAAGGAGATGCTCAGAGATCTATAAAGCTATTTCTCATTACTTGCCCAAGATTTGAACAGTCTCGTATCAATTGGATGATTTCTACATACCAGCCACTTTGTTGCTATGAAGAGAAAAGTTTCAGTGAAGTTTGCTTTTCTCTAAGCAAAAATTGTCAAATCTAAACTAGAGAAAGGATACGAACTTTGTTGAGTCAAGAGTATACTATCACTCAGAAGAAGAATAAGGTAATATTGAAGGGTAAATACTTTTCATTCACCATTGAGGGATGGACAACTTTTGTGAGCATGGGCTATGTAACTTGCACTGCTCATTTCATAAACCAAGAAACATAGACACTTCACTTAATCACTATAAAAGACTGGTGGCTCAACAGAAGATGATGTGGTCCATTATTGTGAAAAAAACTAATTTGGTTTGCCCTGTTTACCATGAAGCTGTTTCTGTAATCACAGACACAGACCCTACTACAATAAAAGCAAGATGAATATTTGTACAATGGAGTCTAAAAGGAGGAGGGTCAGCAAAATGGCTAGGATGTATTGACCATTTGCTGCGATTAGTAACCAGAAAAAGCATTTTCTGATTTTACATGTCAGAAGGGACACTCAAGGCATGTCAAAATCTGGTCAATATTTTCAATTCATCGCCACAAGAAATCACAAAGCCTCTTGGAAAGCAGGTGGAGGGTAGAGCTGTGAAGCCCATTCAAGATGTGACAACAAGATGGTGGAGTACTTATGCAATGTGTAACTGGTTAATTCGACTAAAGATGTACTTGTAACTTCTTGAAAATGAGGGAGCCTTGGCATGAGATCTTACTGACTCACAATGGTGTATTTATGATTGCACAGAGGCTACTGCAAGGAGCAACATATGTGACTATAGGCTTAGAACCTTACATCATTTAAAAGATCAGGAAAGAATTTCGAGAAGCCATTGACAGTCCAACTTCAACTGATTATCAGGAGCGTTGCAACAGAAATGATTTATGTCTTCAATACACATTTTGGTCAGGATGATGCTGGAATGGTTGGAATGGAAATTTTAGAAACTGGTAAGAGAAAACGACCCAAGGGAATCAACATTTTATCATTGTTGGCTTACTTATTAGATCCAAGGATGAAAGGTGGAGTTACCAGTCCAGAGAGTCGACCAGGTCTAGCGTTGGACAGTGACTGGGACCCAGACTGGGAGAAAATCCTGGTCCAACAAATTACCGGTCCGCAACCATAACTGGATCCCAACATTCTAGGTATGCCATACTAAAGTTAATGAAGTATATAAAATCATGCAAACTGTAATGGTATTATATATTGCTTTTATGTTTTGATGTTGCTATTCACTTCGATCCAAGAGAAAACTTGTCTCATGGATTTGATGCGTCTTGAACTCCCTAAATGAATGATTTGCTGATTATACCATGCATAGGTGCAAAACTGAATTTTTGACATTTGAAGGAATTTGGTTGTAAGTGTGTATTTAATAACTATTGTCGATTATCACATTGCTGATAGTACACCGGGTAATTCCTGTTAGCTTGTGAAGGTACAGAAACTCAATATACCAGAGGTGATTGTTGGATTCATGAGGCGACAAGCTAGGTTCAATTGGTATTAAAATATGTAATCTGTGCGGAAATGTCATTAACAATCAACTTTCAATTATGTACTCTAAAATGTAAGACTCATATGCAATCTTATGGCTTGTGTCCTATCTTCTTGCATGTGCAACAAAAATGATTTATATCTCCAAAAGAATTCAAAAATCGTATCCAATTCTGTTACATAGCCTATTTCAAGTGATCATGGCTTGTTGCACTGTCAGGACAGTGTGGATTCTTTCAGTAGAAGCAAAGCTCACAACTACAACCAGATCTTTCTCTTCTAAGATAGTCTAAGTGCTTAAATATACTTGCTATCCTGCTAAAAGCACCTCAATTGATCAGCACGATCTTGATTTGACGTAAATATGTCTCTATTAACCTTTTTATTAGTTCTGCAACAGTCATCAAATCATCAGGACTATATATGTCCAACATCTCTGTTTTACTCTCAAGGCTGATCCGGGTTATCCTTTATCTTTTAGTATGTCTGATGACTCTCCTGAACGCTCTTGGGCGGTTCTTCATTTCTATTGGTTCTCGAAAGAGTGTATTATTCCAACTATTACTTTTTTCATAGCCCTTTTTGTTTGATGTACTTCTTTAACCTGCAAGTTTCCCTTCAAAGGTTAACCATGAAATTTTTGAGCAATTCCCGTCTTGCTTTCAGCATGTCAATCAGTACACGGTGGATTTGACGAAGGTGTTTTGTTGTGATGAATGTAGAAAACAGCGCTCAACCGATGCTATTCTCAAGTTCTGTCGCTTTCTTCTATGGTCGCGTCAACCAAGTCCTGTTGAGCCATGAGCACTGCTCGAGTCGTGTAAAACTGTAACATAAGTTTATTCGGAATGCTGAAGAAACAACACGAATCTTAGAGCTTGTAGATCATCCTTCAAAATTCGGCAATCGGAAGGCATGCTAATTCTTTTTATACATACCCAAAATGGCTTGAACGACCAAAAACCATTCCCAATTCACCCCAATGCGCTTCATGTATTTGTTGACGTCTGAGAGTGTATATCTAATATAGGATACTGTTGATCTCGTCGATTCAAATCCAGTCATGCTTGAGACGTAAAATATCAAAATTGACACTTAGCTGAATCAGGTAATGTCATGAATACGAATCGCATTTTACTTTCTATCGTGTGATGCAAAAACTCAACATATTGAAACACTTTTTCTCCTAAAAACTATTTGGCCATGAGGTGTTTCGAGCTACTAGAACACAAGGAGTGGAACACACTCCTGGATTATCTTTCAACCAGTCAAGGTAAAAATGAATTACGAAATTATCAGCAGCAAGGGCTATTTTTGACCCATAAAAAAGAATTGTTCTCTGCGCCCGTCGAGGTGATCTCAAGTGTTGCCAAGGCCTTTCCGGAGGGATTCAAGATGCAGTGTTCGGTAAACGGCGACAAATGCGCTTTGCATTTCGCCCTTGAGAATAAATACGTTAATGAAGACGTAATCGAAGAGCTGTTCGAGCAGAAAGTAGGATTTCCCGCTCTAACTGACTCGAATGGTCGAATACCACTACACATAGCATGCATTAGTAATCTTACAAGAAGCCATGAGATCATTAGTCTGCTTCTTAAAAAGTATAAGAGTGGAGCATCGAAACGAGATGAATTGAATTCTTACCTTCCGATTCATTATGCTGTAGTAAACAAGACTGTTAAAATGGAGACAATCAAGTTGATCTTGGATGCTAATGCGCGAATACTGGTAATAGACAAGCAACTACTGAATGAGTACTTCAGAGGCCCTTATGCTTTTGCATATTGCAGCTTGCTTACATAACTGATCTTTATGACCTTGTGGTATTTTTGTTACAAAAATATCCAGGGGCTCTTCGGGAAGGCAATAGAAACTATCTCCCTCTTGCAGTTTTCGCGAAACATATCCAGACGAAAGGCTTTAACTCACGCGAGCCGATCTTTCTGCTTCTGGCTAATTCTTATCCTGATGGGTTAGAACTGGGAACCTTTGCGGACCATCGAAATACAAATGTTTACTTGACATTTACAAGTCTGCTAATATCCATTGGGAATGATATAGAGATCAGCGAAGAGACCTGGAAGCAAGTCGCAAAGATTAGGCCTGAAGTTATTTGCCAATGTGACACTCATACTCCTTTGTCTATCGTATTGTCAAGGTCTTACTTTGAAAATCAAGAATGGACTGAGTCTTCGATTTACGCCCTGAAATATACATACCAATCTTTATTTGATTATATGTGTACATCAAGACTAACCAATATGGTTGCAAAATACACGAACCCATTTCATCAGTTGTGTTACTGAGCTCATTTAATTAATGTCAGAGATTTTGCTATGATGCTCAGAAAAATTGTTGCAAGAAACCCTGAATCGTTTTTCAGTCGTGACGGTATTGCAGGGAATCAGCCTTTACACGTTCTATGCAACACATTTCATAAACGATATTCTCAGAGTTTACACTTAAATCCGCGCTGGCCAGGCGTTGAACATCGCATTATCATCGAAAACCATGTTTTGAATGATTTTGAACTTTCGACCCGCGTTTCTTTCAATACAACCAAACCGCAACATTTCATCAAAAATTGTTTTGAGAACTAATGATCGAGGAGAGATACCGTTACATCTTATATTGAAATTTGCGGGAAATACGAATGATCCTGATCCTTTGAGAAATTTAGACTCAATTACTGCAGATGTTCGTCTACTAACAGACGCAAACATTGATTGTACGGCGATACTTGATAAAAGTGAAAATCTGTATCCATTTATGCTGGCCGCGGCTACTTTTGATCACGATAAGAACATACAAGTTTCTCTTTCTTTGATATTTGAACTCCTGTTGAAGTTTGTTTCTTACCATGAACTTACTTATTTCTCGACAAGAATACAACCCAGTACGACATCAACTGAAAAAACTATCCCCAAAGAAAACGAAGATCAGAGATACGAATCAAATATGCCATTATATCGAAAGCTGTACGCTGCTATAACTGTTCATCATTCCTGCATTTATGGATCATATTATTAAAAATGTTTGCTGTCATATTTAGAAAAGAATAAGCGACGAAAAAGCACTCAATTATCTGCGACTGATTGTTATTTTCACCTTGTGTTGTGTTGAAAATTAACCGATCTTTCTTGGCACACTCAAATGTCATTTAATTCCAGGGTCAGGACTCTTTAGAAAGCTGTCGAAGTTAAGAAGACCTAAAGAGCACGAATTAGTTGGAAAGTAAGTATTTAATTTAATCTTGATCATGGTAACTGTACAATTTGATACACTTTGGACTGTAACGCATAAATAACTCACTAAAAACTTTTGTAAAATCTGTCATTACCCATAGTGTAGAATTAGTCCATTTTTTTCTTTCAATGTAAATTGTATCCTCATGTCAAAATCACAATGGTTGAAGAAATCCTCAAGTTTGCGAGTAGCCTCAATTTTTGAGCAAAATATCCACAGGGTTAAGACCCCTGCTTGTATGGTAGAATCCAATAACCTTTGTTGCAATTGCCTTATGCACCCTATGGAAATATAGGGCGGTGTGTCTCTTTTGTAGTTTAGCATGTAAGTTCATTGGACTATCCACCACCAGCTTGTTCTCTAAAAACATAGCTCTTAGAACAAATTGCAACCCTAAGTTATCTCAGAGTGAGGCGCGGATAATTTACTTGTGCAAAAAATGATCTTGCTTAGCCATATGTAGGAGTTTCAACAGTAGCTTGCTTTTTTGTGTACCAGTGAATAGATGTTTGGTTAATGAGATGGAGAAATCCAGTCACAGATCTTCTTGAGATATTGTCAAGAAATAAATTTGCATCCACAAAGTGGAACAGTGTCACCTCATATCCGAGTGCTGAAGGTACATCATGTGGGACATCTTCCCATAAATTACCATATACTGACTTCTCCCAAACATAATCAAAGTCATGGCCATAAGAGAAAACTGGTCATCAGAAACTTTTGCAATGATCCAATGATTGTTGGATGGTCGGCCCTTTCCAAGGTAGAAACGACTGACGTCTTGAGTTTTTATCCAAATAGTAGTTTATGCTTCATGATAAGCCTTTCTATATATTTAGTAGGTGCCACACAGAGCATCCCATGTTCCGCAGTAAAGAAATGGCATCCCAACTGATACCTTATATCTTCTGTACCTCATATTTTGAAATTATACTTAGTTGTATTTTCTTTGATGACCTAGCATGGAAATATACCATTTACGTGGTTTACTTGCAAATATGTGTTTCCCACATAAGTACTTCATTTTTAGTTGAGTTCGCACAGAACGAAACATAGTTAGTTTAATATCCATCAGTTGAGTCAACCCAGAATAGACACTGTCCAACGGGATATCAGTAAGGTGTACATCAGCTATTAGGTGTGCCTTGCGAGGCCCACCGTGTTTTAGATCAAAGATGAAATGCACCGGCATCTTCTTGTAACCTTCTTGCGGTTGGTCACATCTCCCCATATCCTTGAAGGTTCTATATACTTACAGCTGACTCATCTCAAGGTGAGTTGCATCTTGAAACCTCTTTTAACCATTCTTAAAGTCAATTTCAATCGCATGGTTATAGTACTTGGGTATCTAAAAACATTCTTGAACTCTGGTACAAGGTAATATGACAGTAGCTTTGCCTTATTTGTCATATGAGAGAGCTTGGTTTCGCGTTTTTCTATGCCCTTGAATTTCCTTTAACCCAACAGTGTGGGCAGATTGTTGTCCCTTGCATATATTGCACATGGTTTCAGGTTTGGAAATACCAACTTCTGTTTTTTTTTCAGAACCGTATGAAGTGTCTTTATCAGCAAAATAAACAGTAGGAGGGACCTGATTGCAGGAGTCACATCTGTCAGGGCTTCTAAAGGCGCATGGTTTTGAGAGTGCAAGAAGCAGTATAGGTTCAAACAAAGAAGAAATACTGACTGGGCCAGCAGCCATGTGTATACATTGTGTTTGCATGGCACTTCACAGCTTGCCAGAGCATTCCTGCAGGGTTCTGATGTTTGTAGAGTGTCTCACTTTTCAAGCTACCAATGACAAGCGAACCTAGTATTTAAAGAAATTTGTTGCTAATATCTTTCCGTTTTCAGTCACTGATAAGTTTGTCGAAAGCCTTATTGACAAATAGCTTCGCTCCAGCGTATTCACAAACTGCTTTTCCATTTTCAATACACACAAATAAAGGACTAAAGACTATGTACCTACAAAAATCTGGGCTGAAGTTGAGCCATAACCGATGGCAGAGTATTGGAATATCCAAAGGCTGTAGCAACAGGTTCATTAGGCGGATGGACATTTGAGTTGGCAATCGTGATTTATAATGATTGGAAAGTTTTGTGCGTATTGGGATCTGTAACTATTGGTTTATGGCCTCAGGTGTAAATTTGACCTTGTCAAGAAGTATCCATGCCAAGAAAGGTAATATGGAATTGTAGTTAGTTTACTTTTGGCTTTAGGATATGATCATGAACATAGAGTAATAAGCTGGACGTCAGGCAAAAAATGCCAATCATGATAGCATTGGTTTCATGGTTTCGATGTCAAAAGTATGTGGTTGCTTGGGAAATCAAAGTTCTCACAAAGCAGTTGAGCGAGTGAGAAAGATTTGATGGATCCTGTCCTTGGTTCTGTCAGGGCTAAATGAGGTAGAGTATCCCATTATTCATCTGTATATGGACAAATGGGGGTCCTGCAACATATATCAAATGAATCACTCAGTCATAAATCGTAGTTATTGTCTGCAAAACACCATAGATTTGACATCAACTATTTTTTGACCCATCGGCATTGCCCAGCAGAATGAGTGGACTCACCCTTCCTGGTGTAATCTTATTCATGCATGATTTCATCAGACAAATCAAATGAGATGTCTCGAATCTGATGGAGTTTAATGCCATTTATATCTACTTGATGGCCAATTTTATAAGCTATTTGGACTCACCTGCAATACCACCATTTGCATCACGATCAACTAATGTGTTCCTTTGTGCATGATGTTGATTTTTGGAAGCTATGTATATCAAATTCACTTTTTGGCATTCTGTACCATTGAGCATGATTACATCTTTGTTAGTTTTAGAGAAGAGAATGAAGTTACGGAAGATGATTACATCTGTGACTTCTTAGAATCATAAAATGAGGTTTCTTGAAACCAGACAATAAATATCGAATGTCACCTGGCTGGAGAGATTTCTTTTTAGGTATTTCATAGGCTACCACAATTTGCTAATAATGAACCTAAGAGATATGTTTTCCTTCTTGCCTGCCAAAAATTTTACTCCAAGTATGTCGCTCTTGCGAGGCAAATATTAGTATCTTTACTCCATGCCTAAACAGTATATGGGTTATAGCTTTAACTCTAGAGTCAATATCAAAATTGGGGTTGCTCTCTTCTTGATCCTAGGAGGAGTCCGTTTCATGAGAAAATTGATTTGTCTAGGTAGTACAGTCAATTGACTCGTCAGCAAAATGTTCATCATATTGTGTTCCTGGTGACAAAGCAGCTCTATACATTGGGCGAAGCTGAGTTCTAAATTGTGTAGCCATTTGCTTGGGTTACTAAGCTCAGCAATGTTATGTACAGCATTTTCTAACATTAATTTTGTGCACCATTGGAATAACGGTTTGGAGGAGGTCTCAGGTCTTCTCCCAATTCCAATTTGATCTAACCACTGGACTACTAAGGAAAGCACTAATACTTTCCTAGATACATACCCAAACCTAACAGACTTTATATATGAAAGCAAAGATGCCACTTCAATTTTCGCATGGGTTGATAGCAGTGCATGTGTATGAAGCTCACTTAAGATCGTCTGGGAATCTAATGAGCAGTTGAATTTCCTAACAAGTGTCTTACTTTTATCTGTCAGCAATGTCATGTCAAAGACAGCATAAATGAACTTCTTCTCCTAAAATAGAGCCTTTTCCTTATTGTTGGCTGTTGTTGTTGTTGTTGTTGTTGTTGTTGGTGGTGGTGGTGATGGTGGTGGTGGTGCTGCTATTGGTTCTGCTGTTGTTGCTGTTGTTGCTGTTGTTGATGTTGTTGCTGTTGATGCTGCAATTGTTGTTGTTGTTGTTGTTGTTGTTGTTGTTGTTGTTGGTGGTGGTGGTGGTGGTGGTGTTG
>Ga0075156_10002454_pt1 | contig 10306 bp, 8 predicted proteins | sample JI81AbrownDNA_FD_70966 | JGI IMG/M metagenome (GOLD analysis project Ga0075156, IMG submission 70966) | Wastewater effluent complex algal communities from Wisconsin, to seasonally profile nutrient transformation and Carbon sequestration -... | ecosystem: Engineered > WWTP > Effluent > Algae...
TAAGCATGGCACTATAAAAACGATCTTGCCACACTATGAAAGTAATTTTGGAAGAGTGAAAGACTCATTTTAAAGACTCCATCTCCCATCCACTCAAACTCCAGATGACGCGGGTCAGAGGGGTGATTGAAGACCCGGGAGCTATGACCATGGGGATTGCGAATAACGACCATATTGCGCGAAGGCTCAAAGCCTATGATGGTGTAGGCGTGTGAACCAAATACCAGCCTTGGCAAAGAACCAATACTGTTCTCATCATAAGTACCGCAGGTGATTGGATTTTGAGAGCGCACAGCGCCGCCGATAAAAGAAGCTAATTCTGTAATAGACACATTGCGGGGAGTGATAATTTCGGCTGGTCGTCCTGTGATACAGGCCATACCTACTTCCAGCCTCGATTGATCGCCGCCAGTGCCTTCAGCTCCTTTGTTATTAGGAAATTTTTGAGTCTGCGCGTATTCCAAAAGCGAGGCCCACTTGGCAGTGTTGGCAAGCCCTACAGCCCGCAAATCTGAGTTGCGACAGACATATTCCTTGCCATCCCCAGGAAAGCGAATGATATAAGACTTGTCTTCGCCATACTTGATCATTGAAGCAATCAGACGCTGCCCCCGTGGCAATTGGGCCAGCGCTGACATAGCCGCTTCAAACCAACAATTTTCAAAACCGCTCTGGTCAATGCCATTGGCACCTTCCCTGGCAATTTCTGCAGCAGTAAAAGCAAAAGCGCCAGGCTGGCGCAATTTACCGGACTCTGCCTGATTCGAATTAACACCAATACTGAGAGACTGATTGGCATCCTTAGCACTACCGCTAGACCCTGTACTAGTAAGCGGGTCTTGACCCAGAGCCATTTTTGCCAGAGTACATTCGGGAGACTGAGCAAAATATTGACAGATGTACTGATAGAGTTGTCTGGCGCGCTGCTCCCGCAATGCACCCTTATTGGCTAAAGCAGCATAGTAATAAAGCCGGGGCTCTGGAGCGCTAGTTTTAATGACTTGTTCAAAAGCATCACTGGCAGCGACAAATTGCTTATTGCTGTAAAGTTCAAGTGCTCCGGCGGCGGTAACAGTAGCAGGATTAGTCCTGGCGCCTGGACCGCTGGTATTGACAGCTGGACCAGCAGCTAAAGCGACACTACTGCTCTTAAGCATCAAAGTCAGTAAGAGGAGTGCCCTGGCCCACCTCTGCATAAAATCCATATTGCCATCCTGCTTGACCATAATGGTAGTTAGTTTACCTCGCAAACAGAGTAAGTCGCTGTCAAAAAACGTATTACTACTTGCATTAGTATATCAAAAAAAAGAAAAAATTTGGGCGCTGCGATTGCCAGGAAGCAGGAAAGAAAGCAGGCATGATGCATCACTTGATGCACCATGCCGCTTTAAAAATCAGCACGGTGGCTGCGCTAGACCGGCTTACCGCGTCCCGAATGCAAGAGCATAGCGACTAACTGACCAACGCAAAGGAGCAAGTAGCATCCCGCATAGACCATTAAGCCGCCTGCCATGTAAAAGAGCACGCAAGCAACAGCCAGAAAGGCGGTGACAAACCAGAGCAAAACAGGTTGCCCTGGACTGAGGTCTTTACCTTTAACGCTGTATGCGCCGCAAACATAGCCGAGGAGCAAGGAGGCAACGCTGATTGCAACGAGCAATGCACGAATCCTTTTTTAGCCGCCCGCGATGTGACGCAGGTCGTTGAAGAGCCCCAGCAAAAAGAGCGACAGAAGCAACAGCACGAAGATGTTGGAAAGTCGCGCCTTGATTGCCGCATTGACTGGCTTGCCCGTGACGCCTTCCCAGAGGAAAAAGACGATGTGACCACCGTCCAGCATCGGAATGGGCAGGATATTCATCACGGCCAGATTGAGCGAAATCACCACCAGGAACCAGACAAAGTCGAAGACACCGGTGTCGAGCGCGCCTGCACCCATCTGGACAATGCCGACAATACCGCGCACTTCCATGTCCTTGTCAGAGATATTGGCTGGCTTGGGCACAAGCCCTACCATCATGCCGATACCCTTGGCTGTCATCACCAGCGTATCGCTAGTGACCGTGACGGACTTGGCAGCGGCTTCGCCGACACCCAGAGGTTTGTAGACACGCTCACCATTGGCACCAAGGACGATACCAATAGTACCATCTGCTGTTGGTGTCAGAGTGACGTTGACTTCGCCATTGCCACGCTTGACCACGACCTCGACCGGCTGACCCTTGTTGCTCTTGAGAGCTTTGGACAGGTCATCAGGCGAGACAATGCGAGCACCACCGACCGAGACAAACTGGTCCTGCGGCTTGAGTCCAGCGCCAGTAGCCACGGTAACAGTGGGCGAGAGGTCGCGGATATAGGTGCTATTGACCTTGTAGTCAGGCTGACCCCAGATGGCAAAGAGAGCAAAGACCATCATAAGCGCCGAAATGACGTTGAAGGTCACACCAGCGACGGCAACAGCGATACGCTGCCAGACCGGGAAGGTGCGATAGGTCTTAGGTGCTTCGCCATTCTGTTTGGCGATTTCGTTGAGAGATGTCTCGTCCAGAAGCTCTGGAATAGAGACATATCCACCCGCCAGGATGGGGGCAATGCGAAACTCGGTCTCCCAGAAGGTACCGAGCACAAGCGACCATTCACGCTTACCAAAACCGATGGAAAACACCGGAGTCTGGAAGCCAAACAGACGCGCCACAAGCCAGTGACCGAGCTCGTGGATAGTAATGAGCAGGCAGAGCCCGAGCACCATAGTGATGATGCCAGGCACACTGCTCATGCCGGAAGAGATCACAGAAGAAAGCAAATCGTTGCCGCCCCCTGCCACCACTGCCAGAAGAAGCAGCGGAAAAGTTAAGAGTCGAAACATAGAGAATCCTCACAGTCGGCTTAAAGCCGACTTTGCAAATGGTTGGAGGCACAAAGTGGGTACGGCAGATTGCTCCGCCGTACCCTTGCGTTGTGCTAGCACTAGCAGAGCTACAGGGCAGGTGCCAGAGCTTGCGCCCAAGACCTGCCAGGCAGGTCAGGAGGCGTCAGTACCCTTGGCACCTTCACCAGCCTGGTCGGCCGGCTTGGAGACCGTGTCAGCGCTACCGGTGGCAGCAGGACCCGCAGGCGCGTCCGCCGGTGCCTTCTGGGGCACGGCGCACAGCGTCTTGTTGCGCAGCTCGACAAACTCCGGACCAAGGATGGTTTCCTTCTCCATGAGCACGTCGATGATGGTGCGGAAGCACGACTCGTCACGCTTGAGCATAGTCACGACTTCGTCGTAGCACTCGGTGACGATGCGCTGGCACTCAGCGTCGATCTTGTCGGCGAGCATCGGGCCAACCTGATGACCATTGGCCATCTGGCGACCGAGGAAGGGGTTGCCCCCACCTTCGCCAATCGAAATCGGACCGAGCTTGGACATGCCAAACTCGACGACCATGCGATGAGCGATGCTCCACGCCTGCTTGAAGTCGTTGGAAGCGCCGGTGTCGACCGTGTTGAGGAACACGACCTGAGCCACACGACCACCCATCGCCATGCGAATGCGAGCCCGCAGATTGGCTTCGGTGTATCCGTAGACGTCGCCTTCGGGCATCGCCATGGTGTAACCCAGGGCGCGCGCACGAGGCACGATGGTGATCTTGGAGCAGGCATTGCCGCCCAGATCACGCGCGAAGTTGTCCTGAGTGACCCAGGCATGACCCAGCTCATGCACCGCAGTGTTGAGCATATCCGTGCGGGACATGCGCTTGGCGCGGTCCTTCTTGGGCGGGCCCATCTGCACCACGTCGGCGGCCTCATCGAGGTCCTTCATGGTGATGTGCTCGGGCACGCGCTTGGTCGCTTCCGCAACCGAGAGCTTCTGCTCACGCACCAGACGCTGGATTTCCTCGTCGATGCGAGTGTCGGCCACTTCAGCAGCTTCGTTCATCAGCTCAGCGAGCTGCGCACCGCTAAAGCCCGGGGTGTTGGCAGCGATGACCTGCAGGTCGATGGCTTCGCCAAACTTCTTGTTGCGAGCGTGCACCTTGAGGATGTCCGCACGAGCAGCCTTGTCCGGCGAATCCACCAGGATGTGCAGACCAAAACGGCCAGGACGCGTCAGCGCCGGGTCGAGAATGTCCGGACGGTTGGTGGCAGCCATGAAGATGATGCCTTCGTTGTCGTTGAAGCCATCCATCTGGACCAGGATTTCGTTGAGCGTCTGCTCACGTTCGTCGTTGCCGCCACCGACACCGGTGCCACGCTGGCGACCAACGGCATCGATTTCGTCGATAAAGATGACAGCCGGGCGCTTCTCGCGACCCTTCTGGAAGAACTCGCGAACGCGCTTGGCGCCCACACCGACGAACATTTCGACGAAGGCCGAGCCGGAAATCTCGTGGAATTCGGCACCCGCTTCACCAGCGACGGCGCGAGCCAGCAAGGTCTTGCCGTTGCCCGGGTCACCGATGAGCAGCACACCGCTGGGCGGCTTGCCACCGAGACGCTTCAAACGGCCGGGGTTTTCCAGGTAGCGCACGATTTTCATCAGACGCTGTTTGGCTTCCTCGGCACCGGCCACATCGGCAAAAGTGATCACCTTGGTGGACTTGGTGCCCTGCGGGATGCGAGTGACCTGGCTGATGGCACCGCCCTGCATAGCGCCGCGACGCATCCACCAGAAGAAGAAACCGATGATGGCGACCCAGATGACGAGTCCGCCGTAGTTGTCCCAGAAAGTCGGTTCACGCTTCTGGACATCGACCTTGACGTCACCCTTGACGGCGGCGTCGACGAGAGCCTGCGTACTGGCGTCACCAGCAAGCTCGACCTTGGCCACAGTGCCGTCGGTCATGGTGACCGAAGCAGTCTGGACGCCAGAGGCATCCTTGACCAGCGTCAGCGACTGATAGGCCTTGGGATTCTGACTGAGACCCTTCTGCAAATCGCCGTAGCTGATCTTCACTACGACAGGTTCACGAGGATTGGTGGGGGAGCTTGCAGTCTGCGTGGTGTTGCCAGTCTGCTGCATCACGGTCCCGACGAAGTTGGGCTGTGCGATGGACAGGCAGAAGACAACAGCAATCAGTGCAAGCAGGAGATATTTCAATTTCATTGGAGCCTCTTGCTTAAGAGTTGCGGTATAACCGCGGATTGGATGTATCGCCACATGATGTGGCGACAGCGAATGTTCAGGCCGTCTTGGTGGCCGGCACGACAGGCTTGCGGATGACGCCGTACTTGATCATGCGATCACGCGTGGTGTCAGCGGCGCTCTGGATGCCCCACTCGATGGCGACGTTGAGCTGCAAGAACAGCGACTTTTCGACCGCCTGGCCCTTCACTGCCCAGTCGGCAATGGTGGTGGGTTCGTCGGCGACAAGTTCGCCATTGCGGGTCAAACGAGCGTCGCCCGTGGTGACGTCGAAGGTGTACTCGACACGCTCCTTCAGCTGGTTTTCCAGCTCTTCTTTGCGCGCGCGCAGACCGATGGAGGCCAGGCGTGCGGGGCGGCCTACGGCTGCCCACTGGTCGCGAGTGCGGGCAGTGCCCTCGACTTCGCTGCCGTCAGCGGTGCGCACGATACGACCCGAGGAAGCATCCTCCGAAACTTCGTAACGGAACTTGCCTTCGCTCTTCTTGTTGCCTTCGGACATCTCGAGAGCCTTGATCCATGACTTCAGACCGAAGATCATGAATCCCTTGGCTTTCTTGATGGCGGCAGCCGGGTCGTTGGACCGTGCGGTCCGATTGGTATTTGTGTTCATCTGGAATGTTCCTTTGCCTTGATGATTGTTGTGGGAAACTGCGATGCAGCCGCCCAAGTGGTAGGAGAGAGAGACTGTTACTGATATTGCTACCGTTCAACACCAGCACAGGAACGAACCCTTTTCATTTCGTTCTTGCTTGAATGGGCACCGGAAGGCGCTTACGCCGACTAGTTCATCTCGCCACACAAGCAATCGACAGAGTCGAATCACCGTGAGCCGAAGGAAAATCCCAGATGGGGTCCTGCTGGATGAATAAGCGTCTGCGAGAAATTTCTATCCTGGGTCAGCTTCGAAGAACATCAGTTCTCGGGATAGGTTTGACGAGGTGAAGAGAAATCAGTGGTTTTGTTTGATTTCGTTTGCTTCGAGCTGAGGGGTGAAAAGGGTATTGTGAACTTATGAACTTATCCTTACAACTTCAAGAGATAATGGCTGATATCTTTCAAATAGAGAGAGCCGCTTGTGATACGCCTATAAGACAGCTGGCCACAGCGCCAATAAGTCGAGATGTCAGGCGGAAAGAGCCATAGTTATCATTAGCGCAGCCTTTTCACCTTGACATGGGCGACACAAAAGCGCCACAAAACACGGTCGTCAAGAGCCCCTTCTAGCGCTAAGCTATAAGCCTGAAAAAACGAGCCAGGGTAAACCCTTGACTACGCAATCATCACATCACCCGGGACTCTACTAATGCTCAACGAACTTTTTGGCACCGAAAAACCTGTTATCGGCGTGGTGCATCTTTTGCCACTGCCAGGCTCTCCTCGCTTTAGTGGCGATCTCGAAAGCGTCCTTTTGAGAGCCGAACAAGAAGCCGCCGCCCTGGCTAGTGGTGGCGCCCACGGTATCATCATCGAAAATTTCTTCGATGCTCCTTTTGCCAAAAACAGAGTAGACACAGCCACAGCTTGCGCTATGTCAATTGCAGTCAAATGTATCGCCAGCGTTTGCGATTTGCCCATAGGGGTCAATGTCCTGCGCAATGATGGTCTCAGTGCCCTGGCCATTGCCGCCACAGCTGGTGCCCAATTTATCCGGGTCAATGTCCTGAGTGGAGCGATGGTCACCGACCAGGGCTTAATCGAGGGTGAGGCTCATGACCTCCATATGTATCGCCGCACACTGGCAGCGCAAAGCTCAGTCCGTATTCTCGCCGACGTCATGGTCAAACACGCCAGCCCACTGGGTCAAGACAGCGATATCGGTAGAGCCGCTGTCGACACCGTTAAGCGCGGTCTAGCTGATGGTATCATCGTCAGTGGCACAAGCACGGGCTCTGCCCCCAACTGGGACGACCTCAAAGCAGTAAGAGACGCACTACCAGACACACCTATTTTGATAGGCAGTGGTGCTTCGATAGATAATTGCTCAGCCTTACTTAAATGCGCTGATGGTCTGATTGTGGCCAGCTCACTCAAGCGTCAGGGCATCCTCGAAAACCCCATTGACGTGGACCGCGTGCGCAGCCTGGTCAAAGCCGTCCAGGGCTAAAGCGCATAATAGAATAGAGCGGCATTAGCCGGGTGGCGCTTTTGGAGCGTTAAACTCGCCGCCGCCGCTATTCGAACTAGCTGGACCGGCTGACCCTGGCAAATTGTTGCCTGCCTGTTTTGGCGCCACTCTAGCACCAGCAGCTATCAATATGCGCTCCAGATCAGTATCAGCTTGGTACATCCAGCATTTGACTCGATCTACCCAGATAACCATATCGACAATTGCTTTTGATACATCGGGATTATCCTGTTGCAGCCGGGCTATCACCCAATCAGGTAACTCCACATGATTAGGTGTCAGTCCATAATCCGGCTTGGCAATGCGCACCAGATTATTGGTAAACCAGTCAGCCACAATAAAAGTAAACTCGCGTCGATTTAGATTGAGCGGAGCCAGTGCGTCTTCCAGTGTGCGCACACCATCGATTTTTTCCAGTCCTGGATTTTGCATCAGCGTCTGAGCAAAGTTAGGACCATCATCAACACATTTGAGAATAGTATCGGGACCTACTTCCAGACTGTCCAATTGCTGTTTGACTTCGAGATAGGCTATGCCTTCACGCAAAAAACGTTCAAAAGTCTCATCAGTGTGATTAAAGGCTATGGAGCGAGTAAGCCCAGCTACCGGACCTTCCGAAAAAGAAAAAGTACCGCTTTGCCAGAGAAACAACTCATACAGAGCGTCTTTACCGGTCAGCCCTTCCATTTCGGCATTAACAGGCAAACCATCATCAATTGTGATGCTGGCCAGACGAGCCCCTTGCGATAGGGTAAGCTTGCCAGCCAGCCCACCGCTCCTGACAAGCTGCAATAGATTAACAAAACTGACTTTGGACAGCTCGCCGGATAGCTGCATGGATGCCTCTAAAGTTGATCACTAATTGAGTATATCGCCTGGCGCTCTATGTGGCATTAGCCCTTTGCCCATCTTCTCACCGCCAGCGCCCTTAACAGGAGGCAAAGGAGGCTCCTGAGCAACATACATTGGGATATACTGATGCTCTTGTAAAACCATGAGGATTTAGCTATGGCAGCTGACGCAAAGGCCTTGACCGATGTCAAGGACGCGCATTTAGAGATTGAAGGCGAAGAAGAGGATGGCGGTAGCCAGGACAAATCGCGCTGGTATACCGACACTGTACTCAATGCTGAACTAGCCGATTACGCGCCAGTCAAAGGCTGCATGGTAATTCGACCTTATGGCTATGCGCTCTGGGAGTACAACAAAGATGCCCTCGATGCCATGATCAAAGAGACAGGACATTCAAACGCCTATTTCCCGCTGCTCATTCCAGAATCTTTTCTCAAAAAAGAAGCACAGCACGTTGAAGGTTTTGCTCCAGAACTGGCTGTAGTCACTCATGGCGGCAACAAAAAGCTAGAAGAACCGCTGGTGGTCAGACCTACATCCGAGACCATCATCAATTACATGTTTGCCAAATGGGTGCAATCCTGGCGCGACCTGCCTCTGCTAATCAACCAGTGGGCCAATGTCGTGCGCTGGGAAATGCGTACAAGACTGTTTTTGCGCACTGCAGAATTCCTCTGGCAAGAAGGCCATACCGCCCATGCCACTGAAGACGAAGCAGAGCAAGAAGCACGCACCATGCTTGAGGTTTATCGCAAGCTTGCCGAAGATTGGCTTGCTCTGCCAGTTTTGACTGGAGAAAAAACTGAGCGTGAAAGGTTTGCTGGCGCTGTCCGCACCTATTGTATTGAAGCAATGATGCGCGACGGTAAAGCACTGCAAGCAGGTACATCGCACTTTCTCGGTCAAAACTTCGCCAAAGCTTTTGATATCAAATTCCAGAGTCAGGCTGGTCAGCTGGAATACGCCTGGCAAACTAGCTGGGGTGTATCAACTCGTCTGGTCGGTGCTGTGGTGCTGGGACACGGAGACGAAAAAGGCTTGATTTTGCCACCCAAAGTCGCTCCTATTCAAGTCGTCATTGTACCGATCTACAAAAGCGATGCCGAAAAAGAAACAGTACTAAGCTCTGCAGCTGATTTGTTTAAGTCACTCAAAGCAGCTGGTGTGCGCGTGCACATGGACGACCGCGACAATCACACTCCTGGCTTTAAGTACAATCACTGGGAATTGCGCGGTGTGCCAGTGCGCATCGCTATCGGACCAAAAGACGTAGCCAAAAACGTTGTCGAAATTGCGCGCCGCGATAACCTCGAAAAAATGCGCGATGTGCCTCGCGACGGCATTGTAGAGACGATCAATAATTTGCTGGTTACTGTACAAAAGGCAATTTTTGATCGCGCCCTGGCTTTTCGTACCGAGAACAGTGTCAAAGTCAAAACCTACGACGAACTCAAAAAGACTCTCAATGAGCGTAACTGCTTTATCGAGACTCACTTTGACGGTACTAGCGAAGACGAAGGCAAAATCAAAGACGAATGCAAAGCCACTATTCGCTGCATGCCCTTTAACATGGAGCCGGTAGAAGGCGAGTGCATGTACACAGGACGTAAGACCACAAGACGCGTTATTTTTGCTCGTTCCTACTAACTACTTACAGACAGCAAAAAATTCACTCAAAAGACCTTTCAGCTCTGGCTGGGAGGTCTTTTAGTGATAGACAGCTATGCCAAATAGCACGCAGCCAAAGCAACATATTCAGTCGATATCTCCGCTCAAGCATGGACTGACTTTGGGTCCTAGCAAAACGGCGCACACCGGCTGTCAAGCGCATCTCTAGCGCGAGCCGGGCCATTTTATACAAGCGCCATGGCGCTTAAATATGAGGCAAAAAAAAACCAATCAAGAGTAATTAGCTCTCACACAGCACAGTTTTAAGTAGGCCTGTAGAGACTTTAGCTAATAGCTTCAGTTGTTCTTTCTATCCACCCATTTCCCTTTAGCTCTCTTTTCTTTTAAACAAGACCTTCTCTCCCCCCAGACCAGCCTCCATAAGCACACCGACAGCTTCTGCCGTCAGTGTTTTTTATGGTGCTGTTCGATTTGGTCAGAGAGCTGGTTTTGTAGCTAACGGTGGATACAACTTTTACGGAGTGTCTAATGGCCAATCCAATGGCAAACCAAACGCCTCAAATCAAACC